>Ga0315314_1003418_pt1 | contig 12426 bp, 9 predicted proteins | sample TDP9_MG_FD_203631 | JGI IMG/M metagenome (GOLD analysis project Ga0315314, IMG submission 203631) | Freshwater sediment microbial communities from Lake Towuti, South Sulawesi, Indonesia - TDP9 | ecosystem: Environmental > Aquatic > Freshwater > Lake > Sediment | place: Indonesia: South Sulawesi...
GTGTGGGTCAAGTTCCACGTTGTAACCTTTGGTTTCGCTTCTAGCTAAGTTAATATCCACTCTGTATTGCTGAGAGCCAATTACAAGTTCAATCCAACCCGAGTAGCCATTAGTTGAATCTTGGTTCTTGACGTAAACGGTAAGTTCTTCTAGGTTGCCGTTGCTGTCATATCGGAAGTCTCCGATGCGGTCAACGACTATCTTTGTGTCATCATACTGAAACGCGAATCGTCCGGCTGAAAAGAAGTACGATTGAAGAATCATGTTGATTGCCGAAGCCAGAAATATGCTGTTGGCAAGGATCAGCCCAATTATCGTCCAAAGTAAGATTCGTTTAGGTTTCAAAGACTCTGTTTCCTCCTGTTTTTTCCGTCAAGGATGGGCTTTTAGATTATAAACATCATAATTATCGATTTAAAGATTACTCTCTAGGCACTATGAGACGTAGCCCTAAGCAACCAGCATGGGCACAATCAATATTTTAGCTACTTTACGGTCACAGACTTCGCCAAATTACGCGGCATATCCGGGTTCAAGCCTCGTTCCAAAGCCGCATAATAGGCGAACAACTGCAAAGGAATCACGTACAAGATGGGCGACAGAATCTCAGGTATGCCCCTGGGCACTTCAATAAACTCATCCGCATAACGCCTAATCTCCTCGTCCCCTTCCTCGCACAAAACGATAATCGAGGCGCCACGAGCTTTCATCTCCATAATATTGCTAATCACAGCCCGATGCGTCTCATCCTTCGGGCAGATGAATACCACGGGAAACCCAGGCTCAATAAGGCTTATGGGACCATGTTTACTCTCGCCAGCAGGATATGCGATAGCGGGCACATACCCGATTTCCATAAGCTTCAGTCTTCCTTCCATAGCCGTAGCTGAACTCACGCCTCGACCCAAAAAGAAGTAAGCCTTCTTGTCACTGTACTTCTTAGCTAACTCCTTAACCTTCTCACTCTGCGTCTTCAGAATAGTCTCAGCCATCTCAGGAATCTGCTCCAACTTATCCTCCAAATACTCGATTTCTACATGCGACACCTTGCCTCGCTTCTTAGCCAAACGCAAAGCCAACTGCCCCAAAACGCTAAGCTGACTCGTAAACGTCTTAGTCGCAGCCACACCAATCTCCGGCCCACTCTGCTGACAAACATAGACCCGAGCTAAACGCGTCAAAGTCGAACCAATCACGTTAGTCAAACCCAGCACAGTTGCAGCCCGAAGCCTAGCGTGATCCAAAGCGCTTAGCGTATCAGCCGTCTCGCCACTCTGGCTCACAAACAAAATCGTACTATCGATATTCACCGAGCGGCCATGCTGCTCAATAAACTCAGACGCAATAATTGGATGAGTAGCCAAGAACGCCAACTTGCTAAACATGTAAGACGCAGCCAAACAAGCATGGTAACTCGTGCCGCAAGCGACAAGAAACACTTCACCAGCCCTGTCCAGAAACTCAGTCATCAATTCCAAGAACTGACTCTGCAACCGCAACGTATTCCGCAACGTCAACGGCTGCTCATAGATTTCTTTCAACATAAAATGCGGATAACCCTGCTTTTCAGCCATCTCAGGATCCCAATCAACCACTAGAGGCTCCCGAGGCACAACACTCCAATCGCTAAGTTTGCGAATCTCGAAGCCGCCCTCACTCAAAACAACTAGTTCACCGTTCTCAACAATCAACGCCCTCCGAGTCAAAGGCAGAAACGCCGGAATATCCGAAGCACAATAAGCCGCGCCCTCGTTTACTCCCACAACGAGCGGGCTTTCCTTACGAGCACAAACAATCTTATCGGGCTCACGCGCAGAAACAACCGCTATAGAGTAGGAGCCATCTAAACGGTTCGCAGCTTCGCGCACTGCTTCAGCCAGCGACAAACCCGTTTTCATCGCTTCTTCGATCAAATGCGGCACAACTTCGGTGTCGGTCTTAGACTTGAAGACGTGTCCCTTAGACTCCAGCTCCAACTTCAAATCAGCAAAATTCTCAATAATGCCATTATGCACAACGGCAATCTCATCTCTGCAATCAGTGTGAGGATGCGCGTTGACTTTGTAAGGCGCACCGTGAGTTGCCCAACGCGTATGCCCAATGCCCACCCGACCAGACATCAAATCAAGATCCAGCAATCGGTGAACATCATCAATCTTGCCTGCGTCTTTCTTAACACTGAGCTGACCATTGTCAACTGTGGCTTGACCCACAGAATCGTAGCCCCTGTACTCCAACCGCTTCAAGCCAGCGTGAATGACAGGAGCCGCTGCACCATTCTTCATGATACACCCGAATATTCCACACATACTCACTGACCTCTTTGAAATCAGATACAAGCGATGTCTGAGCTACTCTCTAGCTAATCTCAAGCGCATACAATACAACAGGGCGGTCTATAAGCATTCTTAATGAAATGGCAATATTGCTAAAACAGATTTCTAAACGGCTTACGACCAAAGGCATGGCATGGAGCAGACACCATTAAAAAAACTCTTTTAATAGTCGCGTAAATAGACTTGTAACCTCCGCAAGATACTCATAGGCAAAGGCATGATGAGTGACCGGTATTGGAATGAAAAATGATTACTCAGACCAAACTCTCCGCCGTTAGGGACAAGCTTGACAAAGCACGCATCCCGTGGGCCATCTTTGCAGGAGCTGCGGCTTACTGCTACGGAAGCAAAAGAAAAATCACAGACATCGACATCCTCGTAAAATGCGAAGATCTAGAAAAAGCAAAAACAGCGCTAAAAAGCATTGATGCACGAGGCTTCGACGTTGTCGCAAGTCCAAGTTTCTTTCTAGACGACGAAATGATAAAGAGAACAAAATGGAAGAAGCTTTTCAGAGTAATGGTCCCGGTCACTCCGGTTGAAGATAACATCATCTTCAAAGCTATTCTCCAAAGAGGCGCAGACCAAGGAAAACACGACGTAGAAGACATAGAGTCCATGATCAAAAATGAATGCATCGACCTAGAATACCTCAAGCAGAGAATGCACAGATGGCGAGCTGGAAAAAAAGCCGAGGCGCTGATCCATTCCATGCTAAGAGACGAACTATAAACTCCATGACCGCGAAAAGACTGATTCTACTTCAGCCTAATCAACCCAACCAAAAGAGAGCAAGTGAAGAGCAAAATTACAGCAAGAACAAAGGGAGAAACCAAACCCAAGCTTTCAATCAGAACTGCAGCTATAAGTGGCGAAGCCGCGCCAAGCAAATCACTGGCAAAATAGAACACTGAGTAGGCAGTGCCTCCACCAGTCTTGCCCATCAGGCTGGCGACCATAGATGTGGAAGGCGTCCAAAGAGCATGGAGAAACAGTTGATACATCAAAAAACACGTCATGGCGAGAAACACGAATGGAATGGCTACCAAGCCCAGCAGAAAGACAACTTGCCCTAAGAAGATGAGCGCGAGCGAATTCCTGTCGCCTACTCTGGCGCTTACGTACCCTGTTGCTATGGATCCAACAATGCCGATCAGCGGTCCAGCTCCAAAGATTATACTCGCGAGTTCAAACGACAGATTCTGCGCCGAAGTCAAATAGGTCGTCATGAATGCTGATATGCCACCGTTAGCCAGCGCGTTCAACCCCATCGCCGACGCGAGCAAAAAGAACCCCAACCTGTTGAACGAACTCTTTCCCGCATGGCTCCTTACAGTCTCCGATCTGATCAGGCCATCTGCTTTCGCGTCAGGGTTTTTTCGAGAAAGTTGCGGGATTTGGATTCTAGTCAACGAGAAAGCCCAAAAAATCAAAGGAAACGAGAACAGCAGATAGCTGAATCTCCAGCCATACCCAGCGAGGAGAAGGCCAAGCGAAATTGCTCCCAGAGCTTGTCCAATGCACCCTGATGCTGCGTGCCATCCCATCGCCGTGCTACGTTCCTTCTGATCCGGGAAGATCGAACTCACCACACTCATTCCTGGCGGGTGATAAAGCGTGACAGACAGCGTGATTAAGGTAATCGAAACAACGAGAAGGAACACGCTGGTTGTTTGGCTAAGCAGCAGTGCTGACAAACCCCCAATCAGAAGACTTAGAACCAAGAACGGAAGCGCGCCGTACTTGTCGGCAAAAACGCCTGTCGGTATAACTATAATCAAACGGCAGATGCTTGGAACCGCTATCAACAATCCTGCCTGAAAAATAGACAAACCAAACTCCCGCATAAAGACAGGCACAAGAGCAGCGGGCATAAGAAGAAAGACCTCGACAAGCAGGTGGCTAAACCAAACGGCGCCGAAAGGCTTCAACGCATCGCGCCTAAGCCTTAACACCGAAGTTTCCTTTTGCACAGCCTTTTCGCCGTGTCTCCACTGTTCTCCTGTGCTTTTAACCATTATGCGCATATTTTCTAGGCAGCATAGTCGGAGGCAAAAGTCGAAAACAGGACGGAGACCAAGATTGTGGCGCATTCGGGGAAGGCGCGCCTCGTAACGTCGCTCACGTATGTACTCGGTGCAAAACTACATTACGCCACCGGTAGTTTCTCAAGCAGCTTTACTCTTGTTATCCAGCGCTGATACAATGGGGTTCTAGCTGATTGTCAAGGCACGCGTAAACCTTGTTCGCAATAGCATTAGTTATATTCTGCAATCACCTTCTTGGCTTGAAGCTTGAGAACGGGATATTGCGCTTGATTCGAAGAGACGAATCAGAGTTGTGGGCACTCGCGAAACCTGAGCCAGCCTGAGGGATAGTGACAAAATGAGAATGTTTGAGCCAGAAAATGAGAGAATGAAAAGAAAAGAGATGGACGATTTACAGAATAGAAAACTCCGCCACATTCTTAGAAGAGCCTATAAGAACGTGAAAATGTACCATAACAAGTTTGAAAAAGCACGAATTGACCAAATCAAAGGAACAAAAGATCTGGAAAAAATACCTTTTACAACGAAAAACGACTTGGCAAGCCACTCGCTGCAGGAAAGATTAGCTGTCCCAGGAATAGAACTGATCAGATACTTCTCTTCTGAAACCGCCGAAAGACCCATAGTTTCTGGGCTAACACTTCAAGATCTGGAAGCCCAGTCGATTTGCTGTGCAAAATCATTTTCTTGCGCGACCTTCACAAGAGAAGATACGGTTCTCGAGATATTTCCATCAGGTTTATTCCCACTGTGGGTAGCGCAACTTGGACTGCAAAAACTGGGAGCCAAAATCATACATACACTGCCTGGAAGGACCAAGGAACTCCAAATAGCGATTCTACAAGGGAAATATGATAGAGACATGAAGCCTACCGCGGCAACTAGCCTAGCGAACTACCTACTCAGAATTGCTGAAGTAGCCCGAGAGGAGAGAATCGAGCCGAAGGACTTCGGACTGAGGAAACTGCTCTACAGCTCAGCAGCAGAGGTTGTACCAGAAAGAAAAGCTAAGATGTTAGACGAAGCATACAATGCTTGCTCTTACGATGCCGTTGGACTGATCGAAGTAGCTGGAGGACCAAGCATCGCAGCCGAATGCGAAGAAAGGAAGGGTCTACATGTATGGGAGAACTATTTTCTTGCTGAAGTAATAGACCCCAAAACGAATCTTAGACTTGGACCTGAAGAAGAAGGAGAACTAGTGATCACTAGCCTTGAGAACGATGCTCACCCCATCATTAGATACAGAACAGGAAACATCACTAAACTGCTTGAACCTGAAAAATGCGCTTGCGGAAGAACCAACATGAGAATAGGGAGGATTAGCGGAAGAACAGGCGAAACTCTGAACGTGAAAGGTTTTGTATTTAATCCGAAGGACATCGAAGAAATCCTACTTGGAATCGATGGAGTTGGAACAGAATATCGAGTTGTCATACGAGAAATCAAAGGTTTAGACGACATGCTGATAGTCACTGAAATGAAAAGAAGACTCGAAACAGACTCCTTCGACCAATCAATTGCTGCAGACCTATTGGCAAAGGAAATCGCACAAATCGTGAAGGGGGCCTTTAACATAACTCCAAGAGTCGAGATTGTTCCTTATGGCACATTGAAGAGAGGAAAGGCCGGAAAATTCGTCGATCTGAGAAAAACCTCACCCTAACCGACGACGGAGGATGCGGATGACATGGGAAGGAAAATCGTAACTAGTATCCGTATTGACGAAGAAATATTCCAGAAGGCAAAGAACCTAGGGTTGAATATATCAAACGTGGCTGAGAAAGCTTTACGGGACATGATCGAGCTCATAGAAGGCGAAGCATAAAGCGCCAGCCACAAGAACAACTTTCCCATTGGTGCTTGCTTCAGGAGATAAGCCCTTGCCTCTAGTGGCATGTTGTGGGTAATGATTGACTTCACGAGCGCGTTGTGAACCGCGCCTTCGCGACTGATTCCTGAGAGATGTTCTGACCGCTTTAGAGACGGCGACTGCTCAAAAGCGCTTTATGAATGGCAGAACATCAGCTGACATTAAATCGTTTTTCCGTAGTTCTTTCCAAGAATTATTAAATCCATTGCATTAACTTGGAAGTCTCCGTTGAAGTCGCAGTCAGGGTTCCAGTTGCCAGAAGGCGCTGAGGTTGATCCGTAGGCCACTTTGACCAACGACAAGTCCGTAGCATCAACTGCGCCGTCATCGTTTACATCGCCGAGGATCTGTGCATCGCTCTCAAGAGTAAATGTGCCACCTTGCGTCGTGGCTGTTGCTCTTTTGACTACTAAATAGTAAGTTCCGCTGTAAGGTGGATTCAGGATGATCTGCTCCAGCCCTCCCGTTGTGGCTCCCGTGCTTTTGGCGACTATAGCGGGTTCCCCGTAATACGTGCCAGTGCTGTTGTATAGATACAGGTCGAAATCAGCGCCTGCCGGAACTGTTAACGTGAGGTTGTATTCAACCTCGGTCTTGAGTTGAACTTTTCTAGCCCAGGCCAGCTTTTGTCCGAGCGTAGAGATGTCTCCAAGTGTGGGAGGTTTGCCCAAAGTCTCTGTAACCGTTGTCTTTATCTGGTACGTTTTGACGAGGGCGTCTACTGCGGCGTCGAGGTTGAGTCTACCGTATCCTTCATGGGCGTCTTTACCTCCACGCTCCAAGGTTGGACTGTAACCAGTGTCGACTTCTCGAAAGTTTGGATAGGTCTCAGTAGCCGTCATGAGGAGAATCATTTTAGGCTGCAGAGCCTGGCTCCTAGTCCATTGCCAACTGGAGAATCCTCCCATAGCTTCTACAACCACGCTTGCACTGCCCGCTACTATGGGCGCCGACATCGATGTTCCCTGCATTGGCGCCGAATCATTACTCGCTTGGTCTAACCACATCTTATCTGCATCCCAGTCGTTGCTATCCGAACTGAACAGTGGCACCGCGTAGAAACTGCCTCCAGGAGCTGCTATGTCAGGCTTCACAGTTTGGCCAGTGTACCTTGAGATGCCGCCTTGACTGCTGTAACGGGCTACGCTGTCAAACTGGTTCATCGCAGCCACAGTAACTATTTCGTCCACTGAGGCAGGCGTAAAGACTTTGTTACTACCGGAGGAGCCGTTTCCAGCCGAAACAACGGTGGTAACGCCACTATTGACCAAGTTCACCAAAGCAATGTTTATTGTAGAAACTTCACGTCCAAAGCCTAAGCTCATGCTTGCAACGACGATGTGATAGAGTTCTCTGTTGGCTATAATCCACTCGATGGCGTTAGCTAGAGCTGTTGATGTTCCCCAGCCAGCATAGTCTAGAACCTTCACTCCTACAAGTTTCGTCTTGGGAGCAATGCCTGTCCATGCTGAGAAGCCATCAACAGGAGGCGTATAAGGCCACGACATTGTAAAGACTATATGGAGATTGCCCGTTTTTCCTTCTGTCAAGTTCATAGTTACATGGTACATGTCGTAGCCGCCTGAAGGAGTTGACTCCACCGTGTACGTCGCTTGATACTCGGTGTCTCTGTCGGGTGTGCTCGCTTCGGCGACCTTAGTCCAAGCCCCGGTGCTCAGGGTCTTGTCTCCATAATAAATCTGGAGCGCGGAAAGAGTTGAAAACAATCCAGATGTCGCTGTGTTTGTCCATGTCACATTTATCGTTATGGGACCTGTTCTGTTTACCATCATGCCACTTATCAGGTAAGTGTCTGAAGTGTTGAATTTTCCAAGGTTGGCTCCCCATGTGGCTGTGGCATATCCTGAAGGATCTACGCTGAACCAACCGTTTCCCGCTGCCAGACCCGACACGTGTGAGCCGTGGCCGTTATCGTCGTAGGGCGTTGTTGTGCTAGGTGTGATTTGATCGTTCCACCCGACTATTTTTTTCGTGAAGTCTTGGTCGCCATAACCAGGTGTGAAGTCTGGGTGGGAGTCGTCTATTCCAGTGTCAATGACAGCTACTGAAGTCTCTGTGTCTCCCTGAAGTCCTAACGTGTTCCAAACGTAGGTTCTGGCTCCGATTTGTTGCGCAGCATAAGCAACCTGTGCGCGGCCGATTTGCTCCTTCTCAACCAGAAGCACGTTAAGGTTTGACCGTGCGAACTCGATTATCCGATTGTAAGGTATTTGCCCACCGAACCCGTATAGAGCGCGTGTCCAAAGCGTCGTTTTCAAGCGTCCGTCATACAAGGCGAAGAAGTTGGCATCTTCGGGTGTTGGGGAGCTTCTCAACGCCACGATGACGTTTACGTATTCCTGCCCCGTATTGTTGAGCAACGAACTGGCGATTTCTTCATCCAGTGAATCATCAACTTGGTTGTTGTCTCTATCAACCCAAGAAGGCTTCCACGCAAGAGGTGCAGATGATTGATTTTTGCTGTCGTAAGAAGGCGATTCATCCTCTATCGCAAGTGTGTCCCGAACTTTATCCTGCTTGAGGTTGGAAGAAGTGGCTGAAGCTATCAACAGACTTAAAAGTAGCGCAGAGCTGACGAAAATGACGTGTAATAGCTTTATCGATTTAGCTTTCATCATGTGTCCTTCCTCAAATAAGAGCAACAACGCCGGGTTTTCGTTCTACTTCATTGATGATGTTGGCTCTACAATTATTAAACCTTCAGTAGAAGTGTTCTAGAAAACTGTTTAGGTTGATTGGCGCCCCACAAATCCCGAAAATGCCCCGCTTTGCGTATAAGCCAATGCTTCCTAAGATGTGCATGTTCCTCAAACAAGCGACCGAATAGATTTGAAATTCATCCATATAGAAGTTAAATCCACATGTCTTAAATTGACCTCTCACCTATAGAACCTTGGGAAGCCCATCAATGAGCCACTGTACTTCGAGATTGCTAGTAATAGGATTGCTTCTATTCCTTGTATCCCTAACGCCAGTAGGGGCAGTCAATACGCTTGAAGCAAGCCCCTCAGAGATATTCCCAAACGAAAAAGTCACAGTCACATTCACGAGTTCTGGAAGTACTCAAATCGACAAGATTGAAATCATAGGTCCAGATGGCACTTCATACATGATTGACTATAGCCCGAACGTGGAGCTTTCAGATGCAGAGACTTTGGTAGAAGAATTCGGAACGGGTGTAAGCGGCTGGAATCCAGCTGCTGATACCAGCAAGGAGGGTTCATACACGATTGCCTTGACAAGTGCGAGCCCATCATATCAAGTGACAGCGGAATTCTATGTGGCAGTTGGCTTTTACTTTCCTGAGTACGGAAACCGAGTGGAAAGGTTTAGTGTTCCAGAATTCAGTTTTCCAGCCTTCGTTTTCACAATCTTAGGCTTTGCTCTGTTAAACATCAAGCGAAGATTTTTGAAAAAATAGCTTAGCGCGGCAGAGCAAAGGGTAGACTCCGAGATTTCCTAATCCAGAGATTGTGTTTGTGTCTTGAACTTGGTGCCCTCTCCAAGCGAAAACTGAGTTGTAGATTGCCCTCCGACACCGTTAATAAAATGTTTATAAGGGAAAAAGCTGACTACCATCCAAACATGAACAAGAAGCTCCTCTTAAGCCATGACACCAGCTATTACGAGGTCAAGGACATTGCGGTGTTCGACCGCCCAGATTCACTGAAGACCATGGCCAGCAAGCTGAGCTGGCAAATCCTGCGCTTGATAAGCGAACGAGAAATGTATCCCATCGAAATCGCAAAAAAACTGGGTGTCCACGAACAGAAGATCTACTATCACATACGGAAACTCGTTGAAGCAGGACTCATAAAAAAGGTAAAGGAAGAGGAAAAGAAAGGCGCTATCGCACGATACTATCAAACAGCTTACCCAGCCTTCGGCGTAGAACTGCCCTTCGGCAACCGCAGAATTACAGCCTTTAACGCGCCCGAGATGGATGAAAAGCTGAAACAGTTCTTTTCGCCTTTTCTCCAGAATGGCGTGTTCGATGGCAAAATCATCGTTGGTAGTCCTGATCCACATGGGCCCTTTAAGGCAAGAGCTCGCGATGGACACTACGCCGCTTACCTGGGCCTCTTTTTGGGACGCTACATGGAATTGCCTGACGATTTTGCTGTGAAACTTGATGTTGATGTGAAGGTTGAGAAGGAAGAAAAGAACAATTTGATCCTCGTAGGCGGTCCGGGCACAAACCTGCTCACCGAAGAGATTAACGAGTTTTTGCCAATTCGATTCAGCGTGAAGTCTACGCAGCAGGGATTCTTATTCGGGGGATTAATTTCTGAAAAGACAGGCAACGTCTACACTAGCGATAACATCGGTTTGATAGCGAAAATAGCCAATCCATGGGACAAAAACAAGCAGATTATGGTCATCGCGGGTAACAAAGCGGTTGGAACCAAAGCCTGCGTGTTAGCGCTGACCAAATTCTGGAAGGAAACACTGAAAGACTACAGTGAAACAGATGCCTTTGCCGCTGTCATCCAAGGCTTCGACTTGGATGGTGATGGAAAAGTCGACGCCATAGAAGTCTTGGAATGAACAGACTCAGTTTTACAATGTGAAAGATGCATGAAAACCACCGAAGTCATTCATGCGCGTGGGCACGAAAACATAACATCTACGAATAGGACAACTTTCGAAATCACTGAAGAGACTCATCTCACTAAACGTGGCGATTGCATAATCGCTGTAGCTTCAAATAAAGGAGCAAGCGACCTGAATCTTCAATTTAAGAAAGCCGCGCAAAGCGAAAACGCCAGAATCAAAATCACTGTTGAAGTTGACGGTGAAGTGGAAGTCATAAACGCTTGGGGAAGCCATCAATTGTCTTTCGTGGACCCGATGGATCTGGTTGTAAGGAAAAGCGACTACGTGTGCGGTCGAACTTTGGCTGTTCGAGCTGACAAAGCTGCCAAGGACTTTTCCAAGACGCTTGTTGAGAAACTGCAAAATCCGAAGCAGAGGGTAAAAATAACGCTGAAAGTCGAGAGCGCTACTTGATTTCAGCGTCAATCACAACTTGGTAAGTGAAAGGCGCAACTCCCCGTACAATTCTTGCCTGCATTATCTTGTGCAACTTCCTGTTTGTCTGTTTTATGGCTTCGGTAAACCGATTGTCCGCGGTCTCTGTTGGCTTTGGCGTGTTGACAAACTGATAATAGTGTATGATTCCGCCTTCCTGTTTGAGAGCTTTGCATGCCACATCCACGTATTCAATGGCTTTTTCCGGCAGGTTCATGATGATGCGGTCGGCAGCTCCCACTAGGCTTTCATTAACGACCTGCTCTGCGTCTCCTAAGATGGGCGTCACTTTGTCCGTCACATGGTTGGCAACTACATTTTTCGTGAGAAACCGGTACGCTTCAGGATTTACGTCTATGGCGTAGACACGAACTTCTGGGCGCCTCTTGGCGATCAGGATTGAGAAAGGCCCTACTCCTGCAAACATGTCGATCACCGTTTCGTCTTCCTTAACTGATGAAGCAACGCGAGCATGTTCATAGGAGAGGCGCGGCGAGAAGTAGGCTTTTGCCAAGTCAACATGAAAGACGCAGCCGTATTCCCTGTGCACGGTCTCGGTTTTCGTTTCTCCGCCTATGACTTCAAAGGTTCGGAGACGATAGACTCCGCTTACGGGGCTCCATTTTGCCAAGACCGTTTTGACTCTCTTATGCGCCTTTAATACAGATTCGCCGATAACTTGCCTGTAACCTTCTAGCTCTGGGGGAATCTCAACAACAGCTATGTCACCTATGAAGTCAATTGCATGCGGTAGACTCGCCAGCGCGAAAGGTGGTATCCTGTCGCTTAGTAGGTCAACAAGTGTGGCTGGTTGCTGAACACTTTCGAAAAACTGGCGTTCCGATATTTCCATGTCAACCAGGCAGTCTTTAAGTTCCTTAAGCTCTTCCGCATGTGGCATGCGCACTAAGGGTACCTGAACTTGGTCATCTCCTCGTTCCAGTTTGAGCTCGCGGTTCAGAAGCTCCAGTCCTCGGAGTAACGTAAGAGCCTTCTGCGCTGATGTCTTCGAAACCCTTAGCGCTACTGCCTCAGGCAAGAGAATTCCGCCGAACATTAGTGGATGCGTGACTTCTGCTTCTAATGCTTGCCCTATACGAGATTGCCACGGGTAACT
>Ga0315314_1003419_pt1 | contig 12425 bp, 12 predicted proteins | sample TDP9_MG_FD_203631 | JGI IMG/M metagenome (GOLD analysis project Ga0315314, IMG submission 203631) | Freshwater sediment microbial communities from Lake Towuti, South Sulawesi, Indonesia - TDP9 | ecosystem: Environmental > Aquatic > Freshwater > Lake > Sediment | place: Indonesia: South Sulawesi...
CAAAGGCCGTCGTGAAGGGATCGCTCAGCTTCCTCGATGACGTGTTCGGAACCACCTCGTATCACAATGGTTACCGCTTTCGGGTCTTTGCACTCCCTGATGTAGAGAAGTTTGTCGTCACCAATCCTTACCTCCTCCACCAGTTTGGCCTCGCCCAAGGATTCAGCGCTTAGATCCTTCAGGCTCGCAACAACTTTCCCACCCGTCGCTCTTCCGAGTTTCTCCATGTCGCCGCTGCTGAGATTCTTCACGGCAAGGATTCCTCGCTTTGCAAGAAAATGCAGAACCACGTCGTCAATACCTTTCTCGGACAGTAATACGTTTGCCTTTGATTCCGCGATCTTCTCTACCATCTGCCTCATCATAGTTTCCTCTTCACCTAGGAACATTTTCATTTGGTCTGGGCTCTCGATGGTAATCTTTGCGTCAAACTCTGTCTTCTCAATCTCGAGCTTAGCATTGAGAAGGGCGATTCTAGCCTTCTCTACCCGTTTTGGCATCTCGGAGTGAGCAATCTCCTTGTCGAGGACGATCCCTTTGACCAACTCTGTTTGCTCTATTCCTTCACCGTGCTTTTTCAACACCTTTATCCTCTCGATATCTGCTTTGGTCTTTCCGCTCGAGTTGTCCACTACTTGCGTCACAGCGGAGGTAGCGAGTGTGGCAAGGTAGTCCTTGCTGGTTGCTACTGCCTTGGTTCCCATTGACGTGCTTGCTATCTGACGCAGGGTTTTGATGTCGGTCGGGTCTACCGTAATGGCTAGGGAATCTAAGATCTCCAGAGCCTCAGCTGAAGCCTTCTTGTATCCGTCTATGATGACCGTTGGGTGAACATCCTGATCTATGAGTTCTTCAGCTTTCGAGAGAAGCTCCCCTGCCAGCACAACCGCTGTGGTTGTGCCGTCACCGACCTCGTTGTCTTGGCTTTTTGCAACCTCCACGAGCATCTTTGCAGCCGGATGCTGAATGTCGAACTCTTTCATGATCGTGGCGCCGTCGCTAGTGATGACCGCATCTCCCATGCCACTCACAAGCATCTTATCCATCCCAAGGGGACCAAGCGTCGTTCGAATAGTTTCAGTGACAATTTTTGCCGCCATGATGTTGTTTCGTTGGGCGTCGTGCCCTCTGTTTCGCGTTGATCCTTCCCGGAGAATGTAAACCGGCATTGTTCCTTCAGACAATCTAATTACCACACCATCGTCAAGGGGATAGCCCTCCCACTTGATAAACAAGCGCCCTTGACGGGTCGTAGTACTTCGAACTAAGGATCTTGTCTTAGGCGAGCTCAGAGTCCAAGCGACAGGATCTTCCACGCAGGTTAATGGGGGTTACGCTTGCTCCTCGATGCTATACGCGTGTCGTAGAAGAAAACTGGGGACTCTCTCTGTTGTGCTGGGTGGTCTACTTTCGCCGCTAGGTTGGTTTTGCCACCGTGATCTCGATCGTTGAAACGTTTCGTACTTGTCCTTCCTCGCCCAGCTGCTCGGTTCCGATGGTGATGTTCTTCACGTGAAGCTTGCCTTCGAAGAATCGTCTTCTGCACACTTCGACGACATCGACGGCTGCTGATATGGTTCGCCCTCTCGCCTTGATCAAAACCTCACTGCTGCCACTGGTGAACTGCATCACAATCGCTGTAACATACGCCATGATAGGCTTCTGTCCAATGAAAACGATGTTGGAGGAGGTTCTACTCTGTCGCGTAGGCGGGGGTGTCTCAACTTTCTGTTGTTCTGTCATGTTCTGCTCACCACTTTCTGCTTCTGTTACACATTGGATGGGACAGAGGACCCGAATCCACTGCATACGTGCATGGATAGTGCTGCCCTCCACTTAAGTGCACTACGTTCGGTTCACATGCCACTCACGCGCGTCTGCCCGAGTGTTCGACTCTCTCAAGGGCCTACTTTCCGGCGCGATGGGTTCACGCGAGTGAGGTCGTGGGTCGCATCTTCTCAGGGCGACCTTGCTGCATTGATTGGTTCTCTACGACTTGCAGTCTGCCCTTTCTGCCAAGGCTAACTTGCAGTTCGCCCCTGAAGGTTCTTACCCGTCCATTCTCGATCTGAACTGTGTCTCCGATCGAGACTCTGTCTATTTCGGCGTTCCAGAGTGGCATCCTCATGGACCCGGTGCTATCAGAGATTGTCGCAGTCGAAAGAGTGAGAGCATCGCCGAACCTTGAGAAGACGTACCTCGGGATTGATTTTCCAACGACCTTTGCTTTCAGATTGACACATCTGACCCTGGCATCTATGTCTTTGATTTGTAGGTCGCTCGTTTCCAACGTTTCCATTCTGCTAGCTGGAGTGAATTCGATGAATGGGAAACTTGCGGGGTCCACTTCTGGAAGATACTTCAATAGCTTCTGGCTAAGGTGTAGCTGTGCTATCACCTTTTGATCTTGCGTTACCAGAAAGACACAGTTGTCCTTTGTCTTCTGGCGGAGTTGGATCGACATGCCATTGTGCGACGATTTTTCATGAGTCCACGCGTGTGGAAAACACATAAGAAACGTGTGTGTGTCGAGTCCGTATTTCTTTGAGAGCCAGATCAAATACCAGAGACGAGTCATTTCGGCCATGGATTGCCGTTGGCCACGTGGTCTCCCTCGACCGCAGTGCACCGTGTCTCTTGGCAGGCCTTTCAACAAGATCGTTACATGTTGGGTTACCTTGCTCTTTAAGGCCCCGACGCACGCGCGTGCACTTGCCACTTTCTCACGCACTTGTGATAGGAGAGAGCGGGGCGTAAAGGAGCGGGGGAGAGGAGGTAGACTTGTGACTTGCTCGAGCCAAATGCTGCTCGCTGCCTAGGGGGCTCCCGCCTCGGGGTTCCCGCCCGCGAACCCAGAAAGACGCATATGATCTGTTTCACTTGGGAAACAGACGGGGCCGCTGCGCCTAGCCACCGCATTTGGGCTCCTATTCGCAACATCGGTGATCGCTTTGCAGATTGTCGGTGTGGCTGTCACCCTTGCCGGACTGCTCGTTGCTCCGACCATACTCATGATGTCAGAGAAACAGTTAGAGGTCGAAGCCCAAATTCCAACCATCTCCAAGAGGAGGAGAAGAAGCGGAAAATATGTCGTAGTCGTCCACGATCATGTCCTTGGAGCCGCCAAAGTAAGTCTCTCGGATATTTTCCGCAGAAGATATGGTACGTTGACTCCTGTCTTCGCACTTATCTCCAGTACTTCTTCTGCTCCGAATATGTTGCGGGTTTCCCCAAGCACTTTATCCAAATGTTCACGCGTAGCGATATCGACCTTGTTGATGCAGATCAGGACGGGAACTCCACTGACTTCTTTCTGCATGACCTCACGAGAGACGTAGACTTTTCTCATCACGGTTTCAATGTCGTCGCTACCGTCCACGAACAGGAGAATTAGATCTGAGTCCGCGAGCTCATTCAACGTAGTGTGGAAAGCGCTTAGCAGCAGAGGGCTAAGGTCCTCAATGAATCCAATAGAATCAATCATGATGAAAGAATCTGCGGAGTCCCCGCTCGCCTGTGTGGAGACTTTCCGTGCAAATGTGGAGAGCGTCGTGAAGGGGCCCAAACCTATTTCCTTCGATTCCGACGCGAGCCTGTTGAACAGGGTAGTCTTACCGCTTTGAGTATAGCCTGTCAACGCCACGATTCGGAAGCCAGCCTTTCCTCGATGTTCGCGAAGACGACTGCTCTTCGATCTAATGTCACGGAGCTCCCTTTCGATCTTGCTTATCCGTTTCCGCGACATCGCTTCATAAGCTTCGTATGGATACTGGCCTGGGCTCCTCTTCCCATCTGTTCACTCGTAATACCGCGCATTCGAATTGATTCTCTGCCCCAGGAGAACGTGTAGCGGAGCTTGGCCAATGCGATTTGGAGTTTAGCTTCTGTTGTGGCGCAGCGTTTGTCGAAGACTTCTAGGATGAGTAGGTTTCTGTCGAGAACGCGAACTTCATCGCCGAGTCTCTTCTTGATTCGAAATAGTTGGCCTGCAGAAAGTTGTCGGGTGAAGATTATTGCTTCGATTGAGTCTTCTATGACGGTCTTCTCGATCTCATCGATTTTTCCCTTGCCTACGCAATAGGCGGAATCTACCCAGTCCCGATGCTGTATAACCTGGCCGACCACATTGTAGCCAGCAGCTTTCGCTATGTCGTTCACTTCATCTATTCGCGGTTTGCTGCGGGGAACAATACACTCTACGAGAAGCGCTCTCAAATTCCGCACGAACTTGGATCGCAGGACACGCGCTATTCACTCCAACCTGAAACTCATTTTCCTAGCGGCTTCCCTTCTCGCGCAGCCTACGCAAAGGTCGTTCCCAGAAGGCATTCCCATGGAGAAGACAGGGCCGCCGCATTTTCTACATCTTGCTGGAACTATCATCACTACAACCTCATGATCATTGTCTGCCTCGCTAACTATAAGGGGGAGGCCAAAGGTCTCTTTCTGGCCAACCAATCGCCTCAAAATGGACTCATTTTCGATGGATTGCAGAAAACCTGTGAAGCTCCGTCAGCGGAAGATAAGCTGGCTATTCATAGGCATTTCATGATCAGATGGGAACAGAACGTAGTACTCGGCGATCTGAACCGAGACTATGTTGAGCGTCGCCGAACTATGTCTCCTTATGGCAAGGATCAGTGTGGTCGTTCGCCGGCATGATAGAAGAGCGGGCGGCATTAACACGTATGAAACCAGTGACGAAATCGCTCACTCCTGGCAGTTGCTTACCCGACAGCGGCAAATCAGCTTGGATGATCAAGCTGCAAGGAACTATGAGGACTTGCATCATCTGAATAGGCTAGTGACATAAAGAAGGCGTAGATTGTCCAGAGCAAGGGGTAGGTCCCTGCAATGGTCTTGAAAGGTATGATGATGTCGGGGATAATCAAGTTGAGTGGGTAGACAAAACGAACAGTCGTTCAGAGAGGCGACTCTTCCGTCTGGGTTGGGCGCAGACTCCAAATCCTGCACCAAGGATGTCACACACAAATCGAGAGTTCATCTGGACGCTCGCATCCAAGAACGCACACAAAATGATGGCCTGCACCAAGAGACCCGACGACGGAAAACAGAGATGACAATAAATTCCGAGCTATATGACTTCGCAAGGCCTTCGAGCTTACCATGGTACTGATTAGCTACCCTGCAGCCGTTCCCGACCTCCCCGACCTCTCACGCTCGTGCCAGCACGTTTGGAATTTCTTGGAACATTCTCGCCAAGGTTTGAAGACTAGGCCGATTCGAATTTCTCCAACGCTTCGGTTTCTTTGAGCTCTCTTTCCAGAACTTCAACATCACGCTTTGCCCTGCAGAACCCTTCGTGAGCTTCGCCGACGGCTATGTTAGGCTCCTTCAATGCATGACCTTCCAAGAAGCGATAAGGTAGCTTCAACGGGTAATCAGTAATGGTTGCGCCCGGGACCACAGGTAGTCCGACACTTAGGCCATATCTGGCAAAGATCTCTTCCAAAGGTCTACTGTATCCCTGAAGCACCTTCCAGATAGCCCCCTCTTCGCTAACCCCGAAGTCGTCGATCGGATCCTCCCTATATCCTGTAGCTGACGACGGGCACCACAGCCAATCGGGGCATGAATCGAATGCTTTCAAAGCATTCTCAATCGCTTTGGGCTTCTCCTTCTCAATCTCTATCTTCATCTTCCTAAGCTCTTCAGGAGACAGTTGATCGATGCGTGAAGCGTTCTTCTCCACAAGTCTTCTTATTGCCGAATCAACAAAACCGGTAAAGGCCTCTCGAAGTTTTTGTAGTAGGACCGTCTTACTTTCGAGCAGTTGCTGTTGCCTATTCTCTAGTTCCGTACGCGCCAGATCCAGTCGTTGTTGGATCTCCTTTGAAGTTGGCAGGGTGCGTTCGCCTCCTAGTGGCACTCCGCCCCCCTCCTTGTAACATCTTCTCTTGCTCTTTACCAAGAGATCCGACGACGAAAAGTCGCCCCTCTCGCATGCGCGTCCTCCTCCTGACGGTTCAAACTACGCCGCCTGCACCATGAATGGCTGATTGGGTGCCGCATGACCCTCTCGTAGTATGATTCACTCAAGACGCACAGATCTCCAGCGATCGCGGGAATTCAGAGCGAGACTTCTCTTCACAAGCGCGAGAATACTCATTTCCGGACCCTTCGAATGAGTGGTTCGCTTATCTTTCGGGGGTACCATCTGAGCCGTGTTAATTCGCGCGACCTGGCTCGGGATTACTAGTAGGTTATCAGTCCCTTCTCTTCGAGCGTTTCCTGCAATATTGCGATGGCCCTAGGTACTTCCGCCTCTTTCTTGGCGCCTGTACACACTAGCTTTCCGCTCGCAAAGATTAGTATGACTACCTTGGGGTCGTCCATTCTATAGATAAGGCCAGGGAACTGTTCGGGCTCGTACATCGTCCTCTTCAGCGAATATGTTGACTTTTCTAGGTCGATTCTGCCTCCCAGCCCCGCTGAGGCTACTATGTTCTGGACCTGGATTTCCGGCTTTGCAAGGATGACTATGCCGCCCCTCTTGAGTTCGTCGACAACTTTCGTGACTGCCTTCCTTGCTTGCTTCTCGGACTTTGCTCCGGTGCAGACCATCTTCCCTGAGCTGAAGATCAGTGTCGCGGTCTTCGGCTTCTTCAGTCGGTATACGAGTCCAGGGAACTGCTCAGGCCTGTATTCGACGCCAGGAAAGATCCGAACAATCGCGTTGAGGTCTATCTTCTGGTTCAGTGTGGCCGACGCGACGACGTTCTCTATGTTGATGTACGCTTCGTCTTTCGCCACAGGGCGCACCTGAGTGATACTTAAGGTGTGCCTTATGAAGGAAGCCTATATGAATACGATTTGCGGAGCACGCGACAAGTTCGTGAACCCCTGATTGAGCGCGATTGGCCGCACCGTGAATGGCGTCGTCGAGGTCTCTTAGTGCGGGCAACTGAATTTGAACCATCATTTTTCGTCGTCGGGTCTCTTGGTGCGCTTCCACTCAGTGCCTAGCTCGTCATGGAGATCGAGCGCGGCCCCTGTTGCAACCAATATGGCTGCTATCGTCAGCAACACGTACGTAGTCTCAGGTTAGCAAGGCTTTTCACCATGAACCGACCCCTCATCTGCATGATATGATTTGACCAAACCAAAGAGAGTCAGAAGGAGAAAGTGCCTACAGTGCGGCATGGCATTCAAGGCTATGACTGACCCTCAGTGGAACAATGTGCTTCGCCTGCATCGGCGCGGGCGGAAACACAAGCAACGGATAGCGGCAAGATCACGTCACAGAAGTTAACAGAACCCTCACGGTTCCTAGTAGGTTCGTTTTCCCCGCTCCCACAGCTGAATCTGATCGTCTTTTTTTCCGCCGCTCAGGGCTTCTATCTCGCTTTGAAAGCAGACAAGTCTTGGTGCCAGACCTACTTCATAACCGAACATAAGTGGCACTCCGAAGTTTACGAGGTCATGTCAAGAATAACCGGCCGACAGCCTCCGCGTCTCAGGTTGCCAAAGCACTTGGCAAAGGCCATGATGTATCCCGTTCACCTAGCAAGACTCGCCTTCGGCAGCTGAGATTTCACGTGGGACCGGAAGACAGTGGATGCCTTCACAGCTGACAGGGCGTACAGCATAGAGAAAGCAAGAAACAACCTTGATTACCGTCCTAGGTATTCGCTTGACGATGGTCTAGCAGAAACTGTGCACTGGTACAGGCGCAACGGCATAATAGACTAGATGAAGATCAGAGGGGATCTCTCAATTTCACGAGTGCGTGACGGCGGCCACTTCCTCACAAGATCCCGGAATGGAGAAAAGGGGGCAGAGGGAGACTGGGGTCCGGCTGTGCTCCCTTGAGCACGATCCTCTCAATTGCTCGCTCAGAAGTTGTTATGTAGTCAAACGATTGGAAAGAAGGTGCGATAGCGAATGAAACCGAGTGCCGCGGCAATGGTTCTGCTATTGCTTGCCGTCGTGGTCTTCATTCGTTTTCCCGTCCACACAGTCGCCCAGCAGCCCCCGACGCTTCAGACGAACCAAGCATTGTATACGTTGCGGGACACACAGGTCGTGCTCCAAGGTAGCGGATACGAGCCAACGAAGCAGTATGCGATCTGGGTTCAGAGTCCCGGCGAGAATTCCACTCGCGATACGGGAGTCAGCTTTACTACAACGGAGAAAGGAGAAATACCGCTGGCCATCTCGGTACCGATCAAACCTGAGTCTCTTCTTGGCACGTACTTGGTGAGCATTTCCAACTCGACAGCACTCGATACTGCCGTTGCCGATGCACACTACGGCATTTGGGGCACCGACAGATACGTCTACCAGCGCACCGAGATTGTCGAAGCAAGAGGAGGAGGCATCTTACCCAAGGCTGCCCTCAAGATAACTGTCCGAGACCCTGCCGGCACTGACGCATACAAAGCCACCGTAGCCGCAAACGAGACCGGGGCTTTCCTTACGACTTGGAAGATACCTCCGAACGCGCCTACAGAGGAGTATACAGTTTTCATAGACGGCACGGGAACATACGATTCCCCCGCCGCGGAGTTCGTGTCGAAATCAAAGTTCTCTGTGACTCCAGCCGTCCTGAACGTCACAGTTTTCACTCAGCCCACTGGGCCGTGTGAGAGAATGCAGAGCGTCTCAGCGCAATTCGTGATAGCGTATCCTGATTCCACCGCAGTCGTAAGCATGAAACAGGACCTCAAACCGGCTGCGCTGTTCGCAGGGCAGTTCAGGATTGCTGACCTCGGGCTCACGGCTTCGAGTACAACAAATGGTATCTGGATCGTTCAATCGAAGATCCCGAGCAACGCCACGCTTGACGTGAAATACAGGTTCGTGTTGCCCGCCAAGACCTTTGACGATGGAAACGGAAACATCGGCCCCGAAAGCGATGTGGAGACGAGTAGCTTCAGCGTGATCCCTGCGACGCTTCAGGTGAGAGTTGAACTTAACTCAACTCACTATCAGGTTCCCTTCGACACGGTGACTGCATTTGCCCGTGTCAGCTATTCAGACGGAACACCTGTCACGAATGCCACCCTTGCGGCGCGACTGAGCGCCGCAAACACGAGGGCGAACGCCACGGTGACCTATGATAGTACTGCCTCGGTTTGGATCGTCAAATATGCGTTCACGTGGGCCGATCTGCTCAGCCTTGGAACTTGGACCTTGTCAGTGGAGCCCAAGGATATCTACGGAAACTCAGGGTCCGCGTCCGTCGAGATGACTGCTGAACCTTATACTCTTCTCGAGATTTTGTTGGCTGTTGTAATCGTTCTTCTTGTGGCAAGGTGGTTGATCTCACGTTTCTGGCGTAGGCTGTATCTTGGGGCGAAGCGCCTGACCGCTGCGATCAGAGGTCGGTTGAAACCCTCGCCTATCGGTCGCTACCTCAACCATTCTCCCGTAACGCCATTGATTCGCAGTTCCTTCTCACGGCCCAGGTACCTGTACCTGAATACGTAAATCGGCAGTTCTATGAGATTGAGTTCTGTGACCTCGAACCTATTCGTCAGTATCTTGCTGAAGACAGTCGGCGGTCTCACTACTTTGCCGTGAAGAAGGCGCACAACGCCCTCAACTGTGAATGTCATCGGAGCGAACTTGACAGTCGGCGCTGCGCTTTCCATCGCCTCGCGTTGCTCCAGCCGTCGCATCTGAGGCTTCTTCTCGAGAAGGTACTCCATCGAAAGATCTTCCCTTCCCTCTCCGTCTACAAGTACAGATGCCTCCCCGAACTGATAGGCGAGTTCCGTCGCGCCGTCCACGGTGAAGTGCCGCGGCTCCGGTCGAGCCAATAGGATTCGTCTCACCAGAGCTACAATCTTGCTCAGAAAGGAACGCTTGGGCTTTGGTTCCGCTGTTAGGGGCCTGATTCGTCCGCCCACTTGAACTGCAATCACATCCCCAGGCACAGCAGCCTTGTAGGTCTTGCCCCTGAAATAGAAACACTCATGATATCCCTTCACTCTCCAAAATGGAAAGAAGACAAGCAAAGGCTCTCCAACCATTTCGATTCTTCGGGAACGGAACCTTAACGCTCCTAGAGGTCCAAAGAGGCGAGCCTTTCTTGACTCCGCAATCTTCGCCGCCTCATCGAGAGGCATGGCGTCGATGGCATACGTCTGGATCGGAATATTCGAGGGTGTCCAACCGTTCCCCACTCTGGACTGGTCGAAGCCTCCCGCTGATTCGAACACGGACTCGAACTCTGCGAGCGTCGAATCGAGAAGGTCCTTGATCTTGGCCAGTCTCTCGTCTTCGCTCATCTGGGCAGCCGCTCCGATTCGATGCTCCGTCGGGTGCGGAGCGTTGGGTGAAGAACGTACAAGCTTGCTTTTGTTATTGCTGCTTCAGGGTGAGACGTCCGTATCTTCCCACGTTCAGCTGTGGCTCGCCTCTGAAGCTCGTCACGTATCCGTTCTCAACGTGTACATCATCATTCACGTTGAAGCTGTCGATCTGCTCGTTCCAAAGCGACATCTTGATCGAGCCGGAATCATCGGTTAGCACCGCGTCAGCGACTCTGCTGGTGTCGCCGAACCGGGTCTGAACCTGTCGGGGCTCTCCTTTCTCGACTATCCTCCCCTCAACGTCGACTCGTCTCATCCCCGGTTTCAGTTCTGCTACCTTCATGGCAAACCGCTGCCCCAAACAGAACGAGCTTGCATATTAAAGACTTCGCGCTAGAACTCAGCCAGCAGCCGGAAGCTGGCGTCCTTTACAACGGGTGGTTCGCCGGCTCTTCTTTCGAGTGGAACGATTTCAATTTCTTGGACAACACCGATCTGAAGTATCGCGTCACGATGGCGGCGCAAAACGTTCGCCACTTCTTCTTCTGCCTGAATTCTCAGCCTCTTGATCGGTGCCTTCATCGAGAGTCGCTTCTCGGACTTGGCGCGTCGGATTTCTGACAGCACCCGCACAAGAACTGCTCCCTGTCTCTCGGATTCCTCGTCGATCAGTTGTTCCGTTGCTTGCGGCCAAGCAGCCAGATGAGAGCTCTTAACCTTCAAGCCATTCTGCCACAGTTCGTGATACAGGGCGTCTGTGACGTGCGGGCAGATCGGGGCAAGCAACTTGAGAACGGTATCAAGCGTGTGGAAGAGCGTGTACTGTGCAGCTCTCTTACTCCCAGCAGCGTCAGCACGCTCTGCGTACAGTCTGTACTTGACCGCTTCAAGGTACTGATCGCAGAGATCGTGCCAGGTGAAGTTTCTTGTTGTATCTGCTGCGACACTGAATTGGTACCTCTCAAATGCATCTGTCACTGCTTTGATCAGGTTGTTGAGTTTGCTCAACAGCCATCTGTCTAGCAGCTCAAGGTTTGGGGTCGGAAGGTCCGGATCATAGTCTTGGAGTGATGATAGTATCAGTCGCGCGGCGTTCCAAAGTTTCGTGAGAAACTTTCGACCGTACTCGACATCCGCCCATCTGTACGGGATGTCGTAGCCGGTGGTTCCTCCAGCTGCCGCCCACTGTCTGACGGAGTCTGCTCCGTACTTGTTGACCGCCTCTGTGACTTCCACGTAGTTTCCGTAGGATTTGTGCATCATTCTGCCATCGGCTCCTCTCACCATTCCGTTGACAAGCACGGTCTTGTACGGTGCTTTCCCGAACAAGGCGAGATGCCTTGCCATCAGATAGTAGTCCCAGGTTCGAATGATGTCCAGACCGTTAGGCTGCAAGTCGGCGGGGAACAGTCGCTCGAATTCTGCTGGCTTGTCCGGCCAACCTGCGTGCACGGCACACGTGATGGAGGAGTCCATCCATGTGTCCATGACATCTGTGTCGCCAGTGAACTCCCGTGATCCACAGTTCGCGCAGGTTGCTGCCCTTGGTTGTTCTGATCGTGGATCTACGGGTAGCCATTCCCCCTTCGCCGGGAGCATTTCGCCGCATTTCTGACAATACCAAACTGGGATCGGAGTTCCGAAGGATCTCTGTCTTGAGATGACCCAGTCCCAGTCGAGCGACCTCGCCCAGTCCACCATCCTATTCTTTGAGAAATCTGGCACCCAGGTGACACGATTTGTCCATTCGACTATCTGATCTGTCATCTCCTTGGTCTTCATGAACCATTGCGGGGCTGACAGGATCTCGACGGGAGTGTGGCACCTCCAGCAGGTGCCGACCTCGCGGCTGATTGGCTTCGATCCCCCAATCTCCGAGGCCTCTGTCAAGTCACTAACAATTGCGGCCCGTGCTTCAGTGACTGAGAGCCCGGCGTACTTTCCCGCTTCCCTTGTCAATCGCCCCTGAACATCTAGAGCCTTCACGACTGGAAGGCCGTACTTGTGCTGCCATTTGACGTCGGTTTTGTCGCCGAAGGTGCAGATCATGACCACGCCGCTGCCAAACTCGGCGTCGACAAGTTCATCCTCTAGAATGGGAACGTTGCGATCCACGACGGGTACAGTGGCTTCAGATCCTACGAA
>Ga0315314_1003420_pt1 | contig 12425 bp, 7 predicted proteins | sample TDP9_MG_FD_203631 | JGI IMG/M metagenome (GOLD analysis project Ga0315314, IMG submission 203631) | Freshwater sediment microbial communities from Lake Towuti, South Sulawesi, Indonesia - TDP9 | ecosystem: Environmental > Aquatic > Freshwater > Lake > Sediment | place: Indonesia: South Sulawesi...
TCCAGGGGCGCGATCACATTCGAGACGAATCACTCTTTCGGAAATGCGCCGCTGCGCATCATCACCTTCCCTGTTTTGGAAAATAATCATGTTGCGAGAATTGTCCAAGTGGCCTCCTCCTTGGAGGACGTTGAGGATGCCCTTAATACCCTGCTCATCATCTTAGTGATCGCTGTCCCTCTCGCGCTTTTGGTGGCCAGTTTAGGAGGACAATTTCTTGCGAATAAAGCGCTGAGGCCTGTGGATCGGATTGCCCAGACAGCGCGGATGATCACCTCCCAAAACTTGAACCAGAGGATTGAGCCATCGAAGGTGAAAGACGAAATCTCAAGACTGATTGAGACCTTCAATGAGATGATTTCGCGACTGGATCAATCCTTCCGCCAAATCAAGCAGTTCAGCACAGATGCTTCTCATGAATTAAAGACTCCTTTAACAATTCTCAAGGGAGAAGTGGAGGTTGCCCTCCGGAAGGAGAGAAGCCCGGATGAATATGTCCAAATTTTAAAGAGTAATTTAGAAGAGGTGAACCGGATGTCACAAATCGTTGAAGACCTCCTGCTGCTTTCAAAAGCCGATAGTGGCGAGATCCGATTGAATCGAGAAGATATTAATTTAACCGAGATATTGAACGAGGTGGTCGGCCAGATGAGAATGATGGCTCAATCGAAGAACCTTCGGCTCGAAACGTCGAATCATCATGAAGAGATCCATATGTTCGGAGATCCGCTGCAAATCAGAGAACTCTTTTTAAATTTGATCGAGAACGGAATTAAGTACACAGAGGAAGGAGGCTCCATCCGTATCGGTCTTACAAGGGAAACGCATCTCCATGATGGAAACCAGTCAGGTTGGGCTAAGGGAGATCAAGCGGAATTTGCTAAGGTGATTATCTCCGATACCGGGATTGGGATCGCAAAGGAGGATCAGGAAAGGATATTCGACCGATTTTTTAGAGTGGATAAAGCTCGGTCGAGAGAAGAAGGTGGAAGTGGTCTTGGACTGAGCATCTGCAAATGGATTGTTGAGGCACACAAAGGGGAGATCAAAGTCGAGAGCAACTTAGGAAAGGGAAGCTCTTTCATCGTTAAGTTACCCCTCTGTTCCTGATGAATCCACAAACAAAAGGGGGGCTTAAGTTGGCTATATCTCTTCCAGGGGTTGGCTAAATTCTAACCAGCGAAGATCCCTTTTTGCACTTTTTTGTCATGTGAAAAGTTCAAACAACGAAATAGCGTTGTAAATTCAAATGACTAAAAATTGGCAAAAATTGGCACCTATTTTGCTTCGTTCTACTAAAAACTTATTGTCTTGGCACACCAAGGGATTCTTTTCCTCCGGGGGATATCCAATTGTCAGAACGCCTGGGCGAACTACTCGTCAAGAAAAATTACATCACTCCCGACCAACTTAAAAAGGCATTCGAAGAACAGAAACTGAGGGGGGGGCGCTTAGAATCGAGCCTCATCCGTTTGGGGTTCGTCAAAGAAGACGACCTCCTCTCTCTGCTAAGCGCCCATTACAGAGTCCCCTCCGTAAAGCTTTCCAAAATCGAAATCAATCCAAATGTCATTAAACTCATTCCCTCGAGCACCGCAAAGAAGTACCTCATCATTCCCACTAATCGAGTCGGCCCCAGATTGACCTTGGCCATGGCCGACCCCAGCAACATCGTTGTGATTGACGAAGTCAAATTCATGACCGGCTTCAATGTCGAACCAGTGGTCGCTTCTGAGACCGAGATCATCGATGCGATCAAAAAGTATTATGGAGGGGGTGGGGCTGTCGCCGGAAAAGGGACCGTCTCCTTCGATGCGGCTGATTACACCCTTGAGGACGATAAGGGAGCTCCCCTGAATGGCGGTTTGATGCTCGATGACGACCTCGTCGATGTCGATGACTTTGATACCCTTGTCCATGGAGCAGTCGATAATGTTGAAGTGATTGAAACTCAACTACCTCTCGATGAATCAGGGGAGATCGAAGGCCCGATCATCAAAATCGTCAATGGAATTCTGATCAAGGCAATAAAATTGGGGGCCAGCGATATCCATTTTGAACCTTACGAGAAGAGCTACCGAGTCAGATATCGAGTGGACGGTGTCTTAAGACGAGATATGTTGCTCCCTGTCCAGCTTAAGAATGCGGTCACCTCCCGCTTAAAAATCATGGCCAAGCTGGATATTGCTGAAAAGCGCCTCCCTCAGGATGGAAGGATTAAGTTACGAATGGGAAAAGGAAGAGAGATGGACTTCCGGGTCTCGAGTCTCCCTGTCCTCTTTGGGGAGAAAGTCGTCCTCCGGTTGTTGGATAAGTCTGCGTTGCAGTTGGACATGACAAGGCTCGGTTTCGAAGAGGAGTCCTTGGCGGAATTCCAAGGTGCGATTCACAAACCCGTCGGGATGATCCTGGTCACCGGTCCAACGGGTAGCGGAAAGACCACCACACTCTATTCTGCTCTATCTGAATTGAACAAAGAGACCGAAAACATCATGACCGCAGAGGATCCGATTGAATATAACTTCATGGGAATCAACCAAGTCCAGATGCACGAAGAGATCGGGCTCACCTTTGCCTCTTCGCTTCGTTCCTTTCTACGCCAGGATCCTGATATCATCATGGTAGGTGAGATTCGAGACTTCGAAACTGCCCAGATTGCTGTCCAAGCAGCCTTGACAGGGCACCTCGTCCTTAGCACGGTCCACACCAACGACGCTCCAGGAACGATCACTCGATTGATTGACATGGGGATCGAACCCTTCTTGATCTCCTCGGCGGTCATTTTGATCCTCGCCCAGCGCCTTATCCGGAAGATCTGCATGGATTGCAGGGAACCCATCAAACCCCATCCCCAGCTTTTGATCGATCTTGGAGTCCCTCCGGAGGAGGTCAAATCCTTCACGGTTTATAAAGGGAAGGGATGTGCGATTTGCAATAATACGGGTTATAAGGGCCGGCTTGGTCTCTATGAAGTGATGCCCATGAAGGAAGAGATTAAGGAGCTTGTCTTGGCTCGTGCCTCAGCCTCCGAGATAAAGAAGGACGCCATCCGTTTGGGCATGAAGACCTTGAGACAAAGTGGGATGCATAAGATAAAGAATGGGTTGACGACCATTGAGGAGGTGCTGAGGAGCACCATCGAAGATTGATCATCTGCGAAAATCAGAACTGAGGAGGGAGATATGGTCGAATTACAGAAATTACTTGAACTGATGATCGAAAAGAAGGCTTCCGACTTGCATATCACCACAGGAGCCCCTCCTCAAATTCGGATCGACGGAAAGTTGATGAGTTTCGATTCAACCGCTTTGACTCCCACAGATACCAAAAGGCTTTGCTATAGCGTATTGACCGATGCCCAGCGACACAAATTTGAGGAGGAATGGGAATTGGACTTCTCATTTGGACTCAAGGGGTTGAGCCGATTCAGAGGGAACATCTATATGCAAAAGGGGGCAGTCGCTGGCGCATTTCGAGCCATCTCGTTTGATATCCTCAGTTTTGTTGAATTGGGAATCCCCCCTGTGGTCAACGAACTGATTAAAAAGCCGAAGGGGCTCATCTTGATCACCGGACCCACGGGAACAGGAAAATCGACGACATTGGCCGCGATGATCGACAAGATCAATAAAGAGCAGAATGCCCATATTATGACGGTTGAGGATCCCATCGAATATCTTCACTATCACAAAAATTGTATGGTCAACCAAAGAGAGGTGGGCACCGATACGAAGAGTTTTGCTGCTGCTCTGCGCCACGTCCTCAGACAAGATCCGGATATTATTCTCATTGGCGAGATGAGGGACTTAGAGACGATTGAGGCTGCTCTTGTGACAGCTGAAACAGGGCATTTGACTTTTGCCACGCTCCATACCAACTCTTGTGTCGAAACGATCAATCGCATCATTGATGTCTTTCCACCCCACCAGCAACAACAGATAAGAACACAGCTTTCCTTCGTTTTGGAAGGCGTTCTTTCCCAACAGCTCATCCCGAAGATCGGTGGAAAGGGACGGGCATTGGCGATGGAGGTGATGATCCCAAACGCTGCCATTCGAAACCTCATTCGAGAAGATAAGATTCAACAGGTCTATTCGGTGATGCAGGTTGGGCAGGCAAAATTTGGTATGCAGACGATGAACCAGGCCCTCCTCTCCCTTTTTGAACGCCATCTGATCTCATTGGAGGAGGCCACGGGAAGAAGCCATAATCTCGATGAGTTCCGGCAGATGCTTTCCACCTCCAATCTCGCCCCAGGGAGAAAAGAAAGGCTGACGAAACCTGCGTAGATAATAAGGAGGAGAATGACTTATGCCAATTTATAAGTGGGAAGGAAAGACAACGAGGGGAGCCGTCAAAAAAGGGGAGATGGAAGCTCCCAACGAAGCGGCGATCCGAACCCATCTCCGACAACAGAATATCATCCCCACCAAAATTGCAGAAAAGGCAAAAGAGATCAGAATCGCCCTCCCCTTCAAGAAGAAAGTGAAGCAGCGGGCGATCGCCATCTTCACGCGGCAACTTGCCACCATGATTGACGCTGGATTGCCTCTCGTTCAATCGCTTGAAATTTTGGCCTCTCAACAGGAGAGCAAGGTCTTTAAAGATATCATTCGAGAAATCCGAGAGGATGTGGAAGGCGGTTCCTCCTTTGCGGGCGCCCTCAAAAAACATCCGGCCACCTTCAATGACCTCTATACGAACCTGGTTGTCGCCGGTGAGGAAGGGGGGATCTTGGATACGATCCTGACGCGGTTGTCCAACTACATTGAAAAAGCGGAAGCCCTGAAGAAAAAGGTTAAATCCGCTCTCGTCTATCCGGCCACCATTGTGGGTGTGGCAGTCATCGTTGTGATGATCTTAATGATCTTCGTCATCCCTGTCTTTGAAACGATGTTCAAATCCGCAGGCCAAACCCTACCTCTCCCCACCCTCATCACCCTGACGTTGAGTAAATTCATTAAGAAATATATCATCATCGTCATCCCCGGGCTGATCTTTCTTTTCTATTTACTCAAGAAATACTACCAAACAGAAAAAGGCAAGGCGGTCGTCGATCATCTCCTTTTGAAATTGCCGGTATTTGGGCCCCTCTTCCAAAAAATTGCTGTGGCCCGGTTTTCTCGAACTCTTGGAACGCTTGTCAGCAGCGGGGTTCCCATCTTGGATGGACTGAATATTGTCTCAAGGGCCGCCGGCAACAAGACCATCGAAACGGCCATCTTGAACGCAAGGGCAAGCATTCGAGAAGGGGAAACCATTGCAGAGCCATTGGGCCGGAGCGGTAACTTTCCCCCCATGGTGATCCAAATGATCTCTGTTGGGGAGTCCACGGGTGCGTTGGACTCCATGCTGTCGAAAATCGCAGAATTCTACGAGGAAGAAGTGGACGTCGCCGTTGGAAATTTGACCTCCCTTCTCGAACCGTTCCTGATGATGTTTTTGGGAGTGGTCATCGGAGGCGTGGTCATTTCGATGTACCTTCCGATATTCCAGATGGCGTCAGCTGTTGGTTAGCTTCATCCTTTATGGGTGATCCGGCATGGGCGGCGGAATGAGATGGAGTCGAATCCAAGTCTAACCCTGGATACTGATCAAAAGATGGTAAAAAATGTGAAGGGCTTAATGCTCTGTCGCATCATCATCCTCACCCTTCTTCTCGCCATCACCTTCCTCTTCCAGATCTCAAAGAAGAACTATTTCTTCATCCCTTTGACAAATCACTTCTACTATTTTCTGGGCCTCTTTTATCTTGTCACCATCTTTTACGCCTTCTTCTTAAAAAAGGTCAAGGACCTCCGAAAATTTGCTATGATCCAAGTCTTCTCGGATCATCTTTTCATTACCGGTCTTATCTATTTTACGGGGGGAAAAGAAAGTTTCTTCCCCATGACCTATTTCTTTTCGATCATCGGTAGTAGCATCCTTTTTTATCGAAGGGGAGCGTTCTTCTCCGCCTCCCTGTCTACTTTTCTTTACGGCCTCCTTCTGCTGCTTCAGCTCCACCATTGGATCAATCCGTTGGGGCAACCCCGGGTCTATGACGCAAGTCAAGTCTTTTACTCCCTGATCCTCTACATGGCAGCTTTCTACATCGTCGCCTTTTTGAGCAGTACGATTTCTGAAGAGCTGAAAAAGAAGAAGAACGAACTCATCCAGAAGCAGGTGGATTATAACCAACTCGAGGCGTTCAATCGAAATATCATCCAGAGCCTCGACAGCGGTCTTTTGACCATCGACCTCTCGGGAAAGATCAATTTCTTGAATCGAACGGCAGCGAAGATCTTGGATCGGAATGCAGAGGAACTCAAAAGCGTCTCCATTTATGATCTCTTCCCAAAAATTAGCGGCGTGCTCGAGGAGGTGAAGACGAAGGGGACAGAGACCTCGTTTGATTATCAACGGTATCAAACCATTATCACCCGTGCCGACGGAAAAAATATTTATCTTGGGTTCTCCATCTCTCCTCTGACCGATCCAGATGGATCGTTGATCGGCCATACCTTAATCTTCCAGGACATTACAAAATTTAAAGAGATGGAAGACCAGATGAAACGGCTCGACAAGATGGGAGCCATCGGCTTATTAGCTGCAGGGATGGCACACGAGATCAGAAACCCTTTGGCCTCCTTGAGCGGGTCGATTCAGATGTTGAACTCCGAACTTCGGTTGAAACGCCATCAGCAACAACTCATGAAGATTATCCTGAGGGAGTCGGAAAGGCTCAATGCCCTGATCACAGATTTTCTGCTCTTTGCAACCCCCCCTCAGAGCGCTAAGAAACCCTGTGAGATCCAGAACGTCATCGAGGAAACGATCGATCTCCTCATCCACTCTCCATCCTTCCATGACGGGATTCGCATCCATCGACCCGACCCCAAGAAAAACATCCAAACCATGATCGATCCAGATCAAATGAAGCAAGTCTTTTGGAATCTTCTGATCAATGCGGTTCAGGCGATGTCTAACGGGGGAGAGATTCGTATTGACTTGGAACAACAAAATGGGATCTCTTGGGAAACAAGATTCCCCCTCCGAACCCAGACGGGGGGAAGGGAATGGGTCAAAATCTCGATCTCCGATTCTGGAAGCGGGATCTCCCCGCAAGAAAAAGAGAAGATTTTCGAGCCCTTTTTTACAACGAAGGAAACCGGGACTGGGTTGGGCTTGTCGATCGTCCATAAGATCATTGAAAATCACAATGGGATGATTAAAGTGGAGAGCGAAGCGGGAAAGGGTTCCACCTTTATCGTCTTTTTGCCTACCGATTGAGCGGAAAGGAAGAAGCATGTTCAAGGACAAGATCTTAGTGGCGGATGACGAACAAAGCATGAGGGAATTTTTGGACATCATGCTGAAAAAGGAAGGCTACAAAGTCTCCTTGGCCCCAAACGGAGAAGAGGTATTAAAACTGATCGAGAAGGATATTTTCGATCTCATCCTTTTGGACATCCGGATGCCAAGGTTGGACGGGATCTCGACACTGAAGAAGGTCAAGGAGGTTTCGCCAGAAACCATTGTGATCATGATCACCGCCTATGCCTCTGCGGATACAGCGATTAAGGCCATGAAAGAGGGGGCCTATGACTATATCACCAAACCATTTAAAGTCGAAGAGATCAAGTTGATTATCAGAAATGCCTTGGAGAAGAAGAATCTTCAGAAGGAAAACATTCTTTTAAAACAGGTGGTCAAAGACCGTTACATCTTTGAGAACATTATCGGCCAAAGTTCTAAAATGCTCGACTTGTACAAACTCTTAGAGAAAATCGCTCCCACCAAGACAAATATCCTGATCACCGGAGAGAGTGGAACGGGCAAGGAATTGGTGGCGAAGGCGATCCATTACAATAGCCCTCGAAGGGAGAAGCCTTTCGTGACACTGAATTGTGGTGCGATTCCCGAATCTCTCATCGAAAGCGAACTCTTCGGTCACATGAAGGGAGCGTTTACAGACGCCATCGCGACCAAGAAGGGATTGTTTGAAGTGGCGGATGAAGGGACCATTTTCTTAGATGAGATCAGTGAACTTCCCCTCCTCATGCAGGTCAAACTTCTTCGTGTGTTACAGGACAGAGAATTTAAGAGGGTGGGAGGCACCGAAGATATCCGGGTCGACGTCCGAATCATCTCAGCGACGAACAAGGACTTAGAGGAGGCGGTGAGAGAAAAGCGATTTCGAGAAGACTTGTTTTACCGACTCAATGTCATCCAGATCAAGCTTCCTTCCTTACGAGAGAGAAAGGAAGATATCCCTCTTCTGACCATGCACTTTTTAAGAAAATATTCGGAAGAGTTGGGCAAGAATATCTTGACGCTTTCCCCGGAGGCCCTTCGCATCTTAATGAACTATGACTACCCAGGCAATGTCAGGGAGCTTCAGAATATTATCGAAAGGGCTGTCGCCTTAGAGAGTTCCCAAGAGCTCACCGCACACAATCTCAGTTCTTACCTCAATGAACAGATTCCGATGAAAAGGGGCCCCCTCGATCTCGAAATTCCCAACGAGGGAATCGACCTTGAAAAGATCGTCGAAGATATCGAGAAAACCCTCCTGCTGAAGGCCTTAGATAAAACAAAGGGCATTAAGAAACGAGCTGCGGAGCTTCTCCATATCAATTTTCGCTCCATGCGTTATCGGTTGGAAAAATATGGACTGAATCAAGATTCAGAGTCAGGCCCTGAGATCGCGGGAAACGAATAGCGTCGGACATCCCTTTTTTGTGGCGTGTCACTTCCTTTTAAACTGCTTATTTAATTCATCCAACCTCAGCTGAAAGAAGATGGGCCTCCCGTGAGGGCAGGTGGCGCATGGATTGAACGGATAGAGGGTCTCAACCAACTCCTCCATCTCTTCCTTCCTCAGGATGGAATTTCCTCGTATGGCCGAATGACAAGCAAGCGTGATCAGGATGCTATCCACGGCGGCCGCCCCCTTTCCCCCTTTGCTTGAAGAAGAGATCTCGTCCACTATCTCCCTCACCATGGTTGCTGCATCCTGCGGGTCGACAAAAGACGGTCTGGAACGAAGAGCGTAAGTCTTTTCACCGATCGGGTCTATTTCAAAACCCATCGAATGAAATTCCTCGAGATGGGAGGCCAACACAAAAGACTCCTCACTGGATAACTCCATGGCGATCGGAATGAGAAACCTCTCTGAAACGATGGACTTCGTTTCATATTGAGTTTTATATCGATGAAAAAGGACCCTCTCATGGGCAGCGTGCTGGTCGAGAAAGATCAATTCATTTTCCCCTTCACAAAGAATGTACGTCCCTTGAAGCTGGCCTACGATGCGAAACGGGATCCTCCGCCCCACCTTCCATTCAGCAAGAAATGGTTCGTTGACCATGGGAAAAATCCCCCTCCCCTCCCGCGGCCTGCTGGGCAGATCGGCCAACTCTCCCTTCCCGCTTTCGAACTCCGATACCGTGTCGGTCAACCTTTGGTCATGGGCAGACCGCAAGGCCTCGGTGACGGCACGGAAGATTCTCTCGGAATCCCTAAATTTCACTTCCGCCTTGGTGGGATGAACATTCACATCCACAGCAGAAGGAGGGACGGTCACGAATAGAAGGACGATAGGGAATTTGCCAGTGGGGATGAGCTGACGGTACGCCTCGAGGATTGCCTTATAAAGCATTCGATCTCTCACACCTCGGCGATTGACGAACAAATAGATGCCGTCGGCATTCCCCTTTGAAACCGAAGGCAGGCTTGCGAAACCTAAGATGCTGATCTCCCCGTCATCCAATTGGCAAGGCTGGAGATGACTCGCAATGTCGCTCCCCAAAACGGCTTCGATTCGAACCAATGGAGATTCCGTTTTTGGATGCTCATGAAGCATTCGATTGTCATGAATGAGTTTGAACGAGATGAAAGGGTGGGCAAGACTTAGTCTCAGAAAGTGATTCAGCGAGTGACGAAGTTCCGAACGGATCGATTTCAAGAATTTCCTTTTCACAGGGACGTTATAAAAGATCTGTCTGACCTCGACCTCTGTCCCGATAGGACACCCAACGTCAGAGATACTTTTTATTTCACCTCCCTCGCAGACGGCCTTCGTTCCGCTGATAGAATGGGGAACTCGCGTCTTGATGGTCATCTTCGAAACAGAAGCGATGCTGGGCAGGGCCTCCCCCCTGAATCCCAAGGAGTGAACGGCGTAGAGATCCTCCACTTTTTGGATTTTGCTGGTTGCGTATCGTTCGAGGGCAACTGGGACATCGTCGCGATCCATCCCCTCCCCATTATCATAAACCCGGATGAGTTGGAGCCCGCCACCCTTTAATTCAACGACGATCTCTGAACTCCCGGCATCGATCGCATTCTCCATCAACTCTTTAATAACAGAGGCGGGCCTTTCAACCACCTCTCCCGCAGCAATGGCTTGTGCAACATGTTCTGGTAATATGTGAATCTTTGATGGCATCCCTATCTCTACTCTCTACCCTCTACTCTCGTCAATAAAGGTCCCTATCTTTCGAAACTTCTCATACCTCCGTTCCAGCAATTCTTCCATTTCCATCCTTTCCAATTCTTGCAAATGTCGCTCCGCCACCTCCTTGAGAGAGGTTGCCATTCCTTCTGGGTCTCGATGGGCCCCTCCCAGGGGCTCCTTGACAATCTCATCGATTACTCCCAACTGAAACAAGTCACTCGATGTTAGCTTCAGCGACTCTGCCGCCATCTCTTTCTTCCGGCCGTCTTTCCAGAGGATGGCCGCGCATCCCTCTGGACTGATCACCGAGTAGATGGAATACTCTAACATCAGAATTCGGTCGCCAATCCCGATGGCTAAGGCTCCTCCGCTTCCTCCTTCTCCAATCACCACCGTGAGGATGGGCGTGCGCAGCAGCATCATCATTTTGAGGTTTCTTGCAATGGCTTCGGCCTGCCCTCTTTCCTCTGCACCCACCCCAGGAAATGCGCCGGGTGTGTCGATCATCGTCATCACGGACTTCTTAAACACCTCCGCCATCTTCATCAACCTCAAGGCCTTTCGGTAACCTTCAGGGTGGGGCATTCCAGCATTCCGATAAGCCATCTCTTTTGCATCCGCTCCTCTCTGATGGGCGATGAGGATCAAAGATCGACCGTTAAACTTAGAGATCCCTCCCAGAATGGCCGGATCATCTCCATAGGCCCGATCTCCGTGAAGTTCAATAAAATGTTCAAACATCCATCGGAGGTAATGGGAGGCCTTGGGCCGATCGATATGCCTTGCCAGTTGTGTAATTTGCCAACGGGTTAAATTGGAAAATATCTCCTTTTGCAACCGAAGGAATTTCTCTTCCAAATTTTCTAACTGTTCGTTCAAATGAAGTTGTTTCCCCTTCGAGAACCTTTTCAGGTGTTCGATCTCTCTTTCCAACTCCACTAAAGGCCTTTCAAAATCCAAATAATGTCTCACCATGTCTGAACCTGCTATTCAAGAGAGATGAGGGGCGATGCGAAGAGACTTCTAATTTGACTTAGGAACTCCGGATCGGGATCGACCCTATATTCTTCTGACAAAGCAATGACGGTCTCTTTTTCTGTTCCATCGGTCAGATGAAGCAAGACCTTATGCGATCCTTTATGAGCCGCGATGATCTCCTTTAGGCCGGACAGTTGAGTCGGTGTTAATGAGGAGAGTGGGATTTTTAAATGGAGGGTCTTTGCGGAAGGAAGGGACATCTCTAAAAGCGCACGGACCTCTGTGCCTTTGATCTTTACATGCTCCTCGGAGGAATCGAGGACGCCTCGAACGAGGATGGGATCTCCCCCTCTTAAGCACGGCAAAGCGGCTTTAAAGACCTCCGGGAAGAGGATGACCTCGACAAATCCCTTCATATCCTCCAAATTCAAAAAGGCCATCCGGTCCCCTTTTTTGGTCATGATCTCTTTCAGACCGCTGACGAGGCCACACATCTTGACCTCCGCACCATGGGGTAATCTCGAAAGGGTGGACGTATCCTGCTCCGTATATTTCTTAATCTCTTCTTGATACCGTGACAAGGGATGGCGGGAGATGTAGAATCCGATCGTCTCCTTTTCAAACGCAATCAGTTGATTTTCAGGAAATTCATCCATCTCAGGATAGTTCTCCCCCTCTTCTCCAGAGACAGGCATCCACATGCTCATCTGGATCTCTTCTTTCTTTCGTTGAAGCGATTGGGAACGCTCGAGAAACTCCTCCAGGGCGGTCAGCATCTGAGATCGATGAACCCCTGAGAAATCGAAGGCGCCGCATTTGATCAAACTTTCAACCACCCGCCGATTCACCCTTCTTGAGTCGACTCTCTTACAAAAGTCGAACAAGGATTTAAATCTCCCTCTCTCCTCCCTCTCCATAAGGATGGCATCCACAGCGGCATCCCCTACATTCTTTACCGCGGCCAAACCAAATCGAATTTGACCTCCGCTCACTGTGAAATGTTTGT
>Ga0315314_1003422_pt1 | contig 12425 bp, 11 predicted proteins | sample TDP9_MG_FD_203631 | JGI IMG/M metagenome (GOLD analysis project Ga0315314, IMG submission 203631) | Freshwater sediment microbial communities from Lake Towuti, South Sulawesi, Indonesia - TDP9 | ecosystem: Environmental > Aquatic > Freshwater > Lake > Sediment | place: Indonesia: South Sulawesi...
AGAAGAAGAAGGCTGAGTTCGAGCAGAAGTTTGAGGCCACAGCTGAACTCCAGAAAAAAAAGCTGGAAAAAGCAAAAGAGAAATTTCAAAAGGCTTTTAATGACATTGACAAATCCGATTAGCCTGAGTCACCAATCACAAAAAGTGTGCGTCATGAGAAATTTGACATTTAAGTAAAGTTTCCCTTCAGCTTCCGGCCTGGGTCTCGTCGTCCCTTATCTTAGGTGCCATGGTGAACCTTGTTATTCCGTAAAGCGCCAGGATAAATATGGCCGCATAATTGGAGATGGCCCAGGGAAGATAATTGAATGTAGGGACTCCCAGAGTGCCGGTAATATAGACGCCAGCCATGCTCCATGGAATGAGGGGAACGATAATCCCGCCGCACTCGTCGATAATCCGTGATAAATTTTTCGCCGCCAATCCTTTTTTCTTATAGATGGGCGAGAGCAAATCGCCAGGAATGATCATCGATAGATAGGAACTTCCTGTCACCAGGGCTGTGACCACAGAAGAGCCAATGGTCACAACCACAATGCTCCAGATTTTGTTAGCAAATTTCATCACCCGGTCCAGAATAATTCCCAGCATGCCTGTTTTCTGCATGATGCCGCCAAAACTGAAAGCGGTGAAAGCGATAAGCTGTGTTTCCATCATGCTCATCAATCCTCCGCGTGAGATGAGCTTGTCCACTATATCGACCCCAGTATGGGAAGGGAATCCGGTGTTTATGGACTGGGCAACTACCCTGATAGGAGGAATCAAGCTGTCCACGAATTTGATGCCAATGTTTAAAGGCTTATCTGAAAAAGTAACCTTTGCGATCTCAGTGAGGAATTCTTTCTGGAAAATGAGAGCCAGAATAGCTGCCACGAGCGACGAGAGCAACATCCCTGGAATTGTCGGCCTTTTGGTGAAAGCCAGATAAAAGACAAGCAACATCGGTAGCAGAAGGAGAACATTGAACCGGAAATTTTTCTTCAGAGTCTCGCAGATGAGGGTCACTGTCTCAGATTGGACGCTCTGGGCTTTGTATTTTAGTCCGACAAAAAAATAGACGAGCAGGCTCAAAAGCCATCCTGGCACAGCTGACCAGACCATATGTTTAATGTGGTCAAAGAGGTTTGCACCTGCTGTGACTACAGCCAGGTTAGGGATATCTGAAAAAGGAGACATCTTGTCCCCAAAATAAGCGCCAGCGACAATGGCGCCAGCAGCAGCACCGAGTGGAACTCCCAGGCCCAGGGCAATGCCGATAAAAGCCACGCCGACTGTCCCTATGGTTCCCCATGATGTCCCTGTAGCCAGGGCAATGATGCTGCAGACAAAACATGCTGTAAACAGGAAAAATTTCGGCGAAATAAGCTTCAAGCCGTAATAGATAATCATCGGAATAGTTCCACAGGCAATCCAGGCTCCGATGAGAATACCCACGCTGAGCATGATTAAGATGGCTGGCATGGCCCTGTGAATGCTGTCAACGATTCCTCGTTCCATATCTTTCCACTTGAAGCGCAGAGCGAGCCCCAGACAGCCTGTGAGAAAAGCTGCTGCCACAAGCAGAACCTGCGGCCTGATTCTGTAGAGGCCATAGCCAAATCCGAGCAAGAGACCCATCAAGATTAATGGAATAAGTGCCACGCCAAGAGAAGCTTTTTTTGGAGGCAGTAATTCTTTTTTTGCCTTGTCTTCCATTCTCCCTCCCTTTTAATCCGTCTTGTTTAATCCATCGTGAATTCAGACGTTGGTGCTAAAAGTTCCTTTGGCCAAAGGTTTACCATCAGCCATCATCATTTTTCCCATGGCAAAGACATGGGTGATGTTTAGGTCTTTGTCAAGTATAACGAGGTCAGCATCTTTTCCTTCTTTAATTTCCCCTTTCTCAGTGAGCTTGTAGAAGCGGGCAGGGTTGGCAGAAAAGAGCCTGGATGTATTTTCAATGTCCAAAATTTTTCTCTTGATGAGAGAGCGGAACGCCTTGAAAAGGTCTTTTTGAGTGGCCATCGACATTCCGACATAATTTCCCTGTTTATTGAAAACAGGAAAGCTCCCGTTGCTGTCTGAACTGACAGATATGCGGCTTAAAGGAGCTTTTGCCTTAAGGAAGAGCCGGACTGCAGTCTCAACACTCACATCAAAGTCATTTTCCTCCTCGGGGTCAACGCCCGACGTTAAATCGATATAGCCGCCGGCACGAACATACTTGACAGATTCTTCAAGCAGGGCACGGTTTCGGTTGGCATGAGTGGCGATAATTTGCGAGGCTGGAATCTCTGTCTCTTTAAGCAGCCTGAATAAGAGCGCAAGCCGCTCGTTTCCATCCCCGAGGTGAATATGGAGGATCCCTGCTTTTCCACTGAGCAATCCTCCAACCCGGCAGTCTGCAGCTAGCTTGACAATTTCCTCAAATCCAGGCTGAGAAGAACGGTGGTCTGAGATGGCTATCTCTCCAATGCCGATGGCTTTATCAATGAGGACAAGGTCTCTGCGCACGCTGCCAGTGAGGGTCTTGACAGGAATTTCATAGGAGCCGGAGAAGATATAAGTTGTGATTCCTTCTATTTCGAGAGCTCTGGCTTTGGCCAGGAGAGATTCTAGATGCCTGGTTATAGCATCTGTTCCGAGCAGGCCGATGATGGTTGTCACCCCGTTGGGGATAATATCTTCGATAGTGATCTCAGGTGTCCTGGTCGTTGGACCTCCTTCTCCTCCTGCGCCCAGGATATGGACATGGCCATCGATGATACCTGGAAGTATAGTTTTTCCTGAGGCGTCGATTGTTTTTATTTCGGTTCCTTTGAGAGTGATTCGACCGGGCTCAGCAATAGCTCCGATCTTACTCCCCAGGAGTAATAGGTCTTTTTTTCCAAGCAGATGAGGTGCAAAAACTAACCCCTTTTTTATAAGCGTTATCAATGCGACCTCCTTTTCATCTTATTTTTATAGATTTTAAACTACCATTTATTCCTTTTAATTACAATAAAAAAAATGATTTGGATTTTTAATTTTTCTTTGATTTTGATAAAATGGAAAAACCTTATGGCTACCTTTGAAGAAGAATTTAGGAGATTTCAGCCTGTCATTCAAAAACTGACGAGCATCTCTCTTCTTGGCAAAAAGATTGAAGTGAAGGGCAAAGACAATTTTGTCAGAGAGGGCCCAAACATCATCATCGGCAATCACTGCGGGAGTTTTAAGGACGTAGCCACCCTGTTCAAGATTGTGCCCAGGCCCATCTTTTTCACGGCCAACCAGCAGATTTTTAACAAAAAAGAATTCAGCACCCTCATCCGAAAACATCTCACACGGCATTTAAAGAATTTTGGCCTCTTCCTGAATTTTTTGCTCAATCCTTTTAAGTCTCTCTTCGTCATCTACATCTCTACCAATATCGCCAAGATTGGGACCATCCCTGTCGATTTGTATCATCATAAAAGAAAGGAAGCCATCGAACGCTGCCAGGAGTATCTGCGCAAGGGCCGGGCCATCATTGCCCTGCAGGGGCGAGGCCGGGTTGTACCCCGCGACCCAAACCCCTACATCAAAGCCTTTGGTAAGGGAATTTCTGTCATCTCTTATTACATGCACCAGAAAGAAGGGATAGCTGTTCCTGTCACTCCTTTAGCTTTATACGGGACACAAAAGCCCTTTTTCGTTCCAGGAAAAATCATGGTCAATATCGGACAGCCCATGTATATTACAGACTACCTGGTCGATGAAGTGACTGAGACGATTGAGCGGTTCAAGAATGCCCTTGAGACAAGAGTCAATAAGCTTTTTTTTGAGCTGATCAGAGCCTAACAGGCTTTTCTATTATTTTTCTTCTTCGTACCGGGAGAGAACATCTGACACCACTTTTAGAAAGAGGTCGTATTTAATTTTTACTCCCTTTTTATCTTTCAATTTAGCGAGGTAGGAGTGGAGAAACTTATTCTTCTTGGCTTCGAGGAGTTTATTTGTCTCGGCTTCTTTTTCTTTCTCTAAGTCCTGTTTTGAGACTTCTTTTCTTTCCAGAACTCTTAAGAGGGCATAACCGTTTTCAAATTCCACAGGGTCGCTCGTCTGATTAAGAGGGAAGGAGAAGACCAGTTCATCAACTTTGGGGCTTTCGCCGATGATGCTCAAATACTGGCCTTTTCTGTGTTCATTGACTGTTTTGTATTCCAATTTGTATTTCTGGGCGATATCCTCCCAGTTTTTTTCTGTCAATTTTACCTGTGCCTCTTTTATGGTTGCCAATGTTTTTTCTTTTTTCTTGAGTTCTATGAGGTCGGTTTCGACTTCGGATTTGACTTCATCAAGAGTGGCCGGCCGAGGGGGATGAATCTTACGGAGCTCAGCGATTCCCACTCCTCCGTAGGTGTAGAGGATTGAGGAAATTTCTTTTTCTTTGAGCTTAAAAAGAGCGGTGCTGATAGAACCAGCCGGGTCGATGTCTTCCAGGGCTTGTCCTTCTTTGAGAGGGCCTGTGCTTTGAGTTTTATAACCCACTCTTTGAGCAGCTACTTCAAGGCTTTTTTCTTTTCTGGCTCTTTTCTCAAGCATCGTGATTCTCTCAGAAGCCAGGTCTCTGGCTCTCTGGTCTTGCAGGATGCTTTTGATTCTCCCCTTAACTTCTAAGAGAGGGCTTGTCGTTCCCGGCGATTTTTCTGTGACTTTAAGGATGGAGAGCCCATCATCGAGGGCAAGGGATTCGGAAACTTTTCCAGCTTCAAGCTTCTGAATTTCTTCCTGTTCTTTGGGGGACAGGGATTTCCATTCATAAAGGCCCCAGTCTCCGCCGTCTTTGGCTTTTGCATCCTTGGAAAAGACTTTGGCCAAGGCGGCAAAATCTTCGTCCTTCTTGATTTTTTCCAGGATGGTTTGCGCTTCAGCCGAGACAAGCGCTTTGTCCTTATTTTCATAAGGGAGGAAGATGCGGCTGATTCTCAGTTTTTCCGGCACTTGAAACTGCTCGATATTGTCCTTGTAGTACTTCTCGATTTCTGATTCAGAAAGCTCGATTTCTTTTTTCAGGTTCTCTATTTTCAGGAAAGAATAGGCGGCCTCTCTTTTCTCAGGGATTTTGTATTTGGCTTTGTTTTTTTCAAAGTGGCTCTGAATCTCAGCCGCCTCAGGCTTTGAGGCAAGTTCAACTTTGCTCTTTTCCAGGGCGAGGTATTCAATTTTTGCTGTTTCTTTTTCTTTTTGATAATTTTCCCAGATCTCTTCGGGTGTGACAGTGATACCCGCGGTCAGAATCTGGATTGTTTTATTAAAGATAATCTCGCTTCTTAAGCTTTCTTCAAACTGGGAGACAGAGATTCTATTCCAGGATAATATTTTCTGGTAATCTTCGTAGCCGACAAATTTTCCGTCCCTCTGGAACACAGGATAGCTCTTGATTTTGTCCCGAAGTTCTGAGTTTGAAGCACTAAGCCCCATCTCCTTGGCCAGCCGGGTAAGAAGGGTCTGGTCAATGAGCTGTTCGAGTACCTGCTGGGGAATGTTGAGCTGCTCGATAAAACTTTTGTTGATTTGTTGGAATTCCTTCTTCAGGGAATCGAGCCTGTATCTGAGAGCCTGGAAATAAGCATCGGCCTGGATATGTTCCCGGCCTATGGAGACAATCGTGTTAGCTCTTTCTGCTTCCCCGAGCCGGCCAGCGCCGCCCCAGACGGCAAAGATGGCGATGACAAAAGCAGCAATGACGATCCACAGAGTAGGAGCGAGGGCCTTCACGTTTTTCCTCATCGTCTTTAACATGGTCTCACCTCAAAACCAGTCAATAAAAACTGGAAGGGCTTGGCTGGAACGGCCGGCCATGCGCTCATCTGCCCCTGGCGGAAAGAGTCCTCCACTTTGTTGGCGATTATATATATCATGATCTTCAATGTGTTCATATTAATTCTTTAAGCAAATTACGGGCTATGACCAAGCGTTGAATCTCAGAGGTCCCTTCATAAATGGTCAGAACCCGGGCGTCTCGATAGATTCTCTCTATATCAAACTCGCTCGAATAACCATAACCACCATGAATCTGGAGAGCATGATAGGCAATCTTATTGGCGGCTTCTGAAGCAAAGAGTTTGGCCATCGAAGCTTCTTTGGAGAAGGGCTTTCCCTTATCGAAAAGGTCAGCCGCCCGGTAGGTCAAGAGCCGTGCCGCCTCAAGAAGGGTGGAACAGTCAGCGATCATGAATTGAATGGCCTGGAATTCAGAAATCTTTTTCCCAAAAGCTTCTCTCATCTTGGCGTATTTCACAGCCTCTTCCAGAGCTCTTTGAGAGAGTCCCACAGCCTGGGCGGCAATCCCGATCCGGGAGTAATCCAGGCCGCTGAGAGCGATAGAAGCTCCTTTTCCTTCCTCACCTAAAAGATTTTCCTCTGGGACCTGGCAATCTTCAAAAGTGACTTCTACAGTCGGGGAGGAATGGAATCCCATTTTCTTTTCGACTTTTGAGATTTTGAATCCAGGGAAATTTTTCTCGACGATAAAAGCACTGAGCTTCCTCTGGCCAGGGTTTTTTTCGGTGACGGCAAAGAGGATCATCGCTCCTGCGTCGCTTCCACTGGTTACCCAAGCTTTTGTCCCGTTAAGGATGTAAGTCGCTCCCTTTTTTTCTGCCTTTGTCTTTAAGTTGGTTGCATCCGAGCCTGCGCTCGGCTCAGTCAGAGAGAAAGCGCCGATGAAGTCTCCTTTGGCAGCCCGGGGAAGATATTTTTCTTTCTGCTTTTCATTCCCAAATTTAAGGATCAAATAACAGAAAAGCGAGCAATGAACGCTGACCATGAGACACACTGGAGGGGAGATACGGCTTAGCTCCTCAAGGACAAGGACATTTGAGAGAGAGTCTGTTTTTATTCCGCCGAATTCAGCAGGCACAGTCATGCCCAGAATCCCCAGCTCTCCCAGCTTTTTTAAGATTTCTCTAGGGAATTCATGCTTTTCTTCGAGCTCTTTGAGGCGCGGCGTGATTTCTCTCTGGGCAAAATCCCGGATCATTTCCTGGAGTAATTTCTGTTCTTCTTGAAGTTCAAAATTCATTTTTTCCTTCGCTTCTTTTCTTTTTTAAAAAGAGGAAGAAGACGGGCGTAGGTCGTGTTGAGGTCTTCAATCAGGACCTTGGTCTGGCTGATGAGGGGCATAAAATTGGCATCCCCGACCCAGCGGGGGATGACATGAAGGTGAAAATGGTCAACAACGCCCGCCCCTGCGCTCTGGCCCAGGTTCATACCTGCATTAAAACCGTGCGGTTGATAGTTTTTCCTGAGCACTTTAAGGCTCAGCTTGAGCAGGTCAGCCATTTCATTGCTTAATTCTTTTCTGGACTCATCAAAAGTAGCCAGATGTTTGTAAGGAGCGATCATCAAGTGGCCTGGTGAATAGGGAAATTTATTAAGGATGATAAAATTATGATCGCCCCGGTAGAGGATGTAGGCCTTTTGGTCATTTCCGAGCTTCAGGGCGTGGCAGAAAATGCATTCGCTCATTCGGCACAATTTTTTAACGTAATCCTCTCTCCAGGGAGCCGAGATGTATTCCATTATTTATTGATTAACTCTTTGAGGAGCTTGCTCGGTTTAAAATACAGGATTTTTTTAGGAGGAACTTCCACCGGAGTGCCTGTCCGCGGATTCCGCCCGGAGCGGGGGGGCCTGTTCCGGAAGCGGAAGCTGCCGAACCCTCTGACTTCGATTTCTTCTCCGCGCAGGATGGCTTCTTTGATTGTATCAAAAAAGAGATTGACACCGATTTCTGCTTCTTGTTTAGGGATGTTGAGGTCCTTGGAAATTTTGTTAATTAAGTCTGCTTTAATCATCGGATTTTTTCCTCCTTTTTATTTTCTTGTTTTTTGGGAGACTGAATTTTTTTGAGCTGGTCTTTCATGATGTCTCCCAGAGTGAGCCGTTCACTATGGCCATCCATGTATCTCTGATACTCTTGCTTCTGAAGCTCAAGCTGAGCCTGGCGGAAGCTCAATGATATTTTCTTTTCTTTGAGGTTCATCTTGATGATTTTAGCCATTCGCTCATCTCCGACAGAAAAAGACTCGGCCGGCACTTCAATTTTTTTCTCGTCGAGTTCGGAGAGGAAGATGACGCCTTCAATCCCGGGAACAATTTCGACAAAAACTCCGAAATCAGCCAGGCGCACGATTCTGACTTTGACCAGGTCTCCTGTTTTTTGCCGGGCGAAGAAATCTTCCCAGATATCTCCTTCGAGCTGTTTAATGCCCAGAGACACTTTTTGTTTCTCTGTGTCGATATTAAGGACCATCGCTTCAACTTCCTGGCCAGCCTTGAGTTTCTGGGAGGGATGTTTAATTTTCTCCCAGGAAATATCCGAGATATGGATAAGGCCTTCGATTCCTTTTTCGACTTCCATAAAAGCGCCAAAATCGGTGATGCCCGTGATTTTCCCTTTCAGGCGGGAACCCGGGTTGTATTTCTGTTTGAGGAGCTCGAGGGGATGGGGAGACGATTGCTTCAGTCCCAGCGAGATTCTTTTCGCCGAAGGATTGAGGTCGAGAATGGTCACCAGAACCTCGTCTCCTGTCTTGAGAACCTTTTTGGGATGGATGAGCTTGCGCGACCAGGTCAAGTCCGAGATATGGATGAGCCCTTCTACTCCTTTTTCCAGTTCGACAAAAGCGCCAAAATCGGTGATGCTCGTAACCTTGCCCTTGATTTTTTCTCCCGCCTTGTATTTCTCCTGGATATTAGCCCAGGGGTCAGGGGTCAATTGCTTATATCCCAGGGAGATTTTTTCATCCTTTTCATTGAAGTCAAGGACAATGGTTTCGATTTCCTGGCCAATTTGAAAAAGCTCTGAGGGATGATTGATTTTCCCCCAGGACATGTCTGAAATATGGAGAAGGCCTTCCACTCCACCGAGGTCGATAAAGGCTCCAAAGTTGGTTAAAGACCTCACCTGGCCTTTCATTTTCTGTCCGGCTCTGAGCTGGCTAAAAACCTTTCTCCTTTTTTTCTCCTTCTCATCTTGAAGGAAAAGCTTGCGGGATAGAACAGCATTCTCGGTTTTCCTGTCGAACTTAATAACTTTGAACTTGAAGTTGTTTCCGATAAGCTTCTCCGGCTCTCTAACAGTTTTAACATCGGCGTGCGAGTCAGGAAGGAAGGTTCTAATTCCGACATTGACGGTGTAGCCGTTTTTTATCTTTTCGACAACTTTTCCCATCACCCATCCTTGATGATTAAAGGCTCGTTCCAGGGCATCCAGAGCTTTCTGGATGTCAGCGCTTTTCTTGGAAAGGATGAGGTAGCCGTCCTTGAGGTCTGTCTTTTCTAAAATGGCCTCCACTTCATCTCCGGGTCGGACTTTGATTGGTTCTGGCCCGTTGGCAAAATCCTCGATGGGGATGATTCCTTCAGATTTGAACCCGACATCGACCAAAACATGATTGGCCATGATTTTAATGACTCTGCCTTTGATGATTTTGCCCGGGGCTATTTCCTTGGCGCTGAACTGGTACTTGTCCAGCAGGTGCTCATAATCTTCAGAAGTAATTTTTTCTTCTTTGTCTTTGTGTTTGCCTATCTCTGACATTGGACACTACTTTCCCTTTGAGGTTGGTGCTCGAAGGTTTTTTTGATTTTTTGCACAGCTTCCTCAATGGCCTCAGGTGGAGTTGAGGCTCCTCCTGATATGCCTATTTTCTTTGCTCCTCTGAGCATTCTAGGCGTGATCTGTTCGGCGCTTTCGATAAAATGCGTGTTGGGTAGAATTCGTTTTGAGATTTGATAGAGCTTGTTGGTGTTGGAGCTCGCTTTGCCGCCGACGATAAAGAGAGCCTGAACCTGAGAAGCGAGCTCGGATGTCGCCCGCTGCCGCGTTTGAGTCGAATGGCAGATAGTATTATAAACCCTGAGCTCCTCTGTTTTTTCGATAAGGCAGGAGACGACTTTTTCAAAAAGGAATAAATCCTGAGTCGACTGAGCAAGCACAGCTCTCTTCTTTTTAAACGGTAGACGGCCAGCCTGAATTTCGTTCTCAATGATCAGGCCTTGACCGCGGCTGTAGCCGATGAGCCCTTTGATTTCTGGATGTTCCTTGTTGCCGACGATAATTATTTCCATTTTCTCCTTGGCCAGCTTTTCCACGAGCTTTTGAATCTTTTTAACGATGGGGCAGGTGGCGTCAATAATTTCGAGATTCTTTTGGCTTATGTTCTTGTAGACATCGGGTGAAACACCGTGGCTGCGGATGATGACCGTTCCTTCCTCAAGCTCGTCTGGATTTTCCACTGAAGAGATACCCCCTTTTCTTAAATCCGATATCACTTGAGGATTATGAATCAAGTCACCGAGTGTGGAGACCTTTCCTTTTTTCAAGCGTCTTGTCTTTTTGGCTATGGTCAAAGCTCTGCGAACTCCGTAGCACAATCCAGCATTTTTAGCAATGATGATTTCCATTAGGGAAATAAAATGATGAATAATACTAGCTTAAATGATATCGCCTTGTCAATGCTAAATATAGATGAAACCTTAATTTAGCGGCTTAAGTCAGATATTTTTTTTAATTTTTTTCTATTCCAAATTATTTTGAATCGGATTATCTGCCGGTGGCCAGTCTCATTGCCTTTTCCACATCTCGGGCGCTCCGAGTTTGTGATGAGTCCGCCAGAGAAAAATTATTCGCTATGTCCTGGATTGTGCCGAAAGAAAAATCCGATACATTATCTTTTTCTGAATCGGGAGCTTCGTGAATGAAAAATTTCTAGATAAGAATGGCCGCAGTGATAGCTGCCCTTATTCTTTATTATGATGCGTGGAGAAATTGTCCGACCCCCTTCTCCTGAATTTCAGAGGCTGAGGGAAGGTTTTCAATTATGATTTCTTTTTCTGGGTCGAGTTCTTTGAGACTGGAAAGGATGGCCATGATGGCTGCCAGATGTCGGGCGACTCTTAATTTAAGAGGAATTCCTTCCTCGCCATAGGGGACAAAGAGCCGGCCAAGCCGAGATGCTCTGGCATAGAACTTGTCTTTGCCCTCCACAACGAGCGAGGCTGAAGGCTTTCCTTTGAGACGGCCATGGGAAGCATTGGGCGTCTCGAGGAGGATGGCTTTTATTTTAGCAGAATCGCCCCATTCGCGATGGCTGAGGCCTCGCAAGTTCGGCGGCGAAGCTTCTAACCGTAAGTCAAACCCCTTGGCCTGAAGCTCCATCTGAGCCAGGGCGGCGAGTTCAGCGCTATTTTCGTGGAAGACAAGAGCATTGATCACAGGATATTCAGGCGCAGATTCGTGGAAGTCAAGGCCCAGGTCAACTCTCTCTTTTCTGATAAGTTCCATGATCCCCAAAGCAACTTTTTCTGTTAAGTAGCCATTGGCCTTCCCTGGATAGCAGCGGTTTAGGTTTCGGGCTTCAATGCCTGCCAGCTTCTGGCCTTCAGGGTTGACATAAATCATCGGGTCAGGCCACTGATGGACAGGATTTGTGGCGCGTGAGCCGAGGCGAAACCATCTTTTTCCTGAGGAAGTATCGATGTCATACCTTTGGGGATTTCCTTCCTGAGGGTCACTGTGAGTAAAGCCGCTCGAGTTAGCCCAGGGGACGATAAAAATTTTTCCTTTGCTCACTTGGATATTTTCCACTAAAAGGATGGCCAGGATATTGCCAGCAGGCTCGTTGGGATGAGTGCCTCCTAGAATGAGGAGATTCCCTCCTTTTTCTTTACCCTCAAAGACATAGACCTCTGTGTCTCCCTGAGTCTTGCCTAACTTGGGGAAATAGTTACTCAGCATTTTTTTGGCACCGAGGCTGTGACAAGGAAAAATAATCTCTTTTTTGTGCATGCTCAGGAACTTTTGTCCGGAGAGAAAACAGATAAGAAGAGCCAACAAAAAGAGGAAAGAGGCAGAAATTATGTTTCCTTTTGGCTCTTTCATGTTATTTAATGAGAAAAAGGCGGAGAAGGAAAATTATCAGAACCAGAACAACACTCACCTGATTCCAGAATTTTTTCTCCCGGAAAAGATACCAGATGAAGTTGAAAGTCAGGTAGAGGATGAGAAGATGATAAATAATTTTCATTTTAAACTCTGAGATACAATACCTTTTTCCATATTCTTTATATAATTTTGTCCAATAAGGGCGCTAGCAGGAGCACGCCTATTCCCATGGCCAGCACAAAAAGCCCGGGTACAAGCGAGTAGCGAAGCACCCGCAAGAAATTCCGTTCGCCAACAACCTGGGCAGAGAACCGGACAGCCATGGCAGCAGGAGGCATCAGGTCGCCGATGCCGACAATGGCCGAAAGGGCAGAAGAAGTGATAAGGGCGTTTTTATTAATCAGGGCTAGAATAAAAGGAACTCCCAGAATCGAGGCAGAGCCGAAAGCCGAAATTCCCCCAAAGAGAGGAAGACTTGAGGCGATTCCAGCGTAGAGAAGGAAAGGAGGAAGAGATAGAAATGACATGA
>Ga0315314_1003423_pt1 | contig 12424 bp, 13 predicted proteins | sample TDP9_MG_FD_203631 | JGI IMG/M metagenome (GOLD analysis project Ga0315314, IMG submission 203631) | Freshwater sediment microbial communities from Lake Towuti, South Sulawesi, Indonesia - TDP9 | ecosystem: Environmental > Aquatic > Freshwater > Lake > Sediment | place: Indonesia: South Sulawesi...
TTATCTAGAAAGAGAGAGTCCCAATCGTCTATTCTAGACGTCAGAAGGCTTAGCGGAGAATTCGTATTGGTGCCCTCATGCGGGTGAAGATATAGATCTTTGCCCTTTCAGACCCGCTTTCATGTTCCTTGGAGAAAGGTCTGTATGCTCTATTTTCGATACTCAAAACTAAACATATCATCAAAATGGGGCTAGGATCGGCGTCGGAGGGAAATCTCTGCGATCTGCGCGAAATCTTATGGAGTTTCGGGCGTACTCGGCGCGCTAGACCTCGTATCTGAGGGCTTCCGCTGGGTTCAGCCTCGCTGCGTAGAAAGCTGGATATGTCGCCGCAACTATGCTCAGTCCCGCCGCGACTAGGATTGCGAGTCCGATGTGCTGCATGTATTCAACGGCAGCTCCTGCGAAGAATACGAATCCCCATCCAAGTTGGAAACCGTAGATTAGTATTGCGCCGATCCATCCTATGAAGGCGCCTATCACTCCGCCGAGGAGCCCGAGCAACATTGCTTCCATGAGGAAGATCTCTAGAACGCTTCCGTTTGTTGCACCGAGACATTTCATCGTTCCTATCTCTTTGTATCTTTCGGTCACTGACATCAACATCGAGTTGATGATTCCGACGCCGCAGACCAAGAGAGCTATAACAACCATCCAGTATTGGTAAGCAGCAGGCGCTCCGCCTGTTCCCCTAAGTATTGAACCCATCGTCAATAGGGTAACCATAAACGCAATCCCTAAGAGAACGGACAATGCTGTGATCAGAGCCCTTGTGAAACGCTTTCTAATGCTTTCCAGAGAGAACCTGAAGGCTTCACCGATCGGAAACGCGATGCTTCCGATCGCCTCTTCCCTGGCAGCTTCCTTTTTCTCTTCCTTCTCTTTCATCTTCGAGGACATTTCCCGATCAACATACTGTTGTGAGTTCGCCTTTAAATGTTTTTTCATGTTTTCCAATTAATGGTTTTCGGTCGAATCAAAATGGATATTAGGGACGATGGTAATTAATAACAAGATGCTAGGAGCTGCCGGCACTTGGGCATCGACTAAGAGAATCGGGGTGATAGTGTTTGAGTGAAGGATGGGTTCAAACCTCTGAGGAGCTGCTTGAACAGACAAAGAAGCTTTCAGACAAGAAGGAAAAGGATCGCCTAGATCTGGTTCAATCTATGAGGTTCTCGCTTTACGCTTTGCACCGGAGTCTGATAGGGTGGATGAACTGGGTTAACAACCCTGACATCATGGCTGCCTTCGAGAAGAACGAGCTCGACGAGATGAATAAGAGGATCATGGAGTTCACGGAAAACTTCATCAAATATGACATTGAAGTGACTGAGATGGGATCTCGCAAGAACCTTGGAGCCAAGAGGCCTACACACGAGCCGAGCGCACGAAGAAGCTTGGAAGAAATATTCTACGTGTGAACGTTTCTCGCGAGTTCCAAACTGTGCGAGTTTAGGATAGACTGAATCTGGCTGTAGTTTCCGTTTTCTCGGGTGCTCAGACTAACCGCAGCACATGACCGACTAGGAAATCTCGGTGCTTGTTCGCATTCTGTCACGTGCCCGACATGATTCCGTTAGGTTTTTCGAGGCACTCGGAAATGGGATTCTTTTCCGGCGCTGATGTACTCGCCTCCGAGCTGATCCCTGATGATTGAGGCTATTCGGGCAAAGTTGTCGGAGCCGAGATACTGGCGCGGTCTAATCAATACGTGGTCTTGAGTCTCCTCAAAGTAGAGCATGCCGACTAGATCTTGAGGGAAAACCCTCTGAACGTCCACAATTGTTCGGAGCTGTCCCGCAACTTCCGGCGCTCCCGGCGTGAGAGGAGCTGCTTTTGCTCCTGTAAGGCTCCTCAAATCGTCTGATATTTCCTTTAGGTCGCCAGACAGAATCCGGAAAATCTCGATCAATTCGTCTATCCGCTTCAGCAAATCGTCAACTTTCGGTTTTTCAGCGCTCATAGAGCTCACTCGTCTCAATGTAATTGTTTTATTTTACTGCCTCATTTGTTTTACTGTCTAGAAGGATCAACCCGAATTCGCATGGAGGATCGAGCCATGATTGAGATCGACGGCAGCCAGAAGAGCGGAAGCGGCACAATCTTACGTCTGTCCATCGCTTTGGCAGGGATACTTGGAGAGCCACTGCACATATTCAACATTAGGAAGAGACGCAGCCAACCAGGTTTAAGACCTCAACACCTGGAGTCCGTACTTACAGCAACCAAAATCTGTAATGCCCACGTTAAGGGAGCAGAAGTAGGCTCCGACGAGCTCTGGTTTGAACCCAGAGAGATAGAAGGAGGCGAGATCAACGCCGAGATCGGGACGGCCGGAAGCATCCCCATGCTGATAATGACAGTGTTACCTCTCTGTGCTTATGCTAAGCGCACAGTTAAGCTCAGCGTCCTCAAAGGAGGCACGGACGTCAGTCATTCGCCGACAATAAATTATCTGAAGTACGTATTCCTTCCGATCCTGAAACGTATGGGTCTGGATTCCTCGCTCACAATTGGAAGATATGGATATTACCCGAGAGGGATGGGGGAAGCTATTCTTGAGGTTCAACCATGCAGAAAACTCGCCTCGCTAGACCTCGGCGACTTTGGGAAACTCGTAAGGATAAACGGCGTTTCGGTCTGCACCTTCCTGGCAGATCGAAGAGTCGCGGAACGGCAAGCCGAGGCCGCAGCAAAATTCCTTGCGCCCTACGGACACAAGCCGCAGATTCAGATCATGAACGACTTCTCCAACCCTCTCCAGAAAGGTAGCTCGATAGTGCTGTGGGCAGAAACGGATACGGATGTACTGTTGGGAGCCGACGCGATCGGCGAGCTCCGCAAGCGGAGCGAGGATGTCGGTCGCGAGGCTGCCCTGAACTTGATCGAAGAGATGACAGCAGAAGTCACAGCGGATATTCACCTCGCAGATATGCTAGTGCCGTACATTGCGCTAGCTGAGGCGGGTTCAATGTACCTTACGCGCTTGATGACCGATCACCTCGAGACTAACATATGGCTTATCAAGGAGATCTTGGGCACAGAAATCCAGGTTTCAATGATGGACAAACGTTACCAGATAACGAGAAAGTAGACCCCGGTTCAATGGAAGGAGGTTTCTGTTGCTGAAGGTCCGCGTTCGAGGCATATATTCAACTGCGCTGACAAGGTTGCTTCTCGATCATGGCTTTGAGGTGGTGCAGCCCTCTGCCGCGATAGGAGAAAGATTTGGACTGACATACAGCGCAGAGAACTTGCCGCTTAATCTCGATATCTACGATAGATTCGATGGGCAAGGGGTTCATGTCGTTGGAGAAACGGTCTCACTCAATACTCTCATTTCGATACTGCAATCTTCGCTTGACGACGTCATCGTAAGGAGGCGTGCGCCATATCGCGCAATAGAGCAGGAACCGCCTGTATCCGATTCAAGAGTTGAAGACATCGGAGACACAGCGTTAAGTTCTCAAAGAGGCTTCTTAGATGTGGAATTCCCATCCGCTTCCAAGAAGAAACTCGACGAGATAAGGAGCCATGCGATGCCAACGATCGATGGCCATCATTATCTCAAGGCATGCGGAGGGAAAATAGCATCTTTACTTGAGATGGCTGAGAACATGCTTGAGAAAGGCTCCCCCAAGAAGGAAGTTGAAGAAATACTCAGAGAGGCTGTTATGGCTGAGTATCCCACTGTAAACTCTAAGATCGATATAGAGCATGTGAAAATCGACGGTAGAGTATTTCATCTGAACAATGCCAAGATCGTGGATTTCGACGAGGAAGAGGGCTCACTTAGACTTCAGCGCACTTTCAAAAGAAGTGGGGTCTACAACGGGCTAAGGGTACGCAAAGACCCGGATGACTACGCATTGACCGATATGAAGATCGGCAGCTGGACTTTCCGAACGAGGTATTTTTCCAGAGACGGTCAATATAAAGGAACCTATGTCAATCTGAACACGCCTGTAGAGTTGTATCCAAATAGAATCCGCTATGTGGACCTTGAGGTAGACGTATGCCTGTGGCCAGACGGAAAGATCGAGAAAGTCGACCTAGAAAAGCTTGACGACAGGGTCTCCAAGGGGTATATCTCGGAAAGGCTAAGCAGCATCGTGAAGGCAAGGCTGGAACTAGTCGTAAGCTCAATCGGAAAATCATTAAGAAAAAAGGAATCCGAAGAGGGCGGCTTGACGGACTCGTTACAGTAAAGATTATATTTCGCCTCTTTCTTTCATAACCACAGGGTGAAATAATGAGCCTCCTTAAGCTCAGGCTTTCAATGATCGGGACGCTAGCTCTGATAATTGGTCTTTCAACCTTGTTCTTCACGTTCCTACTAACGCTTCTAGGCGTGAGCAATATTGTTACGATGGGACTTTTTATCGTGGTCTTCAATGTGGCTCAGTGGCTGTTCGCACCTTACCTAATAGACTTGATGTATCGTGCAAAGAAAGTGTCGAAGACGGAAGAGCCGGAACTCTACGACATGGTTGAGAGGCTGAGCCGAAGAACTGGAGCAAACATGCCTACTCTTATGATAGCTAAGATACCGATCCCGAACGCGTTCGCTTACGGTTCGCCGCTGACCGGAACCCGCGTGGCAGTAACAACCGAACTCCTAGACAAACTGGATCTAGAGGAGGTTGAAGCAGTGATCGGTCACGAGCTCGGTCACCTGAAGCACAGAGATGTTCAGATCATGATGGTCGTCTCGATGCTGCCAGCTCTGTTCTATTACGTTGGCTACTCTCTCTTCTGGTCAGCCCAATATTCGCGGTACAGTGGAAGACAAGAAAGGGGGAACGCTGGGCTGGCGGCTCTAATCGGCATACTGAGCATAGTCATCTACTGGGTTCTGACCCTGTTTACACTTTATCTGAGCCGACTGCGCGAGTACTATGCTGACCGACACAGCGTGTCTGTCGTAGAGGACGGCGCTCGAAAGCTGTCGGAAGGACTCGTAAAGATTGTCCGCTCCACGGAAAGAGTTAGAAAACGCCATCCGGAAACGGGCAGCCTCTCCTCTTTCAAAGCCCTGTTCATATCTGACCCTGACAGTTCGACAAGGGATCTTCAAGAGCTATCCCAAGTCGGTGTGGCTAGCTCTGACCAATCGCTCGTCGAGACCTATCTAGGAAGAAGAGTAACCGCGGCGGACAAGATTATCGAGATCTTCTCAACCCATCCCAACATGGTTAAACGGTTGAGAGCGCTTCAAGAACTCTCCTAAGAAGTCATTCAATAGCGTACTCTACTTAGCAAGAATCTCCGCCGAAGGTAGTACGGTTCTTGAACTCTCTTCGATATCACACAACGTAGACGTCTCGGCTACCTCTTTCAATTCCCTCTCTATAGAATCTATTCTTGAAATTCCAGTCAAGAACGCACTTCGAATCATTTTCCCCCTATTTTCTCAGCCGAGAACAATATTCTGCGTCTCGGAAACCATACTCAAACACGAATAGACTCAAATGCAACAGGTAATGCCGGATATTCGACAACAATATCTTGATCTGAAGTGGACAACCAAGCGGAACAGCATCAAAGTGAATAATGGTGCGAGTAGTAGCTAAGCTAACCACTTTTCTAAGAAATATTGGAGGGACTTGTTCCTTTCTTGTGCCACATCCAGATGATAGTTCATGAGGATGTCTATCATGACTTCCGTTCGAGTCGCATTCTTTGGGATCAGTTGGTTAAACTGCTCCTTAGTGATGTCATCGGTTGATGTTCTTGCAATTCTCAATTTCCGGCAAGTATTGTCATCTAGTCCGGCAATATACCAGCTCTCTATTTCTTTTATCACAACAATTATGTTGTTCTTGCTTGCTTGCGGACAGCTGATCGATATGCTGCATTTCCTAGCAGTCACGCATGGTGCGTTATTGATGTCCGCAACATAGATATAGTCTGCACCCATTGAATTTATGGCTCTTATATACCTGCCAATCTTGTTCGTTTTTTGTTGTGAGTATTTCCATAGCTTCACAAGATCATATTTGCCTTGGAAGCGCGGCTTTATGATCTTGTCAAAAAACCGCTCATCGTCATTGCCTTCAAGAAGAATGTACAAACTACCGGGCATCGTTTATCACTCAAACAAGCCTTGTGCAAAAATCTCATCGATCCCTATTTCATTCTCCAAGAATGTTCTTAGCTCCCTTTTTTCGCTTGGTTTAGTCATTATGGAGAAGCCCTTATGATCACGAGAAACCAGCAAGAGATTTTCAAATCCAGCATATTTCACCACCTGCGGGTTGTGTGTTGTAACTATAATTTGTTTCTTCAATCTTTCGGAAACATCCTTCATAGTATCGACCAATTTGGAAATAAGGTAGGGATGAATGTTTCTATCTGGTTCTTCAAATATCACAAAAGGTTTGCGTTCAAAGAACAGAGACGTGACCAGTGCACATATGTTAATAGTGCCATCAGAAATCAAGGACGCAGGCAACGATTTTTTTCCAGAATATGATTCTCTAAAACACGTTAGCAAGGTCCTGTCGACGAGTCTCTCTATGGAGGCGCTTTCCAAAAACGGCAAAAAGTCTTTGACTAAGTTAAAGAATTTCTGTCTCTTCTGCTTACTGTCCAGAATACTCTTCAATGTAATTGCGAGATTGCTTCCGTCTGATTCCAGTTCTGTTTTTCCGCTGACAAGAACTGCTTTTTTGGATAGCTTTGGGTCAAAATCGTATATCGCTATGCTACTGAGATAACTGCCTATGAAGAACGACAAAATTGGAAAGATCGGAACTGAGAGCATAGATTCTTTAGCCAATGGCACCCTCTCAGGGAGAAATGGCGGAAAGACCTCTTCTCTACGCAACAGTTCTTTAGGATCTTGGGTAAGCTCAAGTTTCCCTCTATTATTGGCTATGGTAATCGCTCCTTCGCCCGTTTTCTCTTGTTCTATGAGTTTTCCATTTCTTTTGGTCACCTTCATAATGTCGACTTTAACTGCTATTTTCTCCTCGTGGATCCTATATCCCATCTTTTTCTTATAGAATTCAATGTCAATCTCATATTCGAGGTCACTAGCAGCAATGCTGATCAGTTCTTTCCCTTTTTTCCTTGCTGAAATATTCTGAGACCCATCGAAACCGAAGTGCAAATTCGCAGAGAGATCCTTAGAAACACCTAGGTTCACATTTCTGATGTGTTCTACACCGCCTTGCATGGAAATAGCGTTGTCCAGACCGTGGTTCTGCAAGTCTCGCAGAAATCTGAAAATACTTGTGAAATTAGACTTGCCTGACGCATTAGCACCAACAACAACATTGAACATTCCCAGATCAAGGTCCATTCTTTCATAGCTTTTAAAATTGGACACTTTCACATTCTTTACAAACATGGTTGTTCCACTATCTCATATGTGTTCATGCCATTTAAAGATGAAAACGGCCGAGCTAGAAGATTAACCTTCTTTCTACGAATTGTCAACGGTGCTATCGTTGATTACATCCTTTGCTTATCGGTTAATGTATCCGAAGGCTGTCAAGGCCCAAATCCATATTTTGACTGAAGGAATGACGGAATCGAACCAAGAAATGGATGAGAGAAGTAATGTGGACGAGATAAGTTCCCCCTTGGTTTGATTCTCTAATCTGGATGAAGATGGATGCTGAGTAGATTACGCGCCACCTCAGAAAGATGAAACTAAACGGTTCAAGTGGATGCTGCTGATGAGAAGGCTACAAGATGTCTATCCTTGGTATGCTGGTCGAGACGTCGTGACGATGACGATTGAATCCTTCTCGCCGGATCTCCACAGGCTGAGGATTATAGCCTGATCGGGCGACACATGCTCCTCAATGTAGGCGGCCCAGTCTTCCATTGTCAGCGTGGGGTGATTGTCAACAGCCAATATGATGTCCATTGCGTCATAGGCTGCAGAGCCATCTGGGGCTGTGGTGCTGACGGCTGCCCTTAGCCCTGCTCTCGCTGCTGGAGTATCAGAGATCACATTCATAATCATAAGCCCAGTCTGATAGGGTTCAATGTTAAGAATGTTCAGCGACCTTATTGTTTCGGGACTCAGCACAACCGCAGAGAAGCCCACAAACGGGTGCAGATATTCTCCTTTCTCTACTAGCGACAAAGCTACACGGTTCACAATGTTTGAGGGAACTGCAAAGTTGAAGCCGACTTGGGTTCCCGCATTGGTTATGCCGACGACGCTTCCAGAGAGATCCAGCAAGGGCCCGCCTGAGCTGCCCGGGGCAATCGTAATATCCAACTGGAGTACGGGCACGATTATCGGTGGGAGATCAAGCAGCCGGTTAACCTGACTTATATAGCCCGAAGATAGGCTTCCTGCCAGACCGAGAGGGTTGCCTATCGCTATGACCTGTTGCCCAATCCAGATTTTTGAGGAGTCGGCCAGCTTCAAAGGCTTAGCATCGAGTGGGGCGTTTAGCACCGTCAATACGGCAACATCGGCATAGGCGTCCTCCCCGACTACGGTAGCTTTACTCCTAGTTCGGTCATAAAATTCGACCTCTATGTCGGTTGCGCCGGTGATCACGTGCCAATTGGTCAAGATGAGATCCTGACCAAGGTAGAGGAAACCGGATCCTTGGCCAATAGGCGTTCTGATAACGACAACAGATTTGTATGCAGATTCATAGACGTTGGCCGGAGTCTGTTGAGGGATACGGTCAACTCTGTCCGCTAGCTCCGAAACCGCAGATGCCAAATCGTCAACGGTTGAGTTGAGCCTTTGGAAAGTGGTTTCGAGGTCCGTCATGCTGGCGAAGACGGTTCGGTTCAATGCGTTCACCTGATTGTTTAGGTCAGATAGGGTTGACTCAACTGCCACGATCTGTTCTCTGGTCTCATCTATGGCGTCTCTAAGTTCATCGGGTTGTGCCTGTTGCGGCCGAAGATTGGTTAGTATAAGATAGCTATTCAAACCAGAGAGAACAATTGCGATGATGCACAATGCGCCAACTACGTTCAATGTTCTGCTAGACATGATATGATCGCTTCACTCGATGCGGCAATGGGATGAGTGAACAAGAAATGACTTAAAAAGGATTACTATTCAGGGTTCCGTTAAGTCTTCAGGGCATCTCGTAAAGTGTTAACTATCGGCACATATAGCCGTTGCAGGGCTAGGGTTTGTTTTGTGCGGGCATCACTCTTGGGTTGATGACTTATGAGGTTCTGATTCAAATTCGGGAGCTGTAGTAAAGTGATGCAATGGACTGCTGGCGGTTGAAAACCTAGCAAATGTCAAGAGTTGGAGAGTAGATTAATGCATGGCATTCTATAAGACCTTTAAGAATTTTGTACACAGTTACTATGGGCTTTGCCTCCTTTCCTTGCCTTGAATACATGTTTCCACGCCCATGACTTAGTTTCTGAAAATTATTCCGATATTTTTATATACATAGAAAAAGCGGTAGTATTTGGGGAAACGAAATTGAGAATAAGAACCTATTGTGCACTGGCTCTTATCTTGATGTTTGCAGTATCAGTGTTTCCAGTCTCGGCTAAGTCCAGCGTGGATTATCGAGCCAATGGCAAACTAGAAGTGTATGGCGTAGTTCAACCCGGAGCTGAAGTCATAAATGGTCATTGGAGAGTCAAAGTTAAGGATGGGAAGGTAGACTTCGCGGCATATTACAGGGAGAGAAACCTAGATCAAGCGATAGAGCAATCACCTGTGGGCACCATCGACGAGTTCTGGATATATCTAACAAATCTAGATTCTGTAGATATTGACCAAAGTACTGGAGAATGTACAATAAAGGGAACATTTTATGTCAAGAAAAAGTGGTGGATACTGCCTGATAATCCAGATTATCCTTATCCTCCACCGATTGTATGGAAAGACCCACTATGGACTGGCTATGGAGAAGTAACGATAGACTCATCAGAATGTATCCTCTGGTTCTGGGCCGAAGTTCAAGGACCTACTCTTTCCATAGAGTATTAGCTAGTGCAGTCGGCAAAGAAATCCCCCTTTTTTCTACGCGCGATTCCTGGTGCTTGTGTGTGTTCGCTCGTTTGTTCGTAGATAGATGTATAAAGGAATAACAATCGAAGAAAGAAGAGCTAAATGAGAATTGAGGTTTGGGTTTGGGGGTAAAATTTATCGGAGGGCTTTAGAAAATCGGTGAGAGCCCTCCTTGTCAGCAATTTGGCCAAGCGGTCAAAAGGTGATGTGAGATGGTACCCCTTGGTAGGCTCCCCAATTATTTCTGTAGAACTGATTAAATATAGACTTTATCACCCGGATGCAACACCCACAAAACAACCCGCCCCCTCGTCGCCCATCACCCAAAGACGCAACAGAACCGAAAAGCCAAAGCTTTTTCTTACCTCGTGAGAACAGTAGGACTGGGTACTCGTCTCGTTCTATCATTTCAGGTCTGGGAGAGATGAGCTTGAGCAGAGACTTGAAGTTTGAAGTGCCAACGTGGGATCAAATCTACGATATGCTTCTAAATCTGGCCGACCGGGTACAGAAGGATAATTTTCATCCAGACGTGATCGTGGGTATATGCCGCGGGGGATGGCTACCGGCTAGAGTGATGTCCGATCTACTAGAGAAACCCGAACTGGCAAACGTCAGAGTCGAATTCTATCTGGGAGTAGCCGAGACGAAGGGTGAACCCGTGATTACGCAGCCTGTTTCAGCCTCGGTCAAAGACAAGACAGTTCTGGTAATGGATGATGTGGCCGATACAGGCAAGAGTCTGACGCTTGTCAAGGAACATGTGAAAAGCCAAGGTGCAAGAGGCGTCAAGATAGCGACGATCTACTACAAGCCTTGGAGCGAGATCGCTCCAGACTATTACGAGAGGAAGACGAGACGCTGGATCGTGTTTCCTTGGGAAAGGAAGGAAACTGTGAGGAACCTCGTCAGAAGATGCCTGAAGGAAAAAAGATCAATTGAGGAAACCAAGGCGAAACTCATAAGCGGCGGACTAGATCCTGGTCTGGCTGATCGTTTCATCCGAGAGGTCAGCGTGGGAGAGGTTGACTAGAGAAGGCGAAGCATACGGAAAACACATAATGGTGACTGGGTTCAGAGATGTCAAGATAGAAGACGCACGCGTTCTTTTTGAGCATCTTCGTGAAAGAGTCAAGGGCGGACATGTCCAACTCTTCGACGCGAATCTGGTGGCCAGTTGGGAACATCTCTTCTTCGCAGCCGTCAACGCTCTAAGAGCCTTCAAAACCAGCCTGAACATTTCAAATGACCCAGCAGTTGAGGCGCTCCTATACGCGTCAGGTCAACATCAAATAAGGAAGGCAGTAGAACTACTAGGCGTGAAGCCGAGTTCCTCCAGCGTAGCTGTGTTGATTATGGCGGCGACAGGGAAAGAGGCGAATGAGACCTTAACAGCTGTTTCAGACCTCTTGCAGGGCAGGATCTGTGACCAGATCCTCGAGGTGACAAAGGAAAAGACTCAGCCTATCAAAGAGTTTTTCGGCATCTCCGATCTGGAATTGGAGGCTTCATCACGAGGCGAAAGCCTAGAAAAGACTTTGACCAACATCGTCATCGAGCATGTGGCTCTTCTTGCGGCAAGACGCTAGGCCTACACTTACATCTGTCTCTCTGGCACCTTTAATTAGGGAAGATTGCCCAAGTAATCCAAGGCAGTATAACGATCGGCAGAAGATCATAGGCGATACTAGGGGAGGGGGTCTAGGTCTGAGCCTATAGCCATAGGCTAATGGTTCACGCCGATCTACTAAGTTGTTTTTCCTTTGTAACCGAAAGGATATCTAACGGACTAATCACGGAGACTCCTGTCGTCTTTCCTAGGATTTCAACTAGAACAATCTTGTCAGGGTTCTCTAAGTTCACATTTCGTTCAATGTCGGCCGCGGCGGCCTTGACTATGCTGGTGGTTGAAAGTTCGCTATGCCTTTTCTCAATCGTCACACGGAAGGTCTCGTTCTCGGGTATCTTCGTTGACAGTTTCCCAACAGCGGTCTTGATTTCATCTAAGTCTGTGCGCACGACCATCTCGATCGGAATAATCCTAAGAGCATAACGGAACTCTTCTGGACGTTCGTTCAGCATCTTTCTAAGATCCTCAATCGCCTTGAACGGGTCTAAGACCGTCTTCGCAACGATCAACCCTACGACGTTCGTCTTCTCCACTAGGGCTCCCCTGTCCCCCATCTCACCCAGAAGGTACCATATCTCTGAGCACGCATTATTCTCGTTTCCGCGAGACGTTGAAATCAATAAGTTAAAGTCGCGTATGACCATGTACGCCTTGCCTCTCGGTCTTCATTACCGCGGACTTCATCTTAAGGCTTTAGAAGACCTTCGGCAAGCGTTATAATGGAGATGACTGTTTTTTCCGGGGTCAGTGTTTGGGTTAAGGGTCGTCATAGCAGTAGCTTCGAGCCGTCACCACACATCATTCCCCAAGAGATATCTTTGATTCCT
>Ga0315314_1003424_pt1 | contig 12423 bp, 13 predicted proteins | sample TDP9_MG_FD_203631 | JGI IMG/M metagenome (GOLD analysis project Ga0315314, IMG submission 203631) | Freshwater sediment microbial communities from Lake Towuti, South Sulawesi, Indonesia - TDP9 | ecosystem: Environmental > Aquatic > Freshwater > Lake > Sediment | place: Indonesia: South Sulawesi...
AGCATCATTCATATCGTTAAAGATGCAGCAGATATACCACCAACACCATGGCCATACGGGCACGTATATGTACTACTAAAATGCCACACATGGTCAACTATCTGCAAGATAGAAGGCGGTTATCAAGATGATAGCTATTTCATCTTCACTGAACCACAGGGAGAAAGGAAAATATTCAAATACTACATAAGGATTGACCACGTAACTGTACATGCTGTATGCTATGACATCTTTGCCCACCCAGATTATGGCACAGACATAGTAGTTGCCTTAAGAGATCAAGATGGTCATCTAGTCCATTCTGCAGATGATAACACATTAGTCAACCTATACGCTAGTGGAGGAAAGATCATGCCATCTAATGACCTTAAGATTAAGAAGTGCAATGCTACCGCTAAAGCATGGTTGGAAGCAGATACCAATCCTAGAAATGTCAGGGTAGTAGCAGTCGTGAATGTCCCTGCAAACCAGCATAAAGCTTTGAATCTAATCGGTTGGACAGAAGTCTGCTTTGATGGAGTGAGTTCGGTCTATCGTGATGCAACACTTTGGCCTATAGATGTACTGATGTGGGGATACGGTGGTGCTGGAGATACTAATAATCCAAACTCAACGTATTTCACAGTTCCTCCACTACCCTATGATTGGGTAGGTATATGGGAAGAGCAAAACAAAAAAGATTGGCCAGAAGAATGGAAACTGAATGGACCGATATACAAAGTCTACATACCATTGGTAGTAGGATGCAACTTGATCTCAATACCAATTCATCCAATGCTTTGCACTGAGTATGGTTATCCATACGACGTAGATGTAACTGATCCAGATAAGCTGGCTAATCCATATTCAGGCCAAGGCATACCTATGGATATCATGTTTGGCGAAAAATCCAGTGCAACACAAACCATAGAATCCATATGGTGGTACGAAGTAGAAACAATCTATGATGCTAATGGAATACCAGTAGATTTTGTTGGCACATGGCATTCCTACATTCCAGATGAGAGTGATGATCCTGATGCTATGTTCGTTGATGGAGTTGGTTACTGGATCAAGGCTGAAAAGCCTTGCACTATAGTAGTCAGCGGTATATTCATGGATCAATACCCATTCGTACCTCCTGAGTATTATCTTGGATGGAGTTGGAACTTGGTCGGTGTCACATCACTATGGCCAATAGAGACTGATGAGTACCTAGAGAGCCTTGCTGCCGGTAAGGTTTCAGAGGGTACTGGCTTAAATGCTTGGGGACCAGTCTGGGTATACGACGCTAAGTATAATACCTGGATCAGGAATCCTACTTACCTCTGGCCAACACAAGGCTTCTGGGTGAACGTCTGGATACCTGGATGGATAGCGCCATAAAAGTTCATAAACCCCCACCTTTCTTTTTTTTATTTATGATAAGAGTAAAGAAAATTCTATGCATATTTGTACTACTGGTCTTTATATCGATGCCTAAAGCAATGGCTCAACCTGTTATGCCATGCGTATTTTGGGGACATGTATATGTTGGAGAAAATTCAGATCTAGCTCCCGATGGCTTGAATGTTACAGCTGTAATAAGAAGAGATACTAACCTTAGGTGGACAAAATTAATCGGGGAGGAAATGCAGCCTGGACATTATAAAATAATGATTGACCCAAGGACTTCAGAAAAAGATGGTGGTGTCAGTGGTGATATAATTGATTTCTATATCGAAGGGGTCAAAACAAATCAGACTGGAACCTTTACATCTGGATCAACTAAGCAAGTCGATCTATATATTTCAGAAATACCTGAAAAACCAGGATCAACATCTAACCCATATCCTTTAGATATTATATTGATTGTAATTGTTATAGGAATAGGTTCAGTGACAGTTTTTGGGATTTATAAGAAGGGATATAGAATAGAAGTATCAAAGAAAACCAAAAATAGAAGATCGAAGATGAAAGTTTTCTTGAAGTAATCGTTTAATATTTCAATTTAAGCAATAGGTTGGCGTTGAGCGATGGCCCCTCCTTCTCGTTCAAAAAAGAAGAATATTCCATGGTTCTTCATAATTTTACTCTCAATCTTTGCTGTTGTTATCGTTGTAGCTTTTTTTACTTATCCTAATTTCGATATTTCTGTAAATCAAGAATCTATATCTATACAAAAAGGCAGTTTTGGTACTCTATGGGTTAAAGTAATCTCAAAGAATGGCTTCAATTCAGAAGTATCATTTGAAATTTCAGGAGAACCTGTAAAATTTGGACATGTTATTGTAACATCCGATAAAGAATCAGTTACACCTCCAAAAGATGGGTCAGCCTCATTGATGGTATCGATAGAAGTTAGAGAATCAGCTTCTACTGGAACGAGCGCTTTGACAATAACTGGGAAGAGTGAATCTTTATCTCGTTCTGTAACATTTAATCTAATCATAGAACGCCCTCATGGAGCAAACATCGTAAGCCATAATTCATTCGTTTCCAGCGGTGTGTCCCAATATTACTACATAGTTGGAGAAGTTCAGAATAATGAAAGATCGAACATTAAAGACATCGGTATTACAGCCATATTATATTACAATAACAACGTCGTTGCAACAGGCTTTACATACACTATGATCGATATTCTTTTGCCTGGTCAAAAATCTCCTTTCGAAATATTCTTTGAATACGATGGGCCTTTAGATTATTACTTTTTAAATAAATCTTATATACCAACCTCTGAAATACCTTACAGAAACTTCACCCTGCAAGGCGTTAATGCGAAACAAGACGATTTTACTGGTTATTATCACTTAACAGGTGAAGTTAATAACACAGGTGCCAAGGTTGTGTATTGGTCCAAAGTTGTTGCCACATTCTATGATAAAAGCGGCAAAGTTATAATGGTGGACTTCCGCTACGTCTATCCACTCGATCCCTCAGCACCATTTTACCCAGGGACGGCTGAAACTTTTAATCTATCAACAAATCCACAGAAAATTAAACAAGCCAGCTATGTGATCCAAGTGCAAGGCAAAGTAGAGTGATTATCTTACAATAATTATCAACAAACCCTTCAGATTCAAAGAATTCATAAGAGAAATCTAAGATTGTAGATGTAAACTTTATATAGATAATCAGATAACCATGCTAGCATGTCACGATTGATGAAAATAAATAGAAGATCAGTGAATGTGGTTATCATCATTGCCCTTACCATGCTTTTAGCGACGGCCCAATTCACTCTATTTGCACCTCAGGCAGAGGCACAAGTGATTTTAAAAGTACAACTCGCCATGGTCCTAGATGGGACAGGTAGTATATTACCAGGGGATTGGACGATCATTAAAAATGGTGTGGCTGATGCTGTTGAGAAGAGCTTACCACATGATGGTTCTGTTGAACTGACCGTTGTTCAGTTCTGCACAGGAGTCTCAGAATCACATGATGGAATCCTCTATTACGCAAAAACTGAAGTTGCTCCTACCATTATAACTACAACAAACTATGCAACCATTGCAAATGCGATTCGAGCAATAGTTCAAGGGAGTGGCACGACTCCTATGGCTGATGGAGTTTGGGTTGCTTGGGACGATATAAGAGATTCTCCAAACTTCGGAATAGCAGAGAATCAGATAATCAATCTTGCAACGGATGGTGCGCCCAACGTGGTTTGGTCTGATACAACCAGAACGACGGGCGATCCCTATACTGATGTTACAGCAGCCCGAAATGCTGCAGTCGAGGAAGGATTGGACGAACTTGACTCGGAAGCGATCGGAGCTGGACCGGATATTCCCTTCCTAAGAGATGATGTCGTTTGGCCTCAGCCTGGAACTGAGGCACCTCCCTTTACTCCAGGGTGGGTTCAATGGGTTCCTGATGCTGATGCTTTCGCAGATGCTGTTGCTGAGAAGTTCAAGAAAGTCGTACCTCCTGAATTGACCATTAGAAAGTCTTCCTCACCACCTAGTGATGCTAGTGTTAGTCCTGGAAGTACTATAGCCTACACGATAACCTATGGAAATACAGGCGGTAGTGATGCGACCAATGTAGTCATCATAGATGCCATACCAACTTACACAACCTACGTCACAGGTAGCGCTTCTGGAGCAAGCACAACTATAACCTATAGCCATGACGGTGGCTTGAGTTATGATTCGAGTGATTCACCCCCTGTTACTCATATAAAATGGACTAGAGCAGTTTTGCCTGCAGGTACTGTTGGAGAAACCGTCTCATTCAAAGTTATTGTTAATTCTTCACTCGAGGATGGCACAATCATCGAAGACGAAGCAAGTATCGGGAGCGATGAGGTATGGACGATTTTTAGCAATATCGTAACTCATATAGTCAAAGTTCCTAAACCCCCACCAGCAGTTGGTGGCTACACCATGTTTAACTCCTCCCCTATCATTGGTTGGATGCTACTATCTCTTGCAACAGTCGGAATAGCTTCAGCAGTGATAATATTCATACGTAGACGTTAATCCACAACCCCCTCTTTTTTTGATTTACAGATAGGCTTTAAGCCCCTCTCATCCAGCCACTTTGCGTACTCATCAAGGAACTCGTAGACATTCACATACCCTTCCCTGAGACGGTTTTTCAAAAAACTTTCTAAGTTCATTTATCGTCTGGAGTCTAGAAGATCCTCGAATCTAAGTTTATACTCCATAAAATGGTGGGGTCGGTGGGATTCGAACCCACGATCGCTACCGCCCCAGGGTAGAATCCTAGACCAAGCTAGACGACGACCCCGTGAAAGTTCGCTATTATGATCATGTAATTTAATCTTACGAATTTTTACTAAGTTAACAATCTATTCGAGCTTACGATCTTGACCAACTCTTTTCCCAGCCATGGCATAGATGAAGCAATATTGAAATTATCCTTTCCAACACGAACCTCATAAGTACTAGCTATATCATTTATAAGTCCTGGAGCTATGCCTGATCCTCCTTTAGGGGCATGAATTAAATTATATAAGAAATCATTCATGCTCTTAACTCTTCTCTCTATCATGGCGTATAGCCTTGCATCTTCTCCTATCCAAATGATCTTAGATTTCTTTATGTTCTTTTCTATGAACTTCTTAGAATCCTCATGCCTGAATACCTTAGGGCCTATTTTTATGTCTATGCTGGGTTGATCGATCCTCTCCATAAGAAAGATGAAGGCACTATTCTCCACCTCGTCAGTAGCACAACTCGCTCTTATTACTTTGAAATTATGAATATGTAGTTGCTTTAATATATGGTTAAGGCTTCTCTTCAACTGACCCCAGAGGATATCTATGCTTCTTTTGCCATGCTTGAACTTTAATGTTACAAGATTTTCTAATAAATCGCTCTTCTCAAGTTTGTTTAATGAATAATCCTTCTCTCCTATGAAATAATTTATGCTTGGCTTCTCTAAAAAGAATCTTGATGCTAGAATGAACTCTGCAAGCCTTTTTTGTGATATCGCAGTTCCTAGATTTCTCTTATAATCTACAGGGTCAAGGATTATTATTCCAGCCTGAGGGAACAGTTTCTTGAAATCTTCATCTACTTTCTTTAGGCTTATCAACTCTCTCTCAGCCCATCTTGAAGCAGATTTTAATGTTGATATAAAGGATCCATAGTTTAAAGATAGAACTTCACAAACATATCCGCTAAAGCCTTGTATAGCTATTTCTGCACCATAAACCCCTATACCTTTCATGAACTTCTTTAGCATTCTCACTTCTCTTCTAAGATCATCATTTAACGCTTTTACCATGAATTCGGTATGATATGGCGATCTGTCTGCTGCACTCTTCCATTCACCCTTCTTCACATTGTAGCAAGGAACAACGTTAACTTTAACATCATCGATGCTAGCCTCTACGTATGGGTGCTCAGAGTATCGAAGTATGGGGTTGCAATCCTTCATAGAATTCAAAGCTATATCTAGACCATGCTTCTCAAGCTCCTTTTTTTCTAGATCTTTTGGAAATTTCACAAAGATGTCTATATCAGCTTCTCCTTTCAGCCAAGTTCCTTTTGCGTATGATCCACCTAGAACAACGCTTGGTTTAAACACGCTATCCGATGCAACTTTTGAAACCTTTTGAAAGACTATGGATGCTAAAGCTTTAACATGGTCTATCTCTTCTTTTGATGGTTCAACTAACTTCAATGCTTCTTCTATTACTTTGTTCAATTCGTTCATTTTATTCCATCTCAAAGGGAAAAATGTAAACATCGCTATAAATAGGACCTTTTGGTGTTAGATCGCTCTTCTTTAGCCTCATAGATTTTATTATTTCTTCCCCAAAATCTTGATTCTCATGCTCCTTTATGAAAGTTAGCAATCTGTCCTTGTTCCTCCCGCTCTTCACTCTAGATATTGTTATGTGAGGTTGAAAGCCCCTTTCATCGATTCTTGTAATTCCCCTTAATCTTTCCTCTACTTTATTTGCTATATTAAACAAATCATCAACGCAACTATTATCAACTCCTACCCAGATTACAGAGATTCTTTGTGGACTTGGGAAGACTCCCATCCCTTTATAGATGACATGCAATGGCTTGAATTTAACATTCTCCAATGAATCTTTTATCCTCATGGCTAAAGCATCGTTTATCTCTCCGAAGAACTTTAAAGTGAAGTGAAGGTTATTAGGCTCGACTAGCTTTAAATCTGCTTCTGTTTGCATGAGCTTTTTTTGAGCATCTTCGATGAGCTTGATGGTACTATCATCTTTTACATCCAAGGCAAGGAAAGCCCTCATACCATCATAATCATTATAATGCTGACTTTTTTGCTTTTTGTATTGGTGAATAAAAATCTTTTAACGAACTTATTTTCATTATTATGATTAAATTGAAAATAAAACCATTTGACCATCCTTTGAAGATCGTTGTTGAGGCTCAAGTAAACCCATCAGAAGATGCCAACAAAGTAAAGATTGCCATTAAAAACCTTATCAAGCAAATAGAGCCAGATTTCTCACAAAAGGATAAGATTATAGCTTCAACGAACGATGAGAAGAGCCTATATTTAATTTATGAGCAGATAAGAGCTAAGCAGATATTAGCAGTAGCACGAAGATTCCTATTGGCAAATATGGCTCAAGATAGTACATATCTCCTATTAAATAAACAAGTAGCCTTTATGGGAAGCTTGAATATATGTGAAGAAGAGAGCGATTCTCCTTTAGGTCCTATAAAGCTCATCATACAAAGCCCTTATATCAATGAATTCATAGACTGGTTAGCACCAGGTTGATGATCATGGCAATAGTAGGCTTATCAGCCCTTTACGTAATAATAAAAGGAGAGCCCTTTGAAAATTTGATAAAAGATATAACATCTGAGAGAGAAGAGAATAAGAATCCTGATGTTTGGGAGATAGTCGATGAAGATCAACATTCTTTAATTCATAAAAACCTCAAATCTATTCAGGATCTATCTTCACAAGGATACCCTTTCACCGTTCACTCTCCTTACAGCGGGTTAAATATAGCTGATTTGGATGCTTTTAGACGTCGAGAATCTTTAGCAAAGTTAAAGAGATCGATAGACTCAGCAGCCAAAATTGAAGCAAAAGCCTTAGTTTTACATCCTGGTTTAAAGGCAAAAGATCAAACAATAGCCGAGAGGTTGAATGAAGAATCGATATTAACTCTCTACGATTATGCTGAATCCTTTGGCTTAACTCTTGCTCTCGAGAATATGATCCCCAATACACAGTGCTTTATGACAAAGCCTAGAGATTTTGAAGATTTCTTAGAAAGGACTCGAATTAACTTGAAGATAACCTTTGACATAGGGCATGCTCATGTAGGAGATTTAGTGAACGAGTTCGTGTCAAAGCTTTCAGATAGATTCATAATAATTCATGCCCATGATAACAATGGTATGAGAGATGAGCATCTTAGGATAGGAGATGGTTCTATAGACTGGGATAGATTTACAAATCAAATTATGGAGCATGGTTTCAGGGGAATTTATATAGTTGAGTCTGTTGAGAAGCCTTACGAATCTGTAGCAAGATTAAGAAAGATGCTGAGCCCAAATTAACTGTTGAATCTTATATTTTTACCTAAGCCTTATCGACGGTCACGTACGATATTTCTTAGCGAATCAAATATGGTCTGATGTATATTTTTATTTGCAGCGTTGATAAATGTGCATTGAATAGAAATGGCAATTGAGTATACAAAGCATGCGACATTTCGTATGAGACACAGGACAATCTCAAAAGTAGATGTTGAAGACACCGTTCGAAACCCAGATTTCAGTTTTATTACACGTCTTGGTAGGTTTGTTACGTTGAAAAAATATGGGGATAAGTTTCTTAAAGTGATTTATGAAAAGAGTAATGATAAAATAACTGTTGTTACAGTTTATTGGATAAGGAGACTGAGGCAAAAATGGTAAGGGTTGAATATGACTCAAAAGCGGATGTAATGTATATTTGGCTTAGAAAAGCCAAGTACGAAATTAGTGAGGAGCTTGCAGAAAACGTTATAATAGACCTTGACAAGCGTGGGCGCATAATTGGAATAGAGATTCTTGATGCATCAAAAAACCTGGGAAAACAGCTAGTGGAAAAGATACTAAGCACAGAAAAGTTGGCTGTTACAGCTTAACCTGTAAAGCGGGGTATGTCTCTGGCATGGAATTCGTTTAAGTCACAATTTTAAATATGGGATAAGACTAGGCGTGTGGTGTTCACGTCAACTTCGACGATTTTGCGTAAACAGTATCTTTAAATTTGCACGTTTTTTCGCCGCTAAGAGGAGACGCTACCCCACCTCTGACCCCCACATCCATGCTTATCTCTACTCTATGTATTACGATATGGTACATCTATTACTAATTGATCTGATGCTGCTACAACGTTAGGATGTATCTTCAATGCCTGAGATACTAAACTACTAACATCTTCATACCTTGCACTGAAATGAGTTAGAATGAGAAGATTAGCCTCAGAATCTTTTGCCAATTGGGCTGCCTCTACACATGTTGAATGCATGTTCTCTTTGGCTTTATCCCCATATTCATCGCCATAGGTTGAATCAAATATTATTACATCAGCCTTGGAGAAGAAATTTGATAGACGAGAATTTGGTCTGGTATCCCCAGATATACCTATCTTTCTCCCTGGTCTTCTAGGTCCTAATACTTGGTCAGGATTTATTACTTTATCATCTAACTTTATGCTTTCACCATTTTGTAACTTAGACCATAAAATCCCCTTTGGCACTCCAAGTTCTAACGCCTTTTCAGGATAGAATACTCCTGGTCTATCATACTCTTCTAGTAAGTATGAGTAAGTCCTTATGGAATGCTCAGCCAAGCAAGCTTTAACAGAATAATCCTTCTCCTTCACAACTATCCCCTCTTTTACCTCATTTACATCAATTTGAAAAGTTAGACCAAACTTAAGGTATCTTATATTGTGCTTTAGGAAGCCTATGATTCCTCTTGGTCCATATATATCCAAAGGTCTATCCCTATTGAGCATGGACATGGTCTGTAAAATGCCAAGCAAGCCTACTATATGATCCCCATGAAAGTGAGTTATGAAAATCTTTGTCTTTCTATTGAAGCCAAGACCAGCCTTTACCATCTGCCTTTGAGTGCCTTCGCCTGCATCGAACAATAGTAATTCATTTCCTCTCATTATGGCAACTGATGGTAGACTTCTCTCGATAGTTGGGACTGATGATGAAGTACCAAGAAATATAAGCCTCAATTGGACCAATCACTTACCTCCTTGAAATCTAAATTAATAGCGAATTTTTAACTAATAAACTTATGACGGCTTGATGCCAAGTGTTCAAAGAACTAAACTTAATTAGACTCTTAAAAACGAAGGTCTAAGTCGCCGCCTCATGAGAGCGAGGAATTAAGCTCTTACCCTTTATTTTTTCCCATGGGATAGCGAAACCTATGTTTCAACTGATATTGAAACGCACATTTCATTCAGAAACCAATTTATTTTAGTGTTTTGATGACTAGAGACCATAGGAACAAAAAATGAGGAAAACTTCATTGAATATGAATAATCGAAGCATTTCTTTTCAAGGAGAATTTGGCGCTTATAGTGAAGAAGCTGCTTTCAAGTATTTTGGAAACTCGATACAAACGATAGGATGTAAAACATTGTCGGATGTTTTTCAAATTTTAGAAGAAAACAAAGTTGATTTTGCAATAGTTCCTGTTGAAAATTCTATAGAAGGAAGTGTAGGCCAGGCTTACGATTTGCTTTTAGAATATAATTTGAAAGTTTGTGGGGAAGTTTTTCATAGAATAACACATTGTTTAATATCTTTCCCTTATGCCGATTTGAAATCTATAAAGACGGTTTATTCACATCCTCAAGCCTTAGGACAATGCAGAAAATTTTTAAAAGAATTGAAATGTGAATTGATACCTTTTTATGATACTGCTGGTAGCGTTAAAATGATAAAAGAGAAGAATTTAAGAAATGCTGCTGGAATAGCTAATGAAAGGGCAGCAAAAATCTATGGAATGAAAGTTATCGTAGAAGGCATAGAAACCAATCATAATAATTACACAAGATTTTTAATTCTATCAAAAAAGGATTCAGAACCAACAGGAAATGATAAAACCTCTATTATATTTACAACTAAGCATATTCCTGGAGCTTTACATAAAGCCTTAGGGATTTTTTCAGTTAGTGATATTAATCTAACAAAAATAGAATCAAGACCAATTGTTGAAAGACCTTGGGAATACAATTTCTATTTAGATTTTGAGGGTCATCATAAAGACAAAATAGTTAGCATAGCATTGGAAATTTTAAAACATAATTCTTTGTTCATAAAAATAATAGGTTCTTATCCTAAGGCAAAAGAAGATTTTACAAAGAGTAATTTAATGAAAAATAGCTGGAGGTCTTAAAATGAAAATAGCAATAATAGGTGGGGCAGGAAACATGGGGAAATGGTTTTGCAATTTTTTCTTGAGACAAGGATATGAGGTAATAGTTTCAGGAAGAACTAAGCAAAAATTAATTGATTTATCAAAAGAAATTCCAGTAGAGGTTGCAGAAAATAATATTGAAGCTGTAAAGAAAGCTGATATTATTATGATTTCTGTTTTATTACAAAACTTTGAGGATGTTGTTAAAGAATTTGCTCCCCTCATTAAAGAAAATCAAATTGTTTGGGACATAACATCTGTAAAAGAAATTCCAGTGGACATAATGCACAAATACATAAAGAAGGGAACAATCCTAGGAACTCATCCAGTTTTTGGACCAGGAGCAAAGGATACGAATCAAAATTTTGTTCTTACTCCTACTAACGAAAAAGAGGAAAAATACGCTAAAGAATTAAAGACATGGCTAGAAGAAAGAGGTTTTAAAGTTAGTATAATGTCTCCTAGAAAGCATGATGAACTAATGGCGGTTATTTTAGGATTTTCTCATTTTGTTGGTTTGACTGTTGGAGATACATGGCTTGACTTGAATTTTAGAGAATTAGAAAAAATTTCTGGTACAAGTTTTAAAACTCTTTTTAATCTTGTAGAAAATGTTGTTAATACTGACCCAGAATTCTATTCCATCCTTCAGATGAGTTTACCTAATGTTGATAAAGTAGAAAGTTTATTTCAAAGCAAGATTGAAAAGTGGTTAAATATTATAAAAAATAAGGATAGGGAAAAGTTTGTTAAAGAGATGATAACCTTAAGAAAAAAATTAGAAGAATCAAGAAGATATGGTAGCCAAGCTTGAGTCAGAAAAACAAGGCTTCTGGCAAGTGGTAAAGAAACTGAGAAAAAGAGGTAGAAAAGAGCATTCGAGGGCTTTCAAACGAGCAACTAGATGTCATCTTAAAGCTAACTAGGAAGCCAGTTAGCGAGAAAAGGCGTTAGCTGAAAAGTTAATCGGAAAAATAGAACCTTAAAAGCAAAGAACTAAACTTAATTATAACCTTAAGATAGTATATGATGAGGAAGATGAAGGGAAGAAATTACAAAGAGATAAAGGGCATGCCTTACGTAAGAAGAGAGTTCATACCTGGTGCTCCAAGGCCTAAGGTAGCAAAATTCTCCGTTGGAAATCCTAGTCAAGACTATGATTTTAAACTTGAGTTAAGAGCAAAAGAGAGAGCCCAGATAAGGCATAACGCTCTTGAGGCTGCAAGGGTTGCTGCGAACAAGAATTTGTCAGGGATAGGAGAAGGTAACTACTATCTTTTCGTCAAGGTTTATCCTCACATAGTGCTTAGAGAGAACAAGATGATAGCTACAGCAGGTGCTGATAGGCTTCAAGAGGGTATGAGAAGGGCTTTTGGAAAGCCTATAGGTCTTGCAGCAAGATTGGAGGTCGACGATATAATTCTTGAAATAAGCGTAAAAAAGGAGAATTTAGGAGAGGCAAAAGATGCTCTAAAAACAGCAGCAAGCAAGTTACCCATTCCTACTTATGTAAAAGAAATTCCTTTAAAGCAAACTATAGTAG
>Ga0315314_1003425_pt1 | contig 12421 bp, 10 predicted proteins | sample TDP9_MG_FD_203631 | JGI IMG/M metagenome (GOLD analysis project Ga0315314, IMG submission 203631) | Freshwater sediment microbial communities from Lake Towuti, South Sulawesi, Indonesia - TDP9 | ecosystem: Environmental > Aquatic > Freshwater > Lake > Sediment | place: Indonesia: South Sulawesi...
GGCTCATCTAGTACGACGAAGGATGGGCCCGTGGCTAAAGCTCTGCCAATAGCCACTGCCTGCTTCTCCCCTCCACCCTGCTCGCCGGGATATCGCTCCGCGAACTCTCGCGGCAACTCGATGAGGTCCATCATTTCAAAGACTCTCTTGTTGTAGTCACCGTCTGGTGCAAGGTGATGGACCCTTAGAGGTAGTTCCAAGATCTGCCGGATAGTTCTTCTAGGGTTCAGAGAAGAAGCGGGATCTTGAAAGACAATCTGGATTTTTTTCTTGAGTTCCTTTGGCCGTCTGCCTACTCCCTTGGATATGTCTTTTCCCATGAATGTGATGTTTCCTGCGGTCGGTCCGTAGATGCCCATAATGACGTGGCCTACGGTGCTCTTCCCCGACCCGGACTCACCTACCAGGCCAAAGGTTTCGTTCTTCACTACAGAGAACGAGACGTCGTCAACCGCCTTGACTACCCCTTGTGTTGTCTTGAAGTACTTCTTGAGTCCTTTGACGGTCAGAATCTCTTCGGGTGACATCAGCTAGCACCGTAGAGGAAACATGCGACTTTGTGACCGTTCCCGAGATCGAATCCAGGCGGCGCGTTGGTGTTGCAGTGCTCCTTCGCAAACGGGCATCTCGAAACGTACCTGCACGCGCTAGTGATGGTTAGATAGCTCGGGATCCTGCCAGCGATGCCTTCCGGGACACCTCCACCGGTGAGCTTCGGCACCGCCTTCAAGAGGCTCTGTGTGTACGGGTGGAGCGGATTTGAGAAGAGTTCCTCTGTAGGAGCTTCCTCCACCATTGTCCCGGCGTACATTACGTATAGCTTGGTTACGAAGCCTTTGACGGCCCCTACGGAGTGGCTTATCAGGATGACCGATAGGCCTCTCTCTTCGACGATCTGCTTCAACAGCCTCATTATTTGGTCCTCTATTGTGACGTCAAGAGAAGTACCCGGCTCGTCTGCGATCAAGAGCTCCCTAGCGGAAGCCAAAGACATAGCAATGCAGACTCGTTGCCTCATGCCACCGCTCAGCTGGAACGGATAGCTATCCAGGATTCTCTCCGGCTCCGGAAGCGCGGCGCTCTTTAACAGCTCCACGGCCTTCCTTTTCACCTCTTGGCCAGTCGGGTTGCCCGTGAACTCAGAGTAGCGCACTATGTCCTCCAGCTGTTCGCCTACTTTGAAGACCGGGTTGAGGGCGGCGGTTGGATCCTGGAATATCATGGACATGTTTGTCCTACGCAGTCTAGTCAGCTCTTGCCCTCTGAGCCGTAGAAGATCGTTGCCTTTGTACGATATCGTCCCGCCGGCGACTATACCGTTGCCGGCGAGGATTCTCATTATGGCTTTCATGGTGGTGGTCTTACCGCAGCCAGATTCCCCGATTATTCCCACTTTCTCCTTCAAGCCTACGCTGAGGGAGACGCCACTGAGCACCTTCAACAATCCTTCGTAGACTTTGTAGTTGACATAGAGGTCCTTGACCTCTAGCAATTGCTCTGCCATTAGACCGCCTCCGCTGCGAACATATCCCTCACGCCGTCACCTAGCAGATTGAAGCCAAGTATGACGAGAACGATGGCTAAAGCTGGAAACATAGAGACCCACCACTGCTCAGGCAGCAACTTTGCGCCGTCGGAGACCATAGTTCCCAAGTCCGGTGTAGGAGGCTGTGCGCCGAGGCCGACGAAGCTCAAGCTGGCACCTATCAAGATCACCCAGCCGGCATCCAAGGTCATCTTGGTCAATATGGGGCCTAAGCAGTTGGGCAGAATTTCTCGGAAGGCGATGTGAAAAGGACTAGCTCCCGCTATTTCTGCGGCCTGAACGAAGGCTTCATTCCTGAGTGAAGACGAGATGCTGTACACCAACCTCGTGTACCAAGGCCACCACATGAGCGAGACAGCCATCATGGCGTTGAACACGCTCGGCGTCAGGACAGAGCATATGGAAAGAGCCAGTACGAGAGGGGGAACAGCTAGGAAGATGTCAGCAGTCCTCATAACTACCATGTCGACCTTGCCGCCTCGGTAGTAACCCGCGACCAGACCCAGCACCACTCCCGGCAAAACAACCAACGACAGGACCACTACAGCCATCATGAGTGAATACCTGAAACCGAAGATTATTCTGCTAAGTACGTCTCTCCCGAACTGATCCGTCCCGAATACGTGGGCCCAGCTCGGCGACTGCACTGCCTCTTGATAGTTCACGTAGAACTCCGCATGTCCCGGATACGGGGCCACATATGGCGCGAATACGGCCAGAGCGGCCACTAGGATCACTACAGTCAACCCAGTGACGGATAGGTAGTTCTTCGAGAACTTGTACCAACTCTTCCTGTAATCTGGGAACCGCCGAGACGTAGTACGCTTCATGCTCACTTCACCTACGCAGCTTTCTCAACCATCCTTATCCTCGGGTCGAGGTAGGCTACGATCAAGTCAACTACGATGTTTGCAATAGCGAAGATGATGCCTGCTATCATGACCACGGCGACTATGGCGTTGAGATCCTTCCTTAACATCGCGGTGATCCCGTAGCGGGAGATCCCAGGCCAATTGAATATCAATTCTACAAGGAAGGCGTTGGCAATCAGGGAAGCTATATCTAAACCCATTACTGAGACCGTAGGGATCAATGAAGGCCTCAACAGGTACTTCAGGGTCAGTAATCTCTCCGGAACGCCATGCGAGACGCTTGACAGAATGTAGTCCTTGTTGAGATTCTCAACCACGCTAGACCTGGTAATCCTGGCCTCCTGTGCTATACATCCAAGCGCCAAGGCAAGAGCAGGAAGGATCAGGTGAGCGAAGGCGTCAAAGAAGGCAGGGATGTTTCCCGATAACAGGGAATCAATTGTGAGGAAACCCGTAACCGTAGGAGGAGCCATGATACTCGGGCTGATCCTGCCGATGCTGGGAGCTATATTGAGCATGAATCCAAAAACAAGAAGAAAGACGATGGCCACGACGAACGCGGGCACCGCGACACCGACGTACGAAAGGACTCTCACGATGTTGTCGAACCAAGAATTCGCTCTCCTTCCGGCAAGCATCCCGATTGGGATCGCCAGAGCAACATCCAACAGGGCCGCAACGACAATCAGCTCCAGCGTAGCCGGTAGGAAATCCTTCACGTCTACCATCACGTCTCTCCTTGTGACAAGAGACTGCCCCAAGCTACCGCTGAGAGCGTCCCTGAGCCAGTAGAAGTACTGGATGTACAGGGGCTCGTTCAGGTGGAGTTGCTGCCTCAGGTTCTCCACGGCCCAATCCGCCGCCCTCGGACCCAGTGCTAACCGGGCAGGGTCGCCGGGCAGCACTCTTGCGATGACAAAAATCAGCACTGAGAGACCGAACAAAACGAACACGGTATACGAGAGTCTCTTAAGGATGAATGTACTCATTCTCATTTTGAAGTCCTACTCACTTGCAGTGGGGCTCGCATAAAAAGGGGATAAGGGGGCAGATCCGCTGATCCGCCCGTATCTCAAAGACGTGCGGGGTCTTATTGTCGTATTTGTCCTCAGAGATCCAAGGCTGATTTGCCGACTAGCCGAAGAGTGCGGCCTTCTGTGCCGCGTCCATGCCGATGAAGCGGCAGTCGAAGTTGTAGCCTAACACCGGCACCCACTGGCCCTTCGCAGCGTACCAGTCCACGTACCCGGCGTAGTAGGCTCTTCTCTCAAGCTGGTCGTAGACGAAAACGCTGGGGTACAGGTTCATGAGTGTCTGCTGCACTTTGACGTACTTGTCGAAACGCTCGGCCTTGTCTACTGTGGAGACGGCATCGTCTATCATGCTGTCGATCTCACGGTCCTGCAACCATTCGTTCTGCTCCCACGTCCCCACCGACCTAGAGTGGTATCTCTGCTGCAACATAGAGCCGGCTTCAGCGTATGAGCTAAGGACGTATATCGAGACGATATTGGGACAGGTCTCCTTCTTGCCCATCTCGTCAACTACCCTCAGCCATGGAACCTTCACGATTTCGACCTGTATTCCTATGTCTTTCATGTTGTTGGCGAACAGAAGGGCTATCTTCTCTTCGTCGGGGACCTCGGCTATCCAATGGAAGACAATGGGGTACTTGTCCAGTTGCCCGTAGTACTTCGACTGCTTGAGATGCTCCATCGCCTTGTTCAAGTCTCGCTTGTACTGGACCGCGTTTGGATCATGACCTGGAAGTGCAAGCGGTACAGGGCCGGCGGACTGCGTGGCTCCAGGGATAATGCTCTTCACGACTGTCTCATAATCGAAGGCATACGTCACGGCCGCCCTAAAGTGAAGGTCGTCAGTCGGGGGCTTCTTGGTATGCATCATGAGGTAGAACTCGCCGGTTGTGGGGATGGTAGTCATTGTCACTCCCTTCAGCTTTGACATCGCGTCAAGGGCCTCTGTCGATTGCCACTGGTCCGTTATGTCCAGCTGCCCGTTGCTGATCATAGTCTTAATCGTAGCTGGCTCGGTGGTGCCGAGGAATTTCACCAGATCCGGCGCGTTCTTGCCGAACTCACCCCAGTAATCCTTGAACCTCTCCATCAGCAGATACTCTTCGAGTTTCACTTCTTTGATCTTGTAAGGTCCCGAACCGGCATCATTGGTCAGGAGCCAGTCGGTTCCGTAGTCACCGTTCTCTCCGTACGGGCCTGGTGTCTTGATGTGGGAGGTGACCAACTGCTTGTTGAGAATGTAGATCCTTACGACGCTGCCGATGAACGGACCGAATGTCGTCTTCAGCGTGATTACAACGGTTTGGTCATCAGGCGCGGAGACCTTGTCTACGTAGGGAGTGAAGAGGTACGAATAACCTTGACCTATCGTGAGCATCCTGTTCAGAGAGAAAACCACGTCGTTGGCTGTAAGTGGAGTGCCGTCATGGAACTTTACTCCGGGTCTCAGCTTGAAAGTCCAAGTGAGACCGTCGGAACTGACCGACCAACCAGTAGCTATGTTGGGGTTGACGTCACCAGTGGCAGTAGGGTAGACCAGCGTATCGTAGAGATTGACGAAGGCAGAGGAACTCGCCTCGTCTGACCCTACGGCCGGGTCTAGGTTAGGCACGTTGGCGAAGGAAATCGAGAGAAGGGTCGGCCCTGGAGGCGGCGCGACGGTTGTCGTTGTTGCTGGAGGAGGCGCTGCTGTGGTCGTCGTGACTGTAGGTGGTGGCGGTGCGGGAGGAGGAGTAAGAGCGTACCATGCCGCTGCGGCGATTACTATGATGATTATCACCGCGGCTATACCAATCTGAGTGTTTCTTTGCATATTCAATTCAACACCAAAGAGGTAGATTCAGGTTTGGGAGCTGTTGCGAATATAAGCCTTGTCACGACAAAACTCATCCTCTGATAGAATCAGGTTTCCTGTGGACAGATTCGAAGTTGTTTGCTGGTTGACAATGCCAATTCGCGAATAGAAACCCACGCTACGTTCGGAACTTGTGCGTCTTTCGAGAATCGACGGGTTGGCGAGCTCCTAGACGAATCACATTTAAAGTACTAGAAGTGCCATCTTGGAGAATCCGAGGTTGCGTCACTTTGGGCAAGCTTACGATTGAAGACGTTATCTACGCGCTGGAGGCGCCGTACCCGGACTTCGAGATCAAACGAGGCAAGACGGCTCTTGTGCTCATAGATATGCAGAAGATCGCGTCACCGGAACCGTTTGTGAAGGCAGCGATCAAGAAAGGGTTGCCGGAGAAAGATGTCCATGAAGCAGTGATGGACTATGAGGAAAGATTCTGGAAGGCAGTTGACAATGGGGCGAGAATCCTCAAAGTCTGTAGGCAAAAGAACATCGATGTCGTGCACGTCCATCTAGAGGCGCCTACGAAGAACCCGCTACATACCGCGAAAGTTAACAGAAAGATCGGACTGCTGGTGCCGCCTGCTTCTGATGAGAGCCAATCACTCGATGCAGTGAACCCGCTGCCCGATGAGTTGATTGTCAACAAGACTAACGGAGGCGCTTTCAGCGGAACGAACCTCGACTTTGTGCTCCGCAACATGGATATCGAAAGCCTGATCCTCGTTGGGTTCCTTACCGATGAGTGCGTTGCGGCAACAGCGTATCATGCAGCTGACATAGGGTACGATGTCCTGCTTGTTCGAGATGCGTGTGCAACTCATCGGAAAGAAGCGCACGACGCAATCATCTGGTCGCTCGACGACATGTGCTTGAAGGTCTACACGACCGAGGAGGTTCTGCGGAAGCTCGAGGCACTGCCGAACCCTTAGTTGTCGGCTCGCCGAACATGCTCGTGCCAGCCTGTACTATCCGGTAAGAAGATGACAAGCCACCCAACGGTTGGTGTCGACCGTAACATGATCTGGCTTTACTGACTTGCATTTCCCGAAAGCATACGGACAGCGCGGGTGGAATCTGCATCCGGGTGGCGGATTGACCGGGCTCGGTTGCTCGCCCACAATCTTCTCGTCCGAGCGCCTCTGAGACGGATCGGTTCGCGGAACGGACGCAAGCAGAGTCTGCGTATATGGGTGTAGAGGCTTGCCGAGCAATTGTCGGGTAGGCGCCGTCTCAACGATCTCTCCGGCGTACATGACGGCGATTCTGTCGCTCATGTAGCATACGACGTTGATGTTGTGGCTGATGAAAATCGAGCTCAGACGGAGATCCTTCTCAAGCCGCCGTAGAAGGTTCAGCACCTGCGCCTGGATGGAAGCGTCAAGAGCGCTCGTGGGCTCGTCAAGGACGAGAAAATGAGGATCGCAGACGAGCGCTCTCGCGATTCCGATTCTTTGGCGTTGTCCCCCGCTGAACTGGTGCGGAAATCGACTCATCGCATCACTCGAGAGACCAACTTTGTCGAGGATTGACCTGACCTTCCCGAGAATTACGTCATGATTCTTTTGACCCGTTGCGACCAATGGTTCTGCAACAATATCTCTAACTCGCATTCGCGGATCAAGGGATGAGATCGGATCTTGGAAGATGATCTGCATCTTTGACCTGAGTTGTCGAACCTCATTTTTCGGAAGCTGGGTGATGTCGACACCTTCGAACTCAATTGCTCCTGATGTCGGCGGAGTTAGAAGAAGCACTGCTCGTGCCAGCGTTGTCTTTCCGCATCCGCTTTCACCCACAACGCCAAGGGTCTCGTCCTGTGAAACATCGAAACTGACCCCGTCCAGAGCGTGCACAACTTTCTCGGATCTACGAAGAAGTCTACCAATGGCGGTTGCTCTTTCTTCGCCGTAGTGTTTGACTAGATCTCTCACGGAAAGAAGAGTCTGCAATGGCTAGTCACTTCTGATACAGATGGCATGCGACTTTGTGGCCGGACCTGGGGGTTACTAGTTTCGGCGGAATCGTTAAGCATTCATTCATTACGTGTCTGCATCTTGGATGGAAGCTGCAGCCTTCGGGCGGGCTGAGTGCGTCTGGGACCGAACCTGGTAGCTGCTCTATCTCCTTGTCAAGGTCTGACAGCCTGGGAAGCGAGGCCAGGAGACCCTGTGTGTAGGGGTGGAGTGGTTCTCTGAAGAGCTCGTGCACGTTCGCTTCTTCGACAATTTGGCCGGCATACATTACCGCGACTCGGTCAGCTATCTCTGCGATTACTCCGAGGTCATGAGTAATGAACAGAATCGATGTTTGGACCTCTCTCATCAGATCTCGCATGAGTCTCAATATCTGCGCTTGGATTGTCACATCTAGTGCGGTTGTTGGCTCGTCAGCAACCAGCAGGGAAGGTTTAGCCGCCAGCGCCATTGCGATCATGACACGCTGCTTCATCCCACCGCTGAGCTCGTGAGGATACCTGTGGGCTACCCTTTCCGGGTCAGCGATCCTCACCAGTCTCAAGGCATCAAGAACCTCGTCCTCGATTGCGGCCGATCCCGAGCGAGCCGCCTTTTCCGCCTTTTCGCGTTGAAGCCTGAGTCTTAGTGATTCAGCAATCTGTTCTCCTACAGTGAAGACCGGGTTCAGCGATGTCATGGGTTCCTGAAAGATCATTGAGATGCCCGTCCCGCGAATCAACGTCAGCTCGTTCTGAGTCAGCCCTGCAACATCACGGCCTGTGAACAGTATCCGGCTTCCCTCCAACAATTCAGCCGGAGGCATGGGGTTGAGGCCGAGCACAGACAGCCCAAGAACCGTCTTCCCGCAACCTGACTCGCCGACCAAGCCTACGACTTCGTTCCGGCCCACTCTGAGGTCGACGCCTCTAAGAGCGTAGAGAGTGCCGTGTTCCGTGCTGAAATTCAGACGCAGGTTTTCGATCGAGAGTACCTCCGCGGACATTCTTGACTTATCTCCTTCGGAGCTTTGGATCGAAAGCGTCGCGGAGGCCGTCTCCGAAGAGACTGAACGCGAGGACTACTACGAATATTGCTGTGGCGGGGATGACGGACATCCACCAAGCGCTCGCCAGGTAATCCTGCCCGTCAAAGACCATCCTACCCCATTCTGGTTGCGGCGGCTGCGCTCCAAGCCCAATGAAGCTGAGGATCGAGCCTGTGAGGATCACGTTGCTAATGTCAAGAGTCGCGTACACGAGCAGCGGCATGAGAATATTCGGCAGCACATGCCTAACGACTACCTGAAACTCGCTAAGACCTGCGGCGTGGGCCGCCTCGATGTACTGGCTGCTCTTGACGGACAGAGCCTCACCACGAGCAATTCTTGCATACCAAGGCCACCATACCACAAGAAGCGCCATCATCGAGTTGGTGAGCCCTGGACCTATTGCAATCGCTACCGCCATCGCCAGAACAAGCGCAGGAAAGGACAGAAAGATATCGGTTATCCGCATCATGGCCTCCTCGATCCTTCCGCCCAAGTAACCTGCAAACGCGCCAACACTTCCCCCTAACGCCAACGAGACGAGCACTACAACGAAGGCTATCTGAGCGTCGAACGGCGCGCCTGCGATGACTCTGGTGAAGATGTCTCTGCCTAAGTCGTCGGTCCCAAATGGGTGGACAAGGCTCGGCGCTTGCAAGGCTTCAGCGAAGTTCTGCACATACGGGTCATGGGGAAGCAGGAAATCCCCCGTCAATGCGACAACTACTGCCAAAGCAAGGTACGCAGCCGCGACTACTCCACCAGCAAGCGAGAGCTTGTTCTTGAGGAGGTAGGTTCCGGTCAGTTTCAGCTCGCTCTTGTCAAAGAGACTCATTGACTCATCAATCCAGTCTGATCCTTGGATCCAATGCGGCGTAGGCTATGTCCGCGACAAGATTGACTAGAACGACGACTAGCGTGAAGACGAGCGTTGTGCCCATGACAGCAGGCAGGTCAAGCGCCAAGATCGATTGAACTGCATACCGCCCGATTCCCGGCCAGTTGAATATGTATTCGATCACAATCGCGCCGGAGAGCATCCATGCAAACAGAAGCGCAAGCACAGTGACGATCGAGATGAGGCCGTTGCGTAGCGCGTGTTTGAAAACCACAACTCGCTCGCTCAGACCTTTCGATCGAGCAGTACGCACGTAGTCTTGCCTCAGGACTTCGAGCATACTGGAACGGGTCAGTCTAGTGATGAGGCCGAACGTCAGGAGCGCCAGTGCAAGGGCGGGAAGAAGAATGTGAACTAGGCTGCTTGCCAAGCTCTGGACATTGCCGGTCAAGATGCTATCCAGGATGAGAAGTCCTGTGATGCGAGGCGGTGCTTGAATGAAAGGTGAAATCCTGCCGCCAGAAGGGAGAAGTCTAAGCCAGTAGAAGACGACCAGTTGCATCACAAGAGCCATCAGGAACGGGGGAAGGCAGTATGTTCCAAGAGCAAACAATCGCACCGCATGGTCTGCAGGCCTGTCCTGCTTGACAGCGGCGTACACTCCCAGCGGGATCCCGAGAACTGCTGCGATGATTATCGCCACTAGTGAGAGCTCCAATGTCGCTGGAAAGAATGCTGTAAGATTCTCAAGAACTGGCTGCCCGGTTACTGGAGAGGTACCCCAGTCACCTGACAGAAGGTCTCTCACATAGTAGAAGTACTGAACGTAGAGGGGATCGCTGAGGTGGTACCGCGCCGCGATGGCGTCAACCGTCGCTTGGCTCGCTTTGAGTCCAGCCCAAGCCCTGGCCGGATTGGGAACAACAACTCTCGCGATCAAGAACACCAACACAGTGACGCCAACCAGAACTGGGATGAGCAAAGCCAACCTCTTCAGGCAGAATCTCAGGAGACCCATGAGCGCCACTCGCCGCAAACTCGCGGGCACACGCTTTCTCCAAATCTAGTCTATATGCCTTCCAGAGAGGCGCACGATTTTGTCAATCAGAATGCCCACTTTTGTCCAACTAATGAGGCCGAGCCTTCTCCGAGAGGGAAAGGATTGATTGGGGTCGGCTTAGCAAGCTCTTAATACAACTTTTGCTATCGTCAAGCCACTCAACTACTTCGGTTCTGAAAAATTGGAAGAAGTTGATGATAAGATGCAAAAGTCCAGAGTATTCTCTACAAGAGCAGTTTCGAGAACAACCGCAGTCGTGGCAATCATCGTAGTAATAGTCATAGCTGGCGTAGCCGGATACTTTGTCGCGTACCAACCATCCCCCCCTACTACGACAACCGTTACAACTGCCCTTACAACCGCGGCAACTACCACAAGCGCCGCGCCTGGCCCAACAACTCTCGTCGTCGATAAGGCAAATGAGTTACAGAGTATTGATCCAGCGTTCGACTACGAATACGCTGGCTGGGAGGTCATCGCCAACCTGTACGAGCCTCTTGTTACCTACGACAGAGATGATCCAACGAAGTTCGTCGGAAGGCTTGCCGCATCATGGACTTCCCCTGACGGACTGGTCTACACCTTCAAGCTCAGGGAGAACGTGAAGTTCAGCAACGGTGACGAGTTCGATGCGAACGCGGTCAAGTACTCCGTGGACCGCGTATTGAAGATGAACCAGCCGCCGTCCTGGATTCTATCACAATCCCTCACCCCAGATAGCGTCAAAGTCATTGACAAGTTCACGGTCGAGTTCCACTTGACTCAGCCCTACTCGGCGTTCCTCGCAACGATGGCGACGATGACAGCCTCCATCGTGAATCCCAATGTAGTGGAAGCACATGGAGGTGTTGCAGCAGACTCCACCAACGCGTGGATGGACTCGAACGCTGCGGGAACCGGTCCCTTCGTGCTGCAGGAATGGATAAAGGGAGACCATCTAACGTTGGCAAGGAACCCACTGTACTGGGGCACCCCGCCCAAGCTGGAAAAGGTGATAATGTATTACAAGACCAGCGTGCAGACACGTCTTCTCGATATCAAGAGTGGATTTGCGCAGATAGCAGTCATCGATGTCAACCACATTCAGGATGTCCAGGGCGTCCAAGGAATAGTCGTCGAGAGCATAGGGCTGTCGCAGCACATCGATTTCGTCTACATGAACACGAAGACCGTTCCGTTCGACAACCCATTGGTGAGAAAGGCTGTGGTACACGCGATCAACTACGAAGCCATTCAGTCGGGAATCAACAGGGACCTCACTATTAGATACGTGGGCCCATTCGCGCACGGTCAAGAAGGTTACGATGAGACGATAGAGCCGTACAAGTATGATCCAGAGCTTGCAAAGCAGTTGCTCGCCCAGGCTGGTTATCCTGAAGGGCAGGGTCTGCCAACCATCACGTACCTCTACTATTCTCGCGACGCGTCCGTCGCCTTGATCGCTCAGGAGATTCAGCAGGACCTTGCCAATATCGGGATCAACGTTAACCTGCTTGGCGTTTCGTTTGCCACGTATATCGACAAATGCCTTTCTGGCCCGGAAAATGTTCCCGAAATGGGTTGGACTGAATGGTACGCTGACTACATCTCCCCAGACGACTTTGTCATACCCTTTGCAAATCCAGAGTTCCCGCCGGTCGGCTGGAACCCAGCCTACTACAGCAATCCGAGAGTAACCGAACTCTACCAGAAAGCACCGTACCTCACAGACCCGAATGAGCGCGCAGCGATGTACAAAGAGATTACGAAGATAATGTACGATGAAGCGCCCTACGCGTGGCTTGGGCAGTTCAAAGGCTACTATGTGTACAGATCCAACGTCCACGGCATATACAACAATGTCATACTTTCGTCAGGGGTAGGCCTCGACTACAGCACGATCTACCTGACGGCTGCGTAGTCCCTACCCACTCCTCTTTTTCTTTTTCATCGATTGCATTTTCATAACGTGCTTCTCGTTAGCTGAGACTTCATCTTCTTTCCGCAGCGGGGTGATGACGATCTTCGTGGCACAGTCTTTTCTTGAAGCACCAGCGATAAATGCGAAGAGACGCAGAAGAGTTGTGGAATCAGCCATGATATTCGACCAATCCCTACTCGAGAAGATACGAGCTGAGTTTCCGAGAGCTGTATGCGATGCTAGCGGTCGAAAGAGAGCATTCATGGACAATGGGACTGGCTCACTTGTCGTGGAGAGAGCGGCTAGAGCGGAGTCC
>Ga0315314_1003426_pt1 | contig 12419 bp, 12 predicted proteins | sample TDP9_MG_FD_203631 | JGI IMG/M metagenome (GOLD analysis project Ga0315314, IMG submission 203631) | Freshwater sediment microbial communities from Lake Towuti, South Sulawesi, Indonesia - TDP9 | ecosystem: Environmental > Aquatic > Freshwater > Lake > Sediment | place: Indonesia: South Sulawesi...
AGGTTTCCTCGGGCGTCTCGGTTAAGGATGAATGTGGCTACTTTGTCTGGGACATGTTCTTCTGAGGGGATTGTGTGGCCTAGTAGTGGGTTGAGTATGGCGACTTTTAGGGTCATGTCATCTGAGACTGCGCTTGGGTCGTCGGGGAATAGTGAGATGGAGAAGTGTCCTTTTCCTGGTTGCGCGAATAGTGTTTGGAGTACGTTGTAGACTAGTTTTGTGACTTTGGGTGTGGGGACGTTTTGCGATTCTTGGTCTATTACTCGGCTTTCTGTTGGTTCTTTTTTGAAGACGTATCTGTTGCCTATTGGTTCGATGTACCAGTAGTTTTCTAGTTTTGGCAGGACTTGGTCTCTGTACCATTTGACGTGATCTTCGTGTTCTGGTATGGCTAGTGCGGTTATGAGTGTGTCTGTGTCTATGCCTTTGGCTTCTTCTTTGGCGCCTGTTAGGCTGTAGAGGTATATTGTGTTGCATGCTCGGCGGAATAGTGGTGCTTGGAAGTGTGTTCGGTAGTCTTCGTCGTTTTGTTGGGCTTTGGCTCTTCTTCCGCTGTGGCTGTAAACGTCTGAGACGATAGCGTTGGCGAATTTTTCTTCGTCTAAGCGAGTTGTGAGTTCTTGTACTATTTCTGTTACTGCGAGGTCGACGTGGTGAGGTTGTATGAGGAATGTGTCTTTTTCTTTGGTTTGCCAGATTTTGTTGATTGCGTGGGCTAGTAGGCGGAGGGCGCCTCTTGTTCTTTGGAATTTTGGTAGGGTTGATAAGCGCTCATAGAGGACGTCTATGAGTTCTGGGTGGAATGGGTAGGTTTCTATTATGCGTTGTTTGTATTCTGCTCGTCGGAATCGGTCGGGTGCTTTTATGTTTTCGTAGAGTTGTGTGTAGGCTTGGGCTGTGTTTTCTGCTGTTTTTGGGTTGATGTGGTCGAAGAGGCGTTTTTTGAGGATGTGAGGTACGTCTTCGCTTTTGACGGGTTCGATGGATTGCATTTTTCGGTTGAGTATGTTCATGGCGTCTCTTAGTTCTGTTCGTACTGAGTCTGCGGCGTCTATGTAGGCGTCGGAGGCTACGCTTACGATGAGTAGGCTGTTTTCTGTTTGGCAGACGGCTAGTGTGAGGGTGTGGATGAAGTGTTTTACTTTGGTTTGGAGTTCTGGTTGGTGTTTGACGAGGTCTAGGTATTTTGGGATTTCGTCGAAGAGTATGAGGGTTGGTTGTTTTTGGAGTAGTTTTGTTATGGTTTCTCTGTCTGGTAGGCCTTCGGGTGTGTCAGATTCTGTGGCGAGTTTTTCTTCGCCTAGTTGGTAGAGGAAGTCTGCCCAGAAGGTTTTGAGTTGGTGGGGTCCTCTTTTTACGCCTTTTCCGCCGTATTCGTCGCCTGAGATGACTATGGTGGCTGTGTTTTTGGGTGCTGGGATGTTTCCTAATAGTTTTTTGATTGGGGGTTCTGTTGGGTGTTTTGTGGCATAGTAGATGGCTGCCATTGCGTGGGTTTTGCCGCCGCCGAAACCTGCGTCGAACAGAAGGATAGGGTTTATGGTTTTTGTTCCTGCTAAGTGGCTTACTCCGTCCTTTAGAAGTTGTTCTAGTGTGTCTGTAATATGTGTGGCATGGAAGAAAGACTCAGGCGTGTTATATGGTGGTTTGGCTGTGCCGTTTGCGATTGTGTGAAGGTCTAATGCTAATTCAGCTTGTAGGTATCTGCCTTCTAATATGTCTTGCTTGGGTTTGCAGGCTTGGGGGTTCCAGATTTGAGTGAGAATAGACTTGCTCATCGCGGGTCACGCGGCATAACAATTACCATTATAAATATTTGTGGATAAATTATAAAGGTGTTTGCTTGTTTGTAGGATGGGCATAGGTTATGGCTGAGAGGGAATGGCTTGGGCTTGAGAAGGGTGAGTTACTGATTAGCAAGTGGTTCCCAATAGCAGAAGTAAGCGTAGAAAGCGTAAGAGAGAGAACGCCAGGAACTGACTTTTCTCCATTGAGCCGTATTCATGTTTGGTTTGCTCGTCGCCCACTCACCACAAGTCGAGCAGCCGTGTTAATGAGTCTTTTACCCAGTCAAGTTAGTCATGAAGCAGTTCTACGACTTATGGGGATTCCAATAGGAGTAGACCTTCGCAAAGCCGAGGATGAAATAATCAAAGCTAAAGCGGCTGGAGTTCGTTTAAAATTCAATCCTTTTTCATGGAGCAAAGCTTATACATATACACCTTCACAAGACGAAATATCTATTTTCCATTCACATCTTGGAAAACACTGGACTGTTGAACAGCCTTTAGTTGTCGACCCTATGGCTGGTGGTGGCAGCATTCCTTATGAGGCTATGAGGCTTGGTTTACCCGTTGTTGCAGGGGAGTTAAATCCTGTTGCATTTATATGCCTTAAAGGAACGCTTGAATATCCCGCCAGATTTGGTAGAAAACTAATTCAGGCAGTCGAAGTTTTCTGCAAGCATACGCATGAAGTGGCTAAAGCTGAGCTTGAAGAGTTCTTTCCGAGACAACCAGGTGAGAAGGTGCATGCGTATCTTTGGGCGAGAACAATTAAGTGTTCTTCATGCGGTTTGACTATCCCGCTTTCTCCCAATTGGTGGATAGTCAAAGCTAAGAAAGATGAAGATAATGTTGCGTTGAAGGTCATAGCGCCTGAGGTGGGCGATAAATGCCGTTTTGAGATTGTTAAAAATCCCGTGTCGCATGGGCTAGACCCAAGTGCAGGCACAGTTAAGGGTGGTCGAGCAGAGTGTCCAAGATGCCATATGGTCATAAATGGAGAGGAAGTGAAGCGCGAAGCACAGAATGGACAAATGGGACATCGGCTTTATTGCGTTTGCGTAAAAAGTAAAGGACTAGGAAGGAATAGAGCGAAATGGGATTTTAGAGCACCAACAGAGGAAGAGGAAGAAGCGATAGAGAAAGCTGAAGTAAAACTTAAAGAGAAACTACCAAAATGGGAAGCCCTAGGGCTGGTTCCCAGTGAAACTGTGCCTGAAGGGTTAAAAACTAGAGAGCCTTTAAATTTTGGGATGCCTAGATGGTGTGATTTGTTCAATCCTCGTCAGTTGCTTACTCATCTTACTTATATGGAAAAGTTTCGGCAAGCAAAGGAAAACTTGTTCGCAAACAAACGGTCCACTAGCAAGGAACAGGATTTTGCAGCGGCTATAGCGACATATGGAGCCATCGTATTCGATACTGCTATTTCATATAGTTGCATAATTAGTCGGTGGGATTCAACGTTGAGAAAAGTATGCAATGCTCTAGAGCTTCAGGCTTTTCCTTTTAAATGGAGTTACGCAGAATGGGATCATTCACAGATGCTATGGCCTTGGTCTTTATCTAAAGTTCTTGATGCCCTTGAAGAAATAATAGATCTTCTTCCCGAAAATTCAGGTCGGCCCACCGTTTATTGTGGTACTGCCACCAGAATTCCGTTAAAAGATAAAAGTGTACCATGCGTTGTTGTTGACCCACCGTATGCGGAAAACGTCATGTACGCCGAAGTTAGCGATTTCTTCTACGTATGGCTAAAACGCCTTTTAGGCGACATCCATCCTAACGCTTTTTCTACAACCCTAACAGAAAAAGAAGAAGAAGCAGTCGCCAACCCAGCTAGATTTAAAGGTATGGGGCAAAGCGCAAAGAAGTTAGCTCAAGAAGATTACAAAACTAAAATGGAAGCCTGTTTCCGTGAAATGCACCGTATACTTCAAGGCAATGGAATCATGACCGTAATGTTTACACACCGCACAGCGGAAGCATGGAGCAGCCTAGCAACAGCTTTGATGAACGCAGACTTCACTTTCATCTCCTCTTGGCCGGTCCATACGGAACCTCGGGAGAAATTCGGCAAGAAAGGAAAAGGGGTTCTAAAAGTTACGGTTTTACTAACTTGTAGAAAAAGAAAAGCGAACCACCCCGGTATCTGGGAACACATAATCGAAGAACTACGCATGCTAGCAAAACAAAAAATTGAAGAATTTTCCAAGATTGGCATAGAAGAACCAGACCTCAAGGTAAGCGTCTACGGTCCAGTCTTAGGCAGGTTTGCAGATTATTATCCAGTCAAAACAGCTACGGGAAGAGAAATCGACCCATTACAAGCCCTAGACCTCGTTACGGATGTCCTCAACGAAAAATTCCTACAGGAAGCAGGCATACAAACCGCAGACCGAGAAACAGCAGCTTACATCAATCTCCTCGCAACATTCCCCCACATAGAAACAGAATACGAAGAAGCACGCCTAGCTACAGTTTTCGGAGGACTCGTCACACTCGACACATTAGACATAAAAGGCCCATATGGCCTCATCGAAAAGAAGGGCAAAAACATCAAAATCCTATCTGCCCGAGACCGCCTCGCCAACGGCATAATCGACCCACATGACATGAAAACCCTCAAAACAATGATAGACAACATCCACGCCGCCCTTCTACTCTACGAAAGAGGCGGCTTAATCGCCGTAAAACAACTCCTCCGAGACAAAAACCTAGACTACGGAGGCTCACCCTTCCCAACAGTCCTGCAAGCATACGCACGCTACGCCGACGCCAGCTTCAACGACACCTTCAGAAAAGATGCAGCCATGGCAAAAGCCCTACTCGCAGCCCTAGGACAATCAATCGAATTCGCACCGAGAAAAGAAGAACGCCTAGACACCTACTTCCGAGAATCATGAAAATCCATAACAGGCTCAACCCGAGGCACATCGCCACCACGAGCAATACTCTGCCAAACAGGCAAACGCCTCTCCAAATCCTCCAACTGCCCCAAATGCCTCTCAGCCGCATCCAACTCAGCATCCAAATAACCACCAAAAGTCTCCCTCAAACGCTCACGATTACGAATACGATGAGGCAAAACATCCTCAGGATTCACAAACGCAGACTGCTCAACCAAAACATGCCAATACCTACGCACAAACTCCTGCAACCTCGGCCTAGGAAACACAACACGCCTCACAGCCTCAACTGCCGCTTCCCTACCAACATCACGAGAACCCCCCAAATCCAAACTAACCCTATACACACCAGCCCGCAACAAACGCCTAGCAACCAACTGAACAGCACCCAAACTCATAGCCTCAGCAAAAGCCTCAAGCCTACGGGGCAAATCCCTCTCAAGCATCTTCCTAGCCTCAGCCCGACGCGAATCAGCCATAACCCGAAAACGTTCCACACACTCACAACTCATCCTCAGCCGCCCTCTGCCAAACTAAGAATTTCCCTAAAATAGTCAACAACTTTCTGACTATCCGCAACTCTAATCGGCCTACCACCGGACTCCATCATATAAACATCGAACAAGCCATCCTCAGTACCAACACCATACAAACTAAAAGGCAACTTCTCCGGCATATCAGCAAACAATTCAACCTGAGAAGCCAACCACTGAACAAAAGGATGCCCAGGAACCAACACATTAGGTCTACCAGGCTCCAAAGAGATACCATCCTCAACTAACCGCCTAACACCCTCAGGCAACCGCCCTAAAGGCTCAACAAATAACAACCCATCTCGCGTAACAACATTCATCCCAAGCGACTTACAAGCCAAAGAAACGAAACGCTCTAACACCCGACCAACCTCAACCTCCATAAACGTAGGCACCAAAGGAATATCCTCAGGGAAAATCCTTGACAACCTAATGGCATCATCCTTACTCTGCTCAACCTGCTCAACTGTCTCCTGAATACGCCTACGCAAACTCTCACCACTCGCACCAGCCTCAAAAGCCTCAACCAACCGCTGAGCAATAATACCAGAAGCCGGACCAGCAATAATCCACCAAATATGCATCCGCTCAAACAAAACACGATACATCCTAGCCTCATAAGTATCAGGATACCAAACATTCACAACCTTCACAACATCTGCCACCTGCCCAATACGATCAACACGACCAATACGCTGCTCCACACGAGCAGGATTCCAAGGCATATCCACATTCACAACCGCACTCGCAGCCTGCAAGTTCAAACCCTCACTAGCAGCCTCACTACAAACCAAAACATCAACCCGACCCTCCAAAGCCTTCCTAACCGCATCCTTCTCAACAACACGCCAAACCCTCTGCCCAGAATCCCAAAGCTCCCCACCCTTACCCGTATAAGTCCCAACACGGTCATTACCCAACTCCAAAGAAAGAAAATCACGAACCACATCAACAGTATCCGTAAACTTCGAAAAAACCAAAACCTTACGACCCTCATTCCGCAAACCATCAACAACACGACGAATCTCCAACAACTTCGGATCATCCGCCGCAGTCACAGCCCTACTATAACCAACCAGATTACCCTCCAACGACCTAAGCTTCCCAAGCTCTTTGTCAATAAGACCTCTAGCCTTCTCCACCGTAGACCTCATAAACTCAATCAATTCTTCCTCATCCATCTCATCCTCAACATCCTCAAGCATCTCACTAGCCAACTCACGCAAACGTTCCTCATCACCTTCCAACAACGCATCCAAAGCCTCCCTCCGACGCTTCACCGTCAAATACGCCGCAGCAAAACTACTCACAAACCTCTGATGATACACAGCCCTAATCAAACCAAAACCACGACGCTCATCCATCTTCAAATAACTCAAATACTCATTGTAATAATTCGTCAAATAATCATTGAGCTCAGCCAACAACGCAGCATGCTTCGCATCCAAAACAACATCCACATTGGTAATCGGACGTTTCGGAAACCTATAGCCCACTTTCTTAAGACGCTCCCTTGTATTGCGAATCATAAACCAAGAGACAGGCGCCAACCCCCTCAAAATCCGGTCCAAACTGTCTAGCTTCGCTGGGTCCAGACGTCTTAGAAAGCTTCGAAAACCATTCTCATCTTGTGATGAGAGAGTATCTAACAGTTCTTTCACTAATTCTGGACTCTTCTCTTCAAAGAAAGCTTTCACAACTGCCTCTATCTGCTCAGGCTTCAGGTACGTCTTGGCAAACCACGAAATAAGAACAAAAAGACGAAGCCAACTGTCCTCATCCCTTTCAAGCGGACTTTGACTCAGAGCCTTGTAAAAACGTTGAAACTCATCCTCATGAACCCAAGGACCACCCAAACCCAAAATCCGAAGAAGATCCAAAGCCTCCAACTCATTAAGCTGCAAAGGTGTCGCCGTCACAAGAAAAATATGAGGCGTAAGAGCCGACAACGCCATCGCCAACTCATGAAGACGAGTAGGTCTGGGCGAACCAAGCTGCGACCTCGTAATCCGAGCAGCATGGGCCTCATCAATCACCACCAAATCGAAAGGCTTAGCCTTGAAAAGCTCAGGCTCATATCCCTTCCGACCACGAACATAATGCCAAGACGCTACAACAAGATCCACAGAATCAAACGGGTTGCCATAAACAGGAACATCCTTCTCATCCGGAGCAACTAGAACATTCGGTTTCCCAGGCTTAAGCAAATAGGCAGGAAGACTAAACTTTCCCCGAAGCTCATCCCACCACTGCCTAGACACGTTCTTAGGAGCCAAAACCAAAACACGCCGAACATAACCAGACATCCACAACAGCTTAATACAAGCACCAGCCTCTATGGTTTTTCCCAAACCAACTTCATCAGCAAACAAAATCCTAAAAGGATAACGCTCTCTCGCCAAATTCACAGCCCTAACCTGATGAGGATAAAGACGCACCGGACCCAAACCCATATGAGCCAAACCTCGAACACGAGGTAAAATCCTTACAAATCGACACGCAGGCAAAAGCCCACGGGCCACAGGCTTGACCAATTCCTCATCTTCAACTGGGTCCCGGCTTGGAACGGATTTAGGGGTGAATTTTACGATTGCTCTATAAACTGCCTCAGGGAGATTGAAACATTCGAAATCTGGGTGCTCAGCATTCCAAGTCCGCTCAAAAGACTGCACCAAATCATCCACACGCTCTTTGTCACCTTCTCGCCAAGAATAGAAAACAACAATTCTTTCCCCATTCACGGTGTAGGCGGGCTCAGTTTCATTTGCGCTTCCCTCAGCAGCAATAATGTTTCCTTCACGATCCTTGAAGATAAGCGTCTTGATGTGAAAAATTCCTGTCTGACCCAAATAGAAATGACGTGGCAAAACAACTCTGACTTCCAGAATGCCCTTACTGAACATCCAAGCAAGAGCCTCTAAACGCTTCTTAACAATCACGTCCTCGATGGTCTCCAAACCAGAGGCAATAAGACGCGCAATCTCCTCAACAACCTCCTGCCCAGACCGCACCCCCATCTGGTAGGCTTCCCACAACTCCTTAGGAACGTCATGAGCACCTAGAATCAGACGCATCCTGCCACCGTTCCCGATTAGACCGGCAACTCCACTTGCAGCATGAATCAAGGAATCCACGGTAAAGTAGCCCGTAGCCCGGTCATACTCCACAGATTCTCTCAGAACAGGAATGTAAAACCCCCTCGCTATCCTTTCGCCACGCCCTTCAAAACTTAAACCCGTAACCCTAGCCTTCCTAAGCGACAATTATAACCCCTCGTCTACAACATCGTCAGGCAACAAACAACCTGCAATCACAGCCCTAGCCGAAGCCAAAGGCTTGCGAGTCCACCAAAAAACCATCTCCCAAAAAGGCGGACGCCCTTCACCCTGCTTCTCCTTAGCCGAAGTCGCACTCACTAACGCAACAGGAAATTTAGAACTCTCGATAAACGCCTTAGAAGGACCCCTACTCAAGCCCGCCCCTCCCTCCAGAAAAGATGAATCCTCCCCGAATTCTTATAATGAACATCACCCTTTGTGAGGGCTAAATGCATCAAAGACCTCAAAGCCGTCTTATGAGATATCTCCAGCTTCTTTGCAATCTCATTAGGGGTTACAGGCTCACGCGATAAAATCTCATAAATTGCTTCCTCAAATCTGCTGCCCATCTGAGAAATCTCCAAAGCTAATAAGTGGTACCAAGTATAAAACTTTAAGTCTCTCACAATTAAAGAAGTGCTCGGAAAGGCATGTCAGAAGAAATCAATAGACGAATTGAACAAATCATTCATCAGGGCGAAAGCCTAGCTAATGAGGTAGACGCTTTTAGAAAACAAAGGACAGGTCTCGGAGAAGAAATCACTAGGGATTTTTGGAGCAGGGTGGCAGGTGAGGTTGCAGGCTACGTAACTGAGATACGTGGAACAAGAGGCCTAGTACGAAAGTATTCTAAAAAGTACCTTGCCGCTCAACGTCAAGAACAGCTGAAAGGCATGGAGAAAACCTTTCAAGCCCAATGTGATGCATGGCTAGAGAACATTAAAACCTTTCTTAGGGCTGTCTCCATAAGAAGGGTAAACTTAACCGCTCAAGGTAATACTCATCTGCTATTGAAGAAGTTTGATACGGTGCACAGATACGCCAAACCAGAAACTAGAATAAGGCACGCCATCTCCATCCTCCGAAGCATCACGACTTATCCTCTAATCTACAACACAGACATCCCTCAAATCCTAGAAATGCAAAGACAAAAACCCCTAGAAGAACCATACAAGATTCTACAAAAACTGGAGACAAAGCTAAGAGAATGCATCCAAACCCAGCTTGAAACAGTGTCCAAGAATTGGTGGAAAGAAAGAGTACCAAACGATGTGCGAGAAAAAGCAGAACTCAGAAAAGCCAAGAACGAACAACAATGGCCATGGCACACAAGCAAAGACCTCCAACCCATCTTCTACGTTGACTTCACCGACTACGTCAAAATAATCACAAGAAGAGACAACTGGGAGCAAGTCTTCAAAGAGATATTCAAAGACAGAGAGACCATATCTGTTAAACTAAAAGAACTTGAACCAATAAGAAACGCGATCGCCCACTTCAGAGAACTAAGCCGAAGAGAATTGGAAAAGCTGAAGCTGCTTTTCGAGGACATAATAACCTGCATTTCAACGCGCGGGCAAAATCAGATGTCCCTTTAGGGACATTAATAGGGTTATGGTAACTTTTCAGGAGCCAAATTGTGCAGTTTCAACGTCTTAATTTTCATGCGGCATTTCTGAACTATTGGCCTTAATGTTTGTTCCGTATCTGCATATCATTATTAAGGTCCCTCCCAATAGTAAATGTCTAAGAATCTTCCGTAGGGAACCATAAAATTCATTCCATACCTTCTCTCTGATTCAGTTCTTATGGCTTGTATGAAATTGATGTTGCCGTTTAGGTGTTTGCTGAACCTATGCATGACTGACGTCCACTGTTCTAGGTTCCATCTGGCAGAGTATCTTGGAACGCCATAGACTTGAGGACAATGCCTTCTTACACGAGAATCAAAGGCCAATGTCTGTCCCCACATCAACAATAATGGTTTGCAAACTGCGATAATGGAATAATACCCGTTCTCATCTCTATTTCCATTGTATTCTTTAACTCTACCCATCTCATTCCAGATTACTTCTAAGGATTCCCGAGGAATTTCATCAAATTCCAACAATGTGTACCTTCGAATGTGATTGTATGCTTCAGAAATATTTCTTAGGGCATCTCTTAATGTTCCAAGCGGGTCTGAGTTGTCACCATTACGATATGTTTGCCATTTTGGAAGTACCTTGCACAACTTACTATAGGTTTCATTTCTATGATCCACGTCGAGAATATGATTTGCTTCATTCGATTCAACTTCTATTTTCCATCTCCAGAGATGATTGAAATTCTCCATATAGTTCTGTGGAAAAGAACAAACTCTTGATCGAAAGCTATCCAAATCAATCACGAATAGTCCCGACCAACGAAACATTCATCAAGAATATATAATTTATTTCATCAAATCCTTAAGAGTTACCAGATGCATTAATAGAAGCACTTATAATTAGCTTCTGATTCCTATCAGAGCCTTTTCTTCTGGAGTGCTAGTTCCGCTATATTTTTGCCTTTTGTCGTTAGGCTGTTTATTCTGCGTACATCTGTGAATCTGCTGGCGATAAGTTCCCTTTGTAAAAAATTTCAGGGTAGCAGTGGGAGAGCGTTTAGGGGATAGTTGCTGAAGACCCCTCGAATTTTTGAACAACAACAAGAAGAAAGTCAGATTCCATTTTGTTCAACAGAGCTTCAGGGAAAAATTAGGTCTTTTTTACAGTTGCTATGATAGGCTCCTCATGCAGTAATCTCGATAGGCTTCAGTTTCATGCTTCTAAGACTTGAGGCGCAGTAGGGGTCATTCCGACTGGCTCTCTGAAATCACATTTTTCCACGCTACCATATTGGCATTTCTCGCATGTTCCAAGGAAAACTCTCTCTGCGTTTTTGGTGCACCAGATAACTTTTGCTTTGTCTCCAGTGAATATTTTAGGAGCTCCCGGAGCCTTTCTGTACTGTAACATTTGAATGGGCTCTGGCTTCTTCTTGAAGCATGACGAATCGTTTTGGCGGTATGTATTCTTCTACGCCTTCAAAGTGCTTGTCATAGGACACCAAGAATTCTATGCCGAATTCTCTTATGGCGAATTCTAAAGGTGTCTGCTAAACTTTCTGAGTAGTGTTTCCTTAGATGGCGATACACCTCTTTGAAGGTTGATTCGGTTATTGTTGCCTCAAACAATCCTTGGTTTGAAACGTCAATAATAAGATTTGAGTTTGATTCACGAATTTCATAGGCGTATATCAAGATGTTTGTGTCTAGCAGAGCACCAATCTAGGTGCTCCTCGAGGCTTTGCAGGTCGCTCTCCAGTTCATCAGGACTTACTTCTCTGGGCTTTTGAGATTTTAAGCGATTTGACATATTCTTCCTTTCCACGGCATATTTCATAATCGCGGCTCTGATGGCTTCGGACTTGGAATTGAAAAGTTCTAGTCTGACCGTTTCCTCTAGGAGTTCAGCCTCCAGCCCTCTAAACTCTAATGCTGAAGTAGTGTCTGTAGCTTGCACGTAGATGCAGTGAACAGAGCAAGTCTTACATACTGGTTTTCATTACGTTTTGGCTGGTGGGAGAGGTTGAACGGTGATCTGCTCTTCCGCATTCTGTTCCTCATTCTCTTCGTTCCGGGGATAGGCATTAGAGGCTACTATACCCGAAGGGTAAGAGCTACAAGGAAGAGACGTTCGTGGAAGGAACGGCTGAGGGATACTGTCCATGCCGAAGGGAGAACAGGAGCCGTTCTCTTGATTGGCCAAGGCATCTACTTGATTATTGCGGTGCCAGTCTACCTACTCTTATCGCCCAGTCCTCTTTGGTTTGACCTTCCAGTAGCAGATTGGCTGCGGTGGATTGGAGTAGCCTTAGGGGTTTTGTCGCTACCCTTTCTTGCTTGGGTTCATTATACCCTCGACAAGCATTGGGACATTTCTTTATCTCTCAGAAAAGACCACGTACTCGTAACAAGCGGACCATATCGGCGGATTCGACATCCGATGTATACCGTCCACATAGTGTATTTCTTTGCTTGGGTGTTGGTTTCCGCCAACCTACTCCTGCTCATCA
>Ga0315314_1003427_pt1 | contig 12418 bp, 15 predicted proteins | sample TDP9_MG_FD_203631 | JGI IMG/M metagenome (GOLD analysis project Ga0315314, IMG submission 203631) | Freshwater sediment microbial communities from Lake Towuti, South Sulawesi, Indonesia - TDP9 | ecosystem: Environmental > Aquatic > Freshwater > Lake > Sediment | place: Indonesia: South Sulawesi...
CAAGCAAGGGTCCTCGAGGTAAAAATAGAGCTAATGTAATAAAGCGGGGCAAATACACAACAGATTACTTCAAGACTGAGGATGGAGAGTAGTTACTACATAGAGGATTAATTAGAAGAATTAATTCCCTTTAATTTTGGATGAGGAAAAAAATGGCTTGTAAAGAGAATTTTCTATGCCTGGATGATGGATAGTTTGAGTTGCTTCACACCCCTCTTTGTCGCCAACTCCTTGGCCAGCTCCCTAATCTTTCCCCCTTCTCCCCGGACGGCTATCATTTCAAGACAGTTTTGCTCATCTAAATGAATGTGCAGAGTGGAGGTGATTACGCCTTCACAGGAATGTTGAGCGTCAGTCAGGGCGTCTTCTAGGCCCTTGACCGTGTGATCGTATAATAGGATTACGGCTCCTGCCCCCCTCCGCCTCGCTGGTCCACTTATACCCAGTTATGAAGTTGCCTATGGCCGCGTGAATAGCCTTAGATCGGTCCGTGTGGCCCATGCGTTGAATGGCTCCGTCAAATTCCTCCAGCAACTGGGACGGAAGGGAAAACCAATTCTAGAACCTTCAGCTATGGGTGAAATTATCCGTAAAAATGAGGCTTTAACTCTTCTTCTGGTATATACCTTAAAGCCTGCCTAAAAATTGCTCTTAAAGTTCCCTTGTCCAATTCTTCGTGCAGAGGAATGGTTAGAGTTTGTTTTGTTCCATCTGATGAAACCCTTCTCAATTTTACATGGCTTCCTCTCTGGGAGACTACTTTAAAACCAAACCAGGAAAGAATCTTTACAACATCCCTTCCACTAAGGGTTTTAAGCCTTGGCATAAGCTGGCAGTTCCAAATTGATCAAAATTGAAAAGTCGGGTAAAATGTCCCATTCCTTTAAGTCTTCACCTTCTAAATGGAGTTCGATTGCCTCTTTAACGTTCTCTACGACTTCGTCTAAAGTTTTTCCTTGAGAAACCACTGGTAAATCAAGGCATTCAGCAACGTAATATTTTTCTCCCCTGTAAATTTTGACTTGAATGATTCTCTTCATAGCTATCTATTTATGGGGAAATGGCCTATTTATTTTTACCTCTTTCACTTTCAAACTCAAGCCTCTTTCTTATAAAATCTGGGGAAGACTTGAAACTCCTCGGCTAATTCTGGAGCCCCTCCTCACCAGGCCGACCACCTGGCGTAAGATTAGGCGCCGAGGAACCAAAAACTTTACGCTTCGCCTTGACGCTCGCCGTGAACCCTCACCTTAATGCCCCGGATGATGCACTCCCTTCCAGCCTTTATCTCCAGTTCCGCGCTTCCACACTTATCACATTTTAGGGGAATGGGAACGCCCAACAGGTGGTACTCCGGCCCATCATACTTGATTAGACCTTGGTAGCCACAGTTGGGGCACCTAATCCTCGGTCGAACCCGCCTTATGTGGAGCTTCGCGTTTTCGGCCATGGTCCCCTTGGAGAGGACGGAGAAGGCAAACCTCAACTGCTCAAGGTTCAGGAAGGTCAGTTGGCCTATGCCCAAGTTTATCTCCAGCACATTTTCAGCTCCGTGGGCCTTAGCCGCGTTCAAAACGGTTTCGAGGATCGTCTGCATTGTCGAGAATTCGTGCATAAACCCGCGCGCCTAAAACCTTCATCACTCCCGAGTTTGGTCAGAGGACAAGCTTAACGCTCACTATCTTGGACGGCCCCACCTTCAGGTTTAGGAGCCCCTCCGAGGACACTTTAAGGGGCCGATTATCCGTTGGATTTTCGTTTAGGTCAACGAACACTGCCTCCTTAACGGGCTTATAAAGCTTGACTTTTCCCATGATCTCCTTATCGGCGATGTTGTAGAGCCGAAGGATTAGGGCATCTTTCCTCTCAGCCTTCTTTACGGCACTCAGCACCAATTCATCGGGTTCGATGGACACAAAGCTCAAAACTGGGGGAAGGGAACCCCTATTTTTCTCCGTTTGCAACGCTTTGAGGGAGGCGTTGAACTGGTGAGCCAACTGATAGGTTTTGCCAGTCACGTAGGTTCCCCGGTGGGGTGCCAAGGAGTATTCAAAGACGTGTTTTCCAGGACACTGGGCTTCAGGCGTGGGAATCATGGGCCCCGCGTTTCCCCTTCGGGTCAAAAGGTCAGGTCTTGAGAGCCACCCAACGCACCGGAGCAACGTGAGGGCTATGATCGTCCCTTCACTCGTCCTTTTGACCTCGTATTCTGGGAGACCCTTATGAATCACCGTGACGCCATGGTCTCCGTCGTTAACGTCCACGAAGGTTTGGCTGGGGTAGATGGGAACCGCGTCCTCTATCCACCCTTCAGGCCTTCCCTCAACGGGGGGCATCTTCCACCCAAGAACTTCACCAATTCGAAGGAATTCCTTAGACACTTCTACCTGCGGCAGCTCTACGGGGCGTTTTACAACGTCAAAAGGTCCGTCTGCATAGGAGGAATCGGTTACCAAATCGGTTGGAACAAGGACACGCAGTCGATGATCTTCGGCAGTGTTCTCCACCACCGTTTTGATGTCCACCCGCGGCGCCCCTGGGCATAACCTAACGAAACTCGTTATGGGACAAACAGTCTCCTCGCCGCTTCTTTTCCTCCTGTCCTCCGACAACCCCTTAGGGAGGGACAATTGCATGGATACTTTAATCGTTGCCGCCACGGGGCCGCTCTCTAATAACTCTATAGACGCCGTGCCGTTAACGCTATTGATTGCCCTGTCCTCCTGCGGAGGCGAATAATTGTACTCATCTCCCGTGTCTCCAGAGTCTTCGAAGGCATTCACGTTATGATACACCTTTCCGGTCTTTTTGTCGGTTACGGTGAGGGTGCCATCTGGTTTGACTTTAACCTTCAGGAATTCGTTTTCCAGGGTGTTTCCATCCGCCTTAAGGGAGGTTGAAAAACTGGGTTCTTTGGTGGTGGGGTAGACCCCATAGGCTTTGTATCCGCATGGTGGCACGTCCTCCGCTAACAAGAGAATTTCTGCCTCACCATCTGTTCTGCTTAAAACTTGATGGGGCACGATTTTGCCTTCTGGCCCCCTAATGGAGAAGTTTCCCATTTCCCGGGGTAACTTGAGCCCGATTTGGACAGCTTCAGTGAGCGTCCAGCCTAGGGGATTGAAGACAACAGTGAAGGATGTTGCGTCCTTCTCTATGGTGTTGATGTTTTCAATGACATTTTCAAGGCTCTGGTCAGTGATCTCGTTGGCAATCTGCTGACACCACTGAAACCTGGTGAGGTTCTCCCTGTGCACCTGGTCAACGCTGCAGCCGCAGATGCTGTCGTGGGGATGATTCTCCAAAAGGTATCGCCAAGCCCTCCAAAGAAACGCCCCAGGATAATCCTTCCCGAGAATCCACGCAAAGGCCGAGAAGGGCTCCGCCCACCGTTCCAGCAGGGTCTGGCTTTTGGCATTCTCCTGCTTTATGTACATCCGTGTGGAGAGGACTCCGGGCAGGAGGGGGGCATACCTGGGGCTCCTCTGCTCCCCCTTGATGGTGGGCAGCTCAGGCGCCTCATCACGTGTCGCTTGGATGTATTCCATCAGGGTGCCCTGAACCAAACGCGCGTCCTCAATTTCCCTGTTTAATGCTTCGATTAGGGTGGGTAAAAAGGGCTGGGGCTCCAGGTGGTCACACCCGTTCATGAGGAGCACATTGGATGTGGAGGCTGAGGAGGCCAGGGCCCTTAGTATAACCTCCACCCTTTTTAGGGCCTCCTCACTTTTCTCAGGCAGGTTGGCCGCGTTACAGTAACTCATGCGCAGGTGAACCGTTAGAACCTTGGATCCGTCGGGGGCCTGCCAATAAAACTCCGTGGGAAGCGCCCTTCCTTCGTCGTTTAGGCCCCTCCATAGGACGCAGGAGTCCATTCCAAAGCCCCGAAGGATTTGGGGCATCTGGGAAATGTGGCCAAAGGGGTCAGGGATATATCCAACCTTCATTACGCCCCCAAACTCCTCGGCTATACGGTGACCCAAAATCAGGTTTCGGATCGTAGCCTCGCCGCTCACCAGAAACTCGTCAGGCAAAATGTACCACGGACCGATTAGGATTCTGCCCTCCCTAACGAACCTTTTAAGGTCTCCTTCGCGTTCAGGTCGAACGTCCAGGTAATCCCCTATAACGATGGTCTGGCCATCCAGGGTGAAGCTCCCAAACCTCGGGTCCCCCTCCAGCACGTCGAGCAGCTTGTCAATGAGCTTAACGAGCTTCATCCTGAACAGCTGAAAGGGAAGATACCACTCACGGTCCCAATGGGTGTGGGATACTATAAAGGCCTTGTATCGTTTCGCCACCGCTACCACCTACATTAATTACTTTAATTTATCGAAACTTAAAAATTTGGTTAAAATGCCACAACTCCGCCGACTTTGCCTCCTTGCTTTATCCCCATTTTGCGTCAGCGGAGAGGCGCCTAAGTCTTACTCAAAAGCATAGGGTTATATGTTTCCTTGGTTGAAAATCCTACTGGGTTTAAGCATCCATCTGAGCGATCTAGGACGTGAAGGATATGAAAGAAGATAAGATCATTGTAGCAGATGAAGGCGAGGTCTTCGACATTGAATTGGAAGAGGACATATTGGAGAGGAACAGGGAGCTTGCCGAGGAGAATCGGCGGCTCTTGGATGCCCACGGCGTGACGGGGATCGACGTGATGGGCGCTGTGGGTTCCGGGAAGACTTCCCTCATCGGAGCCCTAGCTGACAGGCTGAAGGGAAAGTACCGCACGGCCATGATCGCGGGAGATGTTACCACCACCATTGACGCGGAAAGGGTTCGGAGGCACGGCATTGAGTCGGTGCAGGTGAACACGGGCAGGGAATGTCACCTGGACGCCAACCTCATCCGAAAGGCCTTAAGACAAATAGACCTAAACAGCATAGATATCCTATTTATTGAAAACGTGGGTAACCTGATCTGCCCCTCTGAGTTTATGTTGGGGGCCCATAAGAGGGTTGTGGTGGTGAGCGTCACTGAAGGCGAGTACATGGTGGTGAAGCACCCCTTCATCTTTCTGGCCTCCGACGTGGCGATAATTAATAAAGTTGACTTGGCTGAAGCCATGGAGGTAGACCCCGACAAGCTTGCTAGAGACGCCAAGGAAATCAACCCTAAACTTAAAGTGGTTAAAACGAGCATGAAAACGGCGGAAGGCATAGGCGATGTCGTCAGGGCCCTAGGGTTGTAGGATGGAAAGGAAATGTCGGAGGAACTGTCGAGGGAAATTCGAAAATTGGAAGTTAGGCTCGGAGACCTCCTGAAGGAGGAGGATGGATTCATAAGAGAGCTGGAGGGATGCATAGGAAAATTTAAGGAGTTAGAGAAAAGTCTTGAGAAACTGAAGAAGCCTGGTCCCATCAGCTCCCCGAAGGTTAAGGAACTAATGAAGCTCCAAATGGAGACCATCAGGGCCTTCAGTGAAACCCTGAGGAGGGAGAGCCGAGTTGAACACGAGAGGAGCCACCTGCTGGAGTCCTACGGTGCCCTCCTCCTAACCCTGGAGGAGGAGATTCAGAGGCTCCGCTACCCCAGCTCAAAATGAAACATCCAGGGCAATGAGCAATAGGATGATAAATTTCACAGGTGATGCGCAGGTTTACTGCAACGTGATTAGGGAACTGTTCTCGCTGGAGGTCAAACCAGAGGAAATCCTGGAGTTGTTTAGGGCGGTGGGACTCTTAAATCCAGGGGGCGCCCCCTATAGGGAGAGGGTTAAGAAGTTCTTTGAGGTGGCCAACTTCAGCCTGCACATGGTTAAAGCCCTGCGCGGAGTCTCAAGGAAAACAAGGGCTGTACTACTGGAGGGCGGTTGCGGACGCTCCTACCTCTCCTTCTTCATCAACTTCCTCATCTCAAAGGCTGATATCCGAGACGCCTATTTTATGGGCGCGGACCAGAACCCAAAGCTCATTGAGGGCTGCAACCAGGTTAAGGAAGCCTTAGGGTTTAGGAACATGAACTTTTACGCATCTAAGATCATCGACTTTGAACCGCCTGAAGAAGTAGATGAAGTTCACTTAGTTTTTTCCCTCCACGCCTGCGACACCGCCACCGACGAAACCATAGCCAAGGGCATCCAACTAAAGGCAAGATACATCATCGTCGCCCCCTGCTGCCAGAGGGAGATAATGCGGCAACTGGAGCGCGTCTCCAAGGGTAAAGGCGCCCGCCCCCTCAGGGGCTTAACCGAAAAGCACCTGCTGCGGGAACAACTTGCCATAACCCTCACAGAGACCCTAAGGACCCTGGCCCTTGAAGCCGCGGGATACCAGGTGGACGTCTTCACCTTTGTCCCCTCAAGGTACACTCCAAAAAACCTCATGATTCGGGCGAAGAGAACCGGCCTTCAAAGATCGGAGGCGCTGCAAAGATACCATGAGCTTAAGGAATTCTTCGGCCTAAGACCAAAGATTGGAGACTTCTTACCACAAGTTCTTGGGAAGGGGACGGTAACGGAAGAAGCCTTTATATGAGAAAATAACATGCGTAAAGGCAGAAGAGGGATTAAAATGTGTGAGTTCAAGGTGATCCTTAAGGGAGAAACGGTGTTCAGGGATGTGACATATGCCAAGGCCGAGGGAAATGGGGTCATCGTTAAGGACATCCTGGGAGAAGCCAAGGAGTTTGAAAACTGCCGAATCGTGGAAGTGGACGTAAACTCCGTGCGCCTAGTTCTGGCGCCAACACAATAGGAGCTGTCCTTATAATTTCTCATGGCTTTTTTCCTTAGGAGGCCTAATGTTGAAGCGAATAGGGAAGATGAAGAGCCTAGGAGTGTACAGGCTTGGCGGTAAGGGTAAGGCTAAGGATAAAGAGCACAGGTAGGGAAGTTGTTAACTCAACCTTAGAAATTTCGGGTTATTGCCCATATTTTTCTTTAAGCGTCTCTTTTAATCCTTTTATTGCCTGAATGGCTGGGGAGGTTGGGGAGTGGTCTATGGGGGCTATGCGGCGGGCGTCCGCCCGTATGATGGCCTGATCAAAGGGTATGACGCGGATCAGCTCCAGCCCAGTTCCCTTTAGGGCCTCTTCCATGAACTCTTCATCCTCCTCCGCCGTTGCCTTGTTTCCCACGGCTAAGACCTCCTTTACGCCTATGTCCTTGGCTAAGCTCTGGATTTTTTTGGCGGTCTCCAGGGCTTGGGTTCCCGGCTCCACCACGCACAGAAGAGCATTGAAGCCCCGAACCGTGCCCCTTCCCAGGTGTTCTAGGCCCGCCTCCATGTCCATGATTACCGCGTCCCCCTGCTCCAGGGTGACGTGGCGGATCAGGGCGCGGATCAGGGCGTTGGCGGGGCACATGCACCCCGAGTCTCCGCTTCGAACGGTGCCCATGACCAGCAGACGAACGTTGTCTGGCCCCATTATGCCGTAGCGTTCGGCTATGTCGTCCACCGTGGGGGTTAGGCTGAAGAAGGCGCCGAAGCCCGTTCCCCGCTTAACGCCCGTCCGCTCCTCAATTAACCGCTCGTTCTCGATTAGGGGGACGGCCTTTGCCGCCGTATCGGAAGGAATGCCCAAGGCGTAGGCCAGGTTCATGGCCGGGTCGGCGTCCACAGCTAATACGCGGTAGCCGTCCCGCGCGAGTAGACGCGCCAGGGTTCCGGCTATTAGGGTCTTTCCAACCCCACCCTTACCGGCGATAGCCAGCTTCACCTTTGCCTTCACCCCTAAAGCATGGGCAGACCCATAAGATATCTGTTTCCTGTTCTGGCAGCCCATTGCCTAGTGGCGCACTAGACTCCGCTGAAGGCCGAGAAGCCTCCGTCTATTGGGATGGTGGCGCCGTGGACAAACTTTGCCCCATCGGAGAGTATCCAAAGGACTGTTCCTATTAGGTCCTCCGGTTCGCCGAAACGCCCCATGGGAGTGTGCTCAATTATGCTCTTCCCCCTGCTAGTGAGTTTCCCTGCGTCGTCGATTAACAGGAAGCGGTTCTGCCTGGTCAGGAAGAAGCCTGGGGCGACGGCGTTCACCCGTATGTCCTTGGAGTAGTTCTGGGACATGTGGACCGCGAGCCACTGGGTGAAGTTTGAGACGGCCGCCTTCGCCGCTGAGTAGGCTGGTATATTTGTTAAAGGACGGAAGGTATTAATGGAAGAAATGTTAAGGATTGAACCCGCCCCCTTCTCGGCCATAACCTTGCTGAAGACTTGGCAGGGAATGAAGGTGCCCAGAAAATTCAGGTTCAGAACAGATTTCGCAGCGTCAAAGGGAATATCAAAAAAGGAAAGATCCGGACTTGTTGTGGCCTCCCTCATGTTTCCCCCCGCCCCGTTTATGAGGATGTCCACGGTCCCAAATACCCTTAAAACCTCCTCACAAGCCGCCTCAACGCTCAACCTGTCGGTCACGTCCGCAGCCACCGAGATTGCCTCACCGCCCAGTTTCCTTATTTCTAGGGCCACCTCATCCGCAGCCTCCTTCCTTAGGTCGAGGATGGCCACAGACGCCCCCCTCTCCGCGAGCGCCTTTGCCATCCCAGAGCAGAGGACCCCTCCTCCCCCGGTAATAACTGCAACCTTACCAGAAAAGTCTCCCTGAGGATTCGGCGATTTCGCGTTCACGCTCCCACGCCTCAATAATTAAGCTTTAACATTGGCTTAAATGGTTTACACTGAAAGGGGAACTGAGGAACTTTGGCGAAGGTTTATTTTGAAATGAGAATACTTGTAAGGGTCGATGTCCCTATAGAATTTGATTAACTGTTCCAGAAGGAGGAGATGTGAGGAGGGGCGGAGATGTCTAAGAACCAAAGGGGTGCTTCAGGCACAGACATCTATAGGCTCCTCCTGGAGGCCTCCAAGAGGCGGGAAAGGGAGAAGAAAACCCGGCTCCTTCAATCCCTGGGTGTAAAGGAGTTCTTCGAAGAGGGAAGTATAAAAATTGACATGAAAACCTGCAAGGGGGTGGAGTGCAAGTTGTGCATCAAGGCCTGCCCCACCAACGCCCTATACTGGAGGGACGGAGAAGTGGGCATCCAGATGGAACTCTGCGTTTACTGCACCGCCTGCGTCTTGAGCTGCGTCGTCGACGACTGCATCCGAGTGACCAGAAGGCGCCCCAACGCTGGAAACGAAAGCTTCAGTAACCCTAAGGATGTTCTAAGGCTCTTAAACACCATAAATTCCAGGAAAAGGATGGACCTTCTGAAATCCCGCTTCCCAGACCTGGAAACCTACCTCAAACGCCACAGCAGAACCCTTTCATCCTAACCCTCACTGTTTTTGACGAAACAGCACTATTTTCGTCGGCGGAAGATCTTGACGCCCTCCATGTCGGTGACATAGTCGAAGCCGATCTCCACGAGGCTGCGTGCCTCATCCAAGGTTTTGGCGACGCGGTGTGTGAACTCATCATTGTTTGTTGAGTTAAAGTGGTATTGTGCTGTAACGACTGGAGTAGGTCCAATGTGAAGCTTATTGTGTTTCCAGACTGAAAACCATTCAAATTATGTTAAAAAAAGAGGGGTGACCTCGCTGAGGTCACGATTTTCTCCTCGTTCCGCCCAGCCAACCGACTGCTAGGCCCACGATCAGCGCGACCACTCCCGCCGCTGCCACGCTTGTTGGTTCTATTGTCGGTACCGCCCTTTCCACAGTTGTTGTGGCAGTTGTGGTGGTGGTTGTTGTTGTGAAAGCAGTCGTAGTGGTAGTTGTTGTCTTGCCCGAGATCCTCAGTTGGCCCTTGAAGAGTTCATGAAGCCTGCCTGAGGGCTCGTAAGCCGTTATATGGACCTCCAGCAGAGGCTTGATCATACCAGCTGTGAAGGCAACTCTCACAACTAGGTTGCTTAGTGATGGTACTGAGGATATCACGACTGAGACATAGGTTCCGTTCTGCTCCTCCAGATACGTATAGAAATCTCCTTGCAGGTCCAATTCAGAAGCCCCTTCCAGTCCTCTAATCTCTATTCTTATGAGCAAGGCTGGGGCTTCAGCGGCCGTAGCCAGCACTATGCTGCCGTTACCTCTAAGGTCTGGATACAGCTCAAAGGTGTGAACCGTTGCCGAGAAGCTGACCTCAGGTGTGGAAAGAGCGGTTTGTTTATACTTCTCGACAAACTGCCTCGTCAGCCCTATGTAGTCGAACCCGTACTCTCTGCTCGGCTCTATCTCCGTTCCTTCATGCCACTCGTTCCAAGAGGTTATCAGCACGGAATGCACATCCAGCTCTAAAGCCACGTCCCAGTGTCTTGCGTAAAACTCTCCACCTCCACGATCTCGAAAAAGATCTGGATCCCCCCCGATCGCGGTTAAATCGTTACCTGGAATCACCGTAAGGGAGAACGACTTAAGGTCTACACTCACCTTTCCGCCAGAATATGCTGACGAGAAAGCCTTGCTTACCTCCTCACTAGAGCTTAGCCCACTCTCTAACCTCTCAACGGCATCTACGTAAAACGCCTCCACATCCTCTCCCAAGTAAATATACGTGTGGAAACCATCAAACACATGAAGATATCCTTGGTCCACTGTATCTCCGATCAAAACCACAGGCCCGACATTGGCTTCTACTCCTCTCCTCACTTTCAGCCAGAAGTTGGCATCTCTCACCCAGTAGTCGTAACTAATAGCATATATGAATAGAACGGGCCTTCCAGAATCCTTGAGAAAGGAGGGGCTGTCGGCGTAGGAATTTACTATGTAGGAGAGTTCCTCGATGATGCCTTGTTGTGTGAGATTTCTGACTGATTCGTAGTACATTGATATCTTTAGGCCGACTTGCTCAGCCACGCTAAGTATCCTTCTAACTTGGTTGTCCTCGAAGGTGCCTATGCCCCACCAAGATGAGATGAAGCCGTCTATCCCAGCGTGTTTGGCCATAGCCATGTGAGCAAGTATGACCCTCTCATCTGCAGAATCGTAAGCGCCCAGGAGAGGATAATGGGCAGAGCTTGATATATATTCATTCGTCACTCCTTCCCAATGTTCCCATAAACCTGAAGGCCCTGCTGGGCTACCATACCAGGGGTAGTAGAAAGCGAAGACCTTCTTCTCTAGCTGCTTAACAGCCTTTTCGACATTCGCTGTGGCGGAAGGGATGTCATAAAGAGTCGAAAGCTCTAACTCGAAGTCTTTTGGGCCTTGTGTCCCGTCAATAAATTCACCTACGTTTACAAAGTTACTCGTAGTAATATCATAAGCGTTGAGTTGGACCTTTGTATACCCTAAGGCGCCTGATTCAATATTCACTTTAGCTGTAATGTCTCCTTTGAGAGTCAGAGCTTCTACCTCTATGACAACTTTGGTTGTGTCGTATTGGCGTTTAACAACATGCACGCCAAGTCCTGAAACACGGATTCTGAATTCTGGAGCATCAGCGCCTTCTAGGACTTTGTGTCTCACTACGATGACTTTAGGGCCTTGAATCCATTTGACTTCTGTCCAGTCACTGGTCACCTCCACGACCTCTTTCACTATGTAGAGTGGGTGTTGCCCCTCCACTAACTCAGTGACGGTCTCGCCACTAGGGCTGACTAGGAGAACCAGCAGACTCAACAACAGCAGCAGGCTCAGGAGGCCCAGAGACCTATATCGCATACATTACAATCCTCAGCTCAGGCCTACTACCTCGAAAAAATCCAATCGCCAAAGTGATAATCTAGCTCATAAACCTTCTTCCATCTCTCTAACATCCTCTCATTTGGGAGGTAGACGTATACCGTTCGATCCTTGACCTTCTTCCCCGGCATATCCTTCAAGACTGGTAGAGGAGGTTAAGCTTAAAAGTTTATCTGTAAAATGGTGCAGGACATGATAATCCTCTTTTTACCCTCACTTTTTCTTAAAGTTTTACATCGCTCCATAGACCTTGAGAAAAGCCTATTAACGGTTTTGCACGCCTCCGCCCCCGCCTCCCTGGCCCAGGATGATTCCAAGGTTCACATAGGCACGGACACACCACCCCTGGGCTTTGGAGACTAAACCATAGTAACCTGCAAGCCTGAGATTCCCCAGGACCCGTAACCATCCTCCGCCTCTTCGGCAGAAACTACGACCAAGTCCACCTAACCACAGGCGAACTCCTATCCTGCGATGTTAAAAAGGGAATGATAGCCGACATCAAGATCACGGGAGACATCAAAAAGTTCCTTGAAACGACCTGTGGAAACCACTATCTAGTCGTTCCAGGCGACATAAGAAAAGAGTTATATGAAGCCTGCGAATGGCTCGGTATAAAATCATTGAAACGTAAAGGCAGTAATCAAGCTTCGCCTGGTCTCCATTTTTCCTGTATGAATTTTGGTATTCCTGAGGAGTCGATGGGTCCAACCAGGACTTCCCAGCCCGTGAGTTCCTGGATTTCCCCGCTTAGGCGCGCCGCCCTGCCAGGTATGATGAGTTTCCTGTGTTTCACCTTGCCCTCTATACCGGTTTTTTTTATGGCTTCGGCCACCTTCTCGGCGGTG
>Ga0315314_1003428_pt1 | contig 12415 bp, 13 predicted proteins | sample TDP9_MG_FD_203631 | JGI IMG/M metagenome (GOLD analysis project Ga0315314, IMG submission 203631) | Freshwater sediment microbial communities from Lake Towuti, South Sulawesi, Indonesia - TDP9 | ecosystem: Environmental > Aquatic > Freshwater > Lake > Sediment | place: Indonesia: South Sulawesi...
TCCCCACCTTGAGGTAGGTGGTCACCTCGGACATGTTGGAGTCGCCGACGATGACGTGGAGGCGGCGGTACTTCTCCTCGTCAGCGTGGGGCTCGTCGCGGGTGTTGATGATCGGCCGCTTGGCCATAGTGTCCAGGCCAATCAGCGTCTCGAAGAAATCCGCCCGCTGCGAGATCTGGTAGTCACAGGGCTCTGTCCCGTTCTCCGCCCCAACCTTGCCGGCGCCGCAGAAGATGATCCGTGACACCAGGAAGCTCGTCAATTCCTCGACCAGCTTCTCAAAAGGAACTTTCCGGGCGACCAGGTAGTTCTCGTGATAGCCGTAGCTGTTCCCCTTGCTATCCGTGTTGTTCTTATAGAGGAAGAGCTGCTGCGAGGGCGGCAGCTTGCCGTTCGCCGCCTCGCGGCACCGGTCGAGGAGGCGCTCGCCCGCCTTCTCGTACAGGACCAGGTCGCGGGCGTTGCCCACCTCGGGCGTCGAGTACTCGGGATGAGCCCCGTCCACGTACAGCCGGCCACCATTGGTGAGCACCTTGTTAATGGCGCGGTTGTCCTGCTGGCTGGGTCGTTCCCGCTCGCCACTCACCTCGAAGCCACGGGCATCCAGCAGCGGGTTTTCCCCGGTGTAGTCCCACATCGCCTTGACAGGTTCCCCTGCGGCCAGCGCATTGATGAGGAAGATAGAGCTGCCGACCGGGTCGAAACCGGACGTGTCCCGGGCCGTAATCCCGACCTCCGTCTCGCTCCCCATGATCTTCTCAATGGCCATGGATGCATCCTTTCGAGGGGACACCCTGCTCGCACCCGGTCATCCCACCGGTATCGCCCCTGTTCCTGATATCCCACCTGGCAAGCGCCCTGGCCCATCGTTGTCACAGTCATGGGCGAGGATGCCGACTGATGATGAGGCGGGCGGGTCCTCAGAGGTAATGACCCGTGCTGATGGTCTCGACCTTGCGCGGTTTCTTGCCCTCCCGGTCGAAGACCGGGCGGACATGAACGATCCGCTCGCTCCGGCGGCCGGCGATCTTGGCCCAGTCGTCGGGGTTGGTCGTGTTCGGAAGATCTCCGTTCTCCCGGAACTCCGCCTTGACAGCTGCCACCAGGTCGGCAGCGGTGAGGCCCTTCACACCGGTAGCGATCATGCGTTTGACGGCAGTCTTCTTGGCCCGGGTGCAGACACTCTCGATCAAGGCCCCCGATACGAAGTCCTTGAAGTAAAGGGTTTCCTTCTCCCCGGAGGCGTAGGTAACCTCGAGGAAGCGGTGGGCCTCGTCTGTGGCAAACATCTCCGCCAGGGCAGCCTCGATCGCCGCGGTGGCGGCAGCAGTGAGGTTGTTTCCGTGGGCCCGGAGTTCCGCCTCATGCCAGGGGAGGTCAGCGGTAAGGTACTTCCCGTAGATCTCCCGGGCACCTTCCCGGTTGGGCCGGTCGATCCGGATCTTCACGTCGAATCGGCCAGGACGTAGGACGGCCGGGTCGATGAGATCTTGCCGGTTGCTCGCCCCGATGACGATGACGTGACGGAGACCCTCCACGCCGTCTAGCTCGGCGAGGAACTGGGGGACGATGGTGCTCTCCACGTCCGAGGAGATCCCGGACCCACGCGTCCGAAAGAGCGAATCCATCTCGTCGAAGAAGATGACCACCGGAGAGCCTGCCGACGCCCTCTCCTTGGCGCGGGCGAAGATCTCGCGGATCTTCCGCTCGGTCTCCCCGACGTATTTGTTGAGGAGTTCGGGCCCTTTCACGTTGAGGAAGTAGGCCGGGGAGGGCGTGCCGGTCTTCTCGCTGATCTGCTGGGCCAGGGCGTTCGCCACGGCTTTGGCGATCAGGGTCTTTCCGCACCCCGGTGGACCGTACAGCAAGACCCCCTTCGGTGGGGTCAACTTGTGGGCGGCGAAGTGCTCAGCATACAGGACGGGGAGCTCGATGGCATCCCGGATCTGCTCGATCTGAGGACCCAGGCCCCCGATGTCGGCGTAGGTGATGTGCGGTACCTCTTCCAAGACCAGGTCCTCGACCTCGGCCTTGGGAAGTCTCTCGAGCGCAACACCGGCGCGAGGGTCGAGCCGGAGGATATCCCCCACCTGGAGGGGCATGCTCTGGAGAGGCGTGGCGAGTTCTACCACCCGCTCCTCATCCGCCCGCATCGTGACTACGACCCTCCGCTCGTCCAACCGGTCCTTGAGCCGTACCACATCCCCCTGGGGGTCCCATCCGGCGCTGGCCACGACGTTGAGCGCTTCGTTCAGGATCACCTCTTGTCCCCGGCGCAGGCTCGTGACATCCACCCCGGGAGCCACGGACACCTTCAGCTTCCGGCCCCCGGTCCAAACGTCCACCGTTCCTTCCGAATGGACCCCCAGGAACGTCCCGTAACTCGACGGGGGCGCCGCCAGCTTGTCCACCTCGGCACGGAGGGTGGCGATCTGCTCCTTGGCCTGCTGAAGGGCGGCGACCAGGCGCTCATTCTGCTGGTGGGCGTGATCCAACTGCTCGCGCGACTGGCTCAGCTTGTTCCGAAGGAATTCGAATTCCTTCGGCGTCTGCTCCAGGCGTCGGCGCAGGTGAAACATCTCCTCTTCTAACGCTTTGACTTGCGCCTGCAATCCCTCGACATCCATTTCGTACTGGCCGATCTTTCTCTCGTAGGCGTCCTCGCTCTTCGGGAGTTGTCCCGAAAACTTCCGCATCGTCTTGCGCAACGCGTTCAGTCTGCTTTCCGAATCGCTCATCTCTCTCCAGCCTCCGTGAGGGCCTTGGCCACGATCTACCGGCATTCGGATGCTGGTGCGGAGATCCGTGACACAGCGTCGAGCGCCATCACTGCAGTTGAAGGTATCTTAAACAGGTTTCGAGGGGTGTCAAGCATTTTCAACCCCCCAGAAGATCACGTCGCGGGTCTCCGGCAGCCCCCTGGATGCGTGGCTGGACACCCCGGTCGGCCCACAGCCGCTTCCCAGAGATCACTCGCGCCACCCCAGCCCGAAGACGCCGATGGCTGGGGTGACCCCAGCCATCCGAACGCACGGGCCCTCGCTTTGGTTCCCCCGGCACGCGGAGGATCAGCGGCTGCACGTCCCTCACCCGCTGCTCGTGCAGCCACCGCAGCTACTGCCGCGGGAGCCCACGAATTTGCCTTCCCCCTTGAAAGCGAACGTAGAGAACTGCTTGGTCACCTTCAGGCTCTTGCACTTCGGGCACGCCACACGACTTCGGCTGGAGGTGACCAGCTTCTCGAAGGAGTGCGCACATCCGTCACAGATGAATTCGTAGATCGGCATGTCCTCTCTCCATCCTCGTCATCCGACATGGGCGGGAAGATCACTGGCCGCCACGCTGAACGTAGCTCTTCACGAACTCCTCGGCGTTCTCTTCCAGCACGCTGTCGATCTCGTCAACTAACCGGTCCATGTCCTCTTTCAGCTTTTTCCCTTTGTCCGTGATCTTGGCGCTCGGCTGCCCGCCCTCGCCCGACGGCGGCCCCCCTGCTCGCTTCTGTTTCCGCTCTTGCTCCGCCATCGCCGTCCTCCTTTCCCGCCAGGGCGGGAATGCATTCTCTCCCTACTTGCTCGCCACCCAGATCAAATGCGGCAACTCCGGCAGGAGCAGCTTGCTGAGCCCCAGACGCACCGCCGCCTCGGATCCGGGCAGACAGCAGATCACCCGACCACAGGTGAGGCCGCACACGGTCCGGCTCAGCATGGCGGCGCCGCCGATCTCCGCGTAGCTCAACCAGCGAAACAGCTCACCGAAGCCCGGGAGCGTCTTCTCCAGCATCGGCGCAACGGTCTCGACGGTCAGATCACGCTGCCCCGCCCCGGTCCCCCCGGTCACCACCAGGCACTGCCCGGTGCCCTGGAGGAACCGGTAAACCGCAGCCCGGATGCGCCAGGGATCGTTCTTCACCAGCTCGTAGTCCACCAGGCGATGGCCCGCCTCGTTGAACAACTGCTGAATGAGACGCCCGGAGTCATCCGTCGTCTCGGTCCGGCTGTCACTGACCGTGAGAACCGCGTATGCCACGGATCGCACTGTCCGGGCGCTCGCTCGATGATCGGGTACACCCATGGCCTCACCTGCAACAGAAAAATCACCGGCGCCCGCGCCGCGCCTATCCTGGCCCGGCACGAGCGATATCCCGCCCATTCCGCTGCACGCAGCAGCGCTTACGAGAGTTCTTGCTGAATCCGGAGGACCGTGGAGTAGTCAATCCCCGTTTGGGCCGACAGGCGGAGCAGATCCCGCTCGGTAATCTTGTCCCCCCGTTTCATGATGGCCCGCAATTCCCGCCGGATGACTTCCAACGCGTCCTCGCTTTTCACACGCATGCACGGCTCCTTGCCGCAAAATCACTCGCCGAATCGAATGAAAGGTGTCCCGATGAAATCTCCGTTCTAGCACGACCAGGATGAGGGCCGTGCCATTTCGGTCACGAGGCCCTCGCGGCTCGCCGGGCCTCCCCGTTGACTACCGGCCCACCGGAGCGATTCCGGTACACTGGACAGTGCCCACACTGTCGCTCCCGGGCATACCTAATGATGTCCCAGCAGGGCGCAAAGTGGAGCAAACGTTTTACGCCTTCAATGCTCACCTTCTCGGTATGGACCAGGCGTCGCAAACACTCCAGCCACTGGACGTCACCAGCACAGTAGTACCGCTCACGATTCCGCCGAGCGGGCTTTACCAAGCCCTGGCATTCGTACAGTCGAAGGGTCTGTTCCGTAACGCCGAGGAGATCGGCCACAACCCCGATGGGAAAGCAGGCCCCGTGATCTGCGTGCACATCGGTCAAGGCCGGCGACAGACGGCCCCCTTCAGTGAGTTTTTTCATCTCAAGCCGACGCTTTACCTGAATTAGTAGTTAGAGCTTTAGATAGCAGAGCAACTCAGGACTGTCAAGCCAAGCTCCGGGCGCAAAGCTGAGCAGATCGCAATTCGCGGGACCCCGCTTCACGGAGATAGCAGGGATAGGACGAAGCCCTCCTGCGCGGCCCCCACGGGTCGCGACCGCAGGGGCACCGATGAGCCTCTGACCATGCCAGAGAGTTCGGCCGAAAAACCAGGTGGCGTGCGGAGTCTATAGGTTCCCCCGATGAGGCCGGATCAGGTGAAGGAACTCCTCACGCGTCTCCCGGCAATGCCGAAAGGCGCCCAGCATGCACGAGGTGATGGCCATGCTGTTCTGCTTCTCGACTCCCCTCATCATCATGCAGAAGTGGGCAGCCTCGACGACGACCCCTACCCCGGCCGGTTGCAACGCCTCTTGCAGTGCCTCGGCAATCTGGGTGGTGAGCCGCTCCTGAACCTGGAGACGTCGGGCGAACATGTCTACCAGGCGGGCCAGCTTGCTGAGGCCGACGATCTTCCCCGCCGGAAGGTAGGCGATATGCGCCTTCCCGAAAAAGGGCAACAGGTGATGCTCGCACAGCGAGTACACCTCGATATCCTTGACCACCACCATCTCATCATAGGGCTCAGTGAAGATCGCATCATTCAGGACATCCTCGACAGTCTTGGCGTAGCCGGAGGTGAGGTAGACCAACGCCTTCACCACGCGTTCCGGGGTCTTGCTCAGTCCCTCACGGTACGGATCTTGACCCAGTTCCTTGAGCAGATCTCTAACCAGATGCTCCATCATCCTCTACTCGCTTTCCGGCCCCTCTCCGTCGGAGGCCTGAGGCTCGCGCCGGCCGATCGGTTCATCGCCGTTCAGTCCAGCTCAAAAAAGTTGTTGGACGTTTCTTCCACTCGAAGACGGCACAGGCGACCCGAGGGCAAGAGACCATCCAAAGATTTGCCAGAGGTCGGGGATTCGATCTCGAGGTGGATGCCCCGTTGCCCGAGCGCTTGGGCAAGTTGACTGATCCCAACATAGGTTCCACTCCCCGAATGAATCCCTGCTTCAGACCCCTCCCAGACCCTTGAGCGTTACAGCTCGAGCACCATAGGTGACGTCCCACGAGACAAAAGACCTCGTTCCCGAAGCGGCGCGCCCACCACCTCGACGAACTGCTTCAGGATCCTGGCCGTGAGGCCCCAGATCATGTCGCCGTCATACTCGTAAAAGAAGACGGTGATCGGACGACCCTCTCGTTCCCAGACCTCCTCGCGAAACGGCGCGCCACACAGCAGCGCGGAAATCGGAAGATGGATCAGTCGTTCGATTTCGAAAGGATCCAGACGGAAAGCATATGGGTACGGGACGAAGCCCACGAAGGGTCGAACCGTGTGCTGTGAACTCGCGGTGAAGGTGTCATCGAGCGCCCCGACGATCTCCACGTCTTTCGGGCGGAGCCCTATCTCTTCCTCGGCTTCTCGCAAGGCTGTGGCGAGGAGGTCTCCATCCGCTTCCTCCATGCCGCCGCCGGGAAAGCTGATTTGACCTTTGTGGGTCGGGACCATCTCTGTGCGTTTGGTAAGGACGAGATACGGCTTCCCCTCATTCTCGTACAACGGCAAGAGAACCGCTGCTTGCCGAAAACCCGAGCTGTGAGCCGCGCGTGGGATCCGACGGTAGAAGATCTCCGCTATCGTCTCCTTCATGGTTCCAGACGGTCCCATAACCAGATCCTCAGACCATCACCAAAGACATCACGAGGGGCTTTGGCATCCGCCGAAGCCCCTCGCTCATTTCGCTGGAGCGGGTAGCGGGGATCGAACCCGCATCCCAGGCTTGGGAAGCCTGTGCCCTACCATTGGACGATACCCGCCCACTGTTTTTCCTATCAGATTGGCCGATCCCTGTCAACTCCGTTCCGAAGATTCCCAGGGCTCCCGTCCGAGGGACGACCTTCGACACCTCACCAATGGCAGGCACAGCCTTCACTCAAACCGAATAATCGAATCCCGCCGCCGTCCCAGTGTTTGAGGGTGATGACGGGTCCTCCCCTCTCGCTCACACGCGGGCCGAGACACACACGCGAGCGAGAACGCAACTGCCGCAGAGGGGGCGCTGGGCCTTGCAGACTTCACGCCCGTGCCGGACCAGGTGAAGGTGGAGTGTGTAGCGCTCTCCTGGGGGAATCCGCGGCTCAAGGGACTCCTGAGCCTTTTCCGGGCTCAGCCATCCATCAACCAGTCCCAAACGACGGGAGACGCGAAAGACGTGCGTGTCCACCGGAAATGCCGGACGGCCCATGCCGAACAGGAGGACGCAGGCGATGGTCTTGCTGCCGATACCCTTGAATCGAGCCAGGTACGCCCGCACCTCTTCATCTGACAGGTCACGAAGAAAACTAAGATCAAAGTGCCCTTGTTCTGCCCAAATGTCCTCCAGGAGCGCCTTGATGCGGACCGCCTTGATGTTGGCCAGGCCACCAGACCGGATCGCAGAAATCAACACCCGGAGCGGGGCCCGGTGCACGTCCGCCCAATCGCGAAATCGCTGGCGTAACGCAGCGTATGCCCGGTCGCTGTTCACGTCGCTGGTGTTCTGCGAGAGTATGGTGTGGATGAGGGTATCCAGCGGGTTATCCCGGCGTCGCGGGGGACGGCACGGGTCATAGGTTCGCCGAAGCAATGTGGCCACGCGGACGAGCTTCGCTGCGGGGCGCATGAGAACTCCGGTGGGAGAAGCGGCGCTTACGCTAGCCAACGGGCGAGAGAAAGTCAACGCGAAAATCGTGACGCGCAAGAATCATGACACCAATCGCCAGAGGTCACTAGAGCGGAGGGAATGGCGGGTATCCCTGTCCTTTACTTCACGGGGGCTGGCGTGTATACTTTTTAAAACAGGCAATGGCGAGAGGGGAGGATGAAACGGATGCGTACACGATTAGTCACGGTATTTGCGCTGCTTCTGGCCCTGGGCTGTTCGCCTTGGTTGGCCGGGGCCCAGTCGCCCCGCATGATCTTGACCCTTGGGAACACCGGCTTCCTGGATTTCAAGGGCATCGAGGCCGCGACGGGCGCCGTGGTGAAACTCGACATGGAGAAATCCCAGCTCAAGGACTTTTCCGTGGTCGTATTGGCGAACGTGGCCTTCACTGCATTACCCGGACCAGTCCAGCAAGACCTGGTGCAGTACGTGAGTGAGGGTGGCGCGGTCCTCATCACCGGGGGGTCGCAGTCCTTCGGGAGCGGTGGGTATCAGACGGTCGCGTCCATCATCCCGTTCCAGATCCGCTCTGCTAGCGACTGGCGGGGAACGCCCTTTCGATCGCCGGTACTCATCCAACCCAGCCATCCAATCTTGGCAGGGGTTAGCTTCATCACTGTCGGCAACTTGAATGACATGAACCCGCGACGGGACGCGGCGGAAATCATGCAGGCTGCTGGCGGCGGTTCAGCAGGAGGCCGTGCGCCGGGAGCCGGCGGCGCTGGTGGAGGATCCTATCCGTATCCTCTGATTGCTGAACTGTCGGTGGGCGCAGGGCGCGTGCTTGGCATCGCCTTCGACCTGAACGAGTTCGGCGGGATGCGGGATCGCGACCTGTTCATCCGGAACACAATGGCATATCTTCTGGGTGTTTCGCGGATCACACCCACCAAGTAGCATAGGTGCGACGACCCGTCTACAGGTGAGGAAAAGCAAAGATCAAGTCGTTCGCTCAGCCTCCGCTCTTGGCGCGCTGGGGATGAATCTACGCGAAGTGGGGACGAGGCTACTCGGCCATCTACAGCATATCAAGGGAAAAGGCAATGCCTGGACCGCACCGCTGGTGGGTCTGGCTCTTGCGGTGGTTACGTTGGGCGCCTGCACCAGGCCGACACTACGTCCCGCTACGCCTTCCGGAACCGGCGCCATTGTGCGAGAAACTTCCGGACTCCGCGTCTCTATTGAGGCCGAGGCGTGGCGTGGAAAGCCCCGCAATCTCGCAGAACACGTTCTGCCGTTCCTCGTCCTTCTCAAGAACACTGGGGCAACCCCGGTGACGATCACTCGAACAGACTCCGTGCTTCTCGATGATACCAATCGGCAATATCTCCCCCTTCTACCCTCCGACGTCGTCACAATGCTCGGCGGTCGTGTTCAGGGTACCGCCGTGCATCCTTCGGTGGGCGTCTCGGGATCCACCGCTGGCGGCACGGTCTTTGGAGTGGGGCTCGGTATCACTCTAGGCGGTTCCGGTGGCGATACGCGCGACATCATGCTGCAGGCGCTGGCAGAGGGCCCCATCCTCCCAGGTGCCGAGGCCAGCGGCTTTCTCTACTTTCAGCGCCCTGTGCCGGGATTTAAGAGCCTGCACCTCGTCATGGCCCCCCGAGGTCTCCCTGGACAACCGCGCCTGGAGTTCGAGTTTCACCGTATAACCCCCTGAGGCCAAAACAAGCGCCCATTAGAACTGATCCCGGTATGATTCCCTCCATTGCCCGAAGAGGCACTCCCGTTCTACAGCCGCCGCGCTTGGAGGAAGACCGTGGACCAGGGACGGAGGCCGGCTGAAGTCCGGCCATTCATGAAGAACCGCCGCCCCGTGCTCTACCGGCGTCTTGTTCCGTGAGGATGGATTCCTCCGCGAACCGCAGGAGGGCCAGCACGAGGGCGATGAGGACCGGCCCGAGGACCATGCCGATCGGGCCGAAGGCAGCGACCCCGCCCATCAGACCGAGGAGGACCGGGAGCGTGGAGATCCGGACGCGGCCCGAGATCACCAGGGGGCGGATGGCGTTGTCGGCGAAGGTGACGAGAACCCCGCCCCAGGCCGCAAGAAAGAGCGCTGCCGAATAACGCCCCTGAACCGCCAGGACGATAGCGGCGGGCGCCCAGACAAGGGAGGAACCAACCAGCGGCACCAGGGATAGAACCGCGGCCAGGACGCCGAAGACGACGGGCGAGGGCAGGCGAACGAGGCCCATGGCGATGCCCACGAGCGCGCCCTGGACGATTGCCGTCAGGAGCGCACCCAGCACCACGGCCTGCGTGACGGCGGAGAGATGCTCGACGAGGTGGGCTTTGCGCTCCGCATCCAAAGGAACGAGGAGCAGTAGCTTCTCCACCATCACCTCGCCGTCGCGTAGGAAGAAGAAGAGGAAGAAGAGCGTCAGGGCGAGGGCGACGAAGACGCTGAGGGCCCCGACAAAGAAGGACCCGCTGACCGAGACCAGCATCTGCAGAAGCCCCTTCGCCGCCTCCACCATCCAGCCCTGGATCTGTTCCGCCGTGACCGGCACAAGCCCCTCGACCATGTGAATGGCTCGATCCAGGATCGGGATCCGCAACAGGTCGCTCGGCTGGACGATCTGGTACCGGGCGGCGGCCTTGTGGAGATGCCCGACCAGCTCCGAGGCCTGCCGGCCAAAGGTGACCGTGAGCAGCGTTGCCGGAGCGACGAGGAGGAGGATCACTGCAAGCGTGAGTACGATCGCCGCGACGCCCCGGCGCCCACCCAGGGTCGAGCGCAGCTTCTGATTCACGGGGAACAAGAGGAAGGCGAGCAGCAGTGCCCAGAAGAGGGCGCCGAGGAACGGTTGGAGAATCTTGAAGAGCGCGAAGACGAGGAGGCCGGCGGCGGCGAGAGCGAACACTCGGGGGTAGAACTGACTTGCGCTCTGATTCATCGGCAGCCCCTCCTGCAAACGAAGAACGTCCCAACCCGCGAGGACACTATAAACTATATCCAGCTGCGCGCCAAGCCGCACACGGTCGCAATGCGAAGCGGCAGCATGCGAATGCGAAATGGTAGCCGCCATCCCCTTGCACCCTCGTTGCTTCAACAGCAAATGCTGGCGCCCCCTATCGGGCTTTGATAAGGTTTTTTGGAACATTCTGAGGTAGGATATGGGTGATGGTGCTCGCCTCAGCATGCGCCTTCAGGAGGTAAGAAAGCCATGACGCTGCCTGCTAACAAGACCAAGATTGTGTGTACGATCGGTCCAGCATCCGAGTCTCCTGAAGTCATGGAACAGATGATTCGAGCCGGCATGAACGTGGCGCGGCTCAACTTCTCCCACGGCGACTTCGCCGGTCACGGGCGGGTGATCGAGAACCTTCGCGCGGCCGCTCGAGCGGCTGGGCGGCACGTAGCCATCATGGCTGACCTGCCCGGCCCGAAGATTCGCATCGGCCAATTGGCCGAGGAGCCGGTAGAGCTGAAGTCGGGGGACCCCTTCGTCCTGACGACGCAGGAGATGATCGGGAATGCCGGCCGGGCCTCCGTGACCCTTACCCGCCTCCCCCAGGTGGTGAAGCCCAGGGACACGATCTTTCTGAACGACGGCATCATCCAACTTGAGGTCGTGCGGGTGCAGAGGGCGGAGGTCGGCTGCCGGGTGGTCGTGGGCGGCGAGCTGCGCTCCCGTAAGGGCCTCAACCTGCCGGGAACCGATCTGGGCATCAGTGCCTTCACGGATCACGACCGCGCGTGCCTGCGATTCGCCGCGGAGCAGGGGCTGGACGCGGTCAGCCAGTCGTTCGTCGAGTCCGGCGGCGATATTGCGGCCGTGCGCAAGGCCGCAGCCGACCTCGGGTACAGTCCCTTCGTCGTCGCCAAGATCGAGCGCGCCCGGGCGCGTGACCACATCGAGGCCATTCTCGATGCGGCGGACGGCATCATGGTCGCCCGGGGGGATCTGGGCGTGGAGATTCCTATCCAGCAGATCCCGATCGTCCAGAAATGGCTTATGCGCCAGGCCAACCTGCGAGGGAAGCCGGTCATCACGGCCACCCACATGCTGGAGTCCATGACCACCAACCGACGGCCCACGCGGGCCGAGGCGACGGACGTGGCCAACGCCATCCTGGACGGCACGGACTGCGTGATGCTGTCGGGCGAGTCGGCCATGGGCAAGTACCCCGTGGAAGCCGTGGCCATGCTGGCACGCATCGCCGAGGCCATCGAGCCGTGCCGGCCCAGCCATTCCGTCCGGGAGACGCTGAAGGCGATCCACCAGCAAGACCAGGTGAGCATCACGGATCTGATCGCCTTGAGCGTCGAAACGACTCTGGAACACATCGCGCCGGCTGCCGTGTTCGTCCCCACCCACAGCGGGGAAACCGCCAGGCGCATCACCCGATTCAGGCTTCCGGTGTGGATCGTAGCCGTGAGTTCCCAGGAGGCCACGTGCCAGCGGCTCCAGTTTTCCTACGGGGTGTGCCCGGTGCACGAGCCAGATCATCCGGACGACTGGAATGCCTATGTCCGGGACTGGCTGCAGGCGCACGAGGTCGAGGGGAACCTCGTGGTCCTGACCGAGGGGCCGTCGTCGAAGCGACCCGAGACGAACAACCGGGTGGAGATCATCGATCTCACGCGTGGTCCGGGTGAGAAGAGGTGAGGCAGGAACCTGTCAAGGGTCAGCCGATTCATACCTCTGGCCGTTTTCTCTTGTCTTCTGTCCATGCTGCGCTAACCTTCGACCGATTCGTGATGCATGAAAGGCCAGATGACAGCACCTCCCGAACACCTTTCAAGTGACGAAATGAAGTGACAGCACCTCCTGCTCACTCGCGGAAGCATCGATGGGGCAG
>Ga0315314_1003429_pt1 | contig 12408 bp, 11 predicted proteins | sample TDP9_MG_FD_203631 | JGI IMG/M metagenome (GOLD analysis project Ga0315314, IMG submission 203631) | Freshwater sediment microbial communities from Lake Towuti, South Sulawesi, Indonesia - TDP9 | ecosystem: Environmental > Aquatic > Freshwater > Lake > Sediment | place: Indonesia: South Sulawesi...
CCGATGTCGCCTCCGATTCCCGCTTCTATCGCAAGGTGGATGAGACCACCGGCTTCACCACCAAGTCCATGATCTGCGTGCCCCTCCAGGTCAAGGAGAAGATGATGGGGGTGATCCAGGTGATCAATAAGCTGGGCGGGCGTCCCTTTGATCTCAGCGACCTGGATCTTCTCACCGCGATCGCCGTGCTTGCCTCCGCAGGTATAGAGAACGCGCGACTCTTCAAAGACCTCCAGATCGCCTACCGGGACATCAAGACCAAGCAGGAGCAATTGGCCCGATCGGAGCATGAGAAGCTGAAGGCCTTGGGGGAGATGGCCGCCGGCGTGGCGCACGATTTCAATAATACTATACAGGCAATATTGGCCCGGGTTCAGCTATTGGAGGATCAGACGAAGGACCAGGAGACGATGCGATGGCTCAAGGTAGTGGAGCAGGCCGCCCTGGATGGGGCGGAGACGGTTCGTCGGATCCAAGAATTTGCCCGAGTGCGCACGGATAAGGCCTTTGTAAGCCTGAACCTGGGAGAGATCATCAAGGATGCAGTCATTGTTACTCAAGCTCGGTGGAAAAATGAAGCACAAGCCAAGGGGATCAAGATCCAAATGGAGACGGAACTGGCCTCCACTCCTCCTGTCCGGGGAAATGCCTCTGAACTTCGTGAGGTCTTCACCAATATGATCCTGAACGCCATTGATGCCTTGCCTGGAGGAGGCAGAATTCGTTTCTTGACTCGGGCGGAGAAAGATCAGGTGGTGGTATCGGTGGAGGATAACGGGGTGGGTATGTCGGAGGAGGTAAGAAAGAGGGTATTTGACCCGTTCTTCACCACCAAGGGGGTGAAGGGGACTGGCTTAGGGATGAGCGTAGCCTTTGGGATCGTATCTCGCCACGGGGGAAGCATCGAGATCCAGAGCGAAGAGGGCAGGGGCACCACCTTCAACGTCCGGCTGCCGGTTGGCAAAGAGGGAGAAGGAAGGGTGGCCGCGGAGCCGGCGAGGGAGGCCAGAAAAGGACACATCCTGGTGGTAGATGATATAAAGGCCCTTCGCGATGCCTTCTCCCGCATGCTTTCCAGGGCTGGCCACTCCGTGAGAGTCGCCGCCACCGGTCAGGAGGCGCTGGAGCTCTTCGATCAGGAAGAGTTCGATATGGTGATCACTGATCTGGGGATGCCAGATATGTCCGGATGGGAGGTGGCCAAATCGGTGAAGGGGAAGAATCCCCAGGTACCGGTGATCTTGATCACCGGCTGGGGCGCCCAGTTGGAGGACGAAAAGGCCAAGGAGAGCGGTGTGGATCTCATCCTGGCCAAGCCCTTCACCATTCAAGATATCCTGAAGGTAGCCTCCGAGGCATTGGCGATGGGGAACCAGCAATGAAGTCCTATCCTGCACAAAGGAGCAGGGGGATGAGTTCCCATGATGGGCAAGTACGTCCGGGACTCCTGATCTTTCTCCTGATTCTGGCCTTTGGGATCTATATTGGTTTTCGGCTAATCCCTCCTTACTGGGAGTACTACTCGCTCAGGGAGGCCGCTCGACAGGGCTTGGTCGCCGCAGCGGCACCTCCTCATCGGGATGCCGATGTGAAGGAGGCGGTTCTCCAGAAGGCGAAGTATTTGGGCGTTCCCTTGGCGGAAGCGGATCTGAAGGTATTGCGGAATAAGCAAGCAGTGAGCATCGAGTTCTCTTGGGAGAGGGAGGTTGTCCTCCCAGGGCGAATTCAGCGTTTTTCCTTCACCATCAAAGATTCTGAACCCATTCATTAAGGCGAACCCCACTTCTCCGTCCCTTCCGTGCAGAGAGTGAATGCAAGCTCCTCAGCCTGCTCCATACTCAGCGAGCCGACATCATTGATTCAAGAATCGCAACACTCGGACCCCTCTCCCTTCCTTGCCGGGGAGGGAGATCCATCGCAAGACGTCCGACCCATCGTTGTCCTTCTAGGGCCCACCGCGGTGGGAAAGACGGCGATCTCGGTGGATCTGGCAGAGCGCTGGAATGCAGAGATCCTCATCGCCGATTCTATGCAGGTCTATCAGCATATGGAGATCGGAACCGCCAAACCCTCGGCAGAGGAGCGGGCAAGGGTTCCTCACCATTTGCTGGACTTGGTGGAGCCAGACCAACCCTTCACCGCCGGAGACTTCCGCCGCCTGGCTGAGGCGAAGGTGAGGGAGATATGGGAAAGGGAGAGGCTGCCGCTTATCGTGGGAGGGTGCGGGCTCTATATCAGGGCCTTAGCCGATGGCCTGTTTTTCGGGCCTTCGCAGGGTCCAGAGATCAGGGAGCGACTGCAGAAGCTGGCCCAGGAGAAAGGGGGGGAGGCCCTTCGCAAAAGGCTTGCTTTGCTGGATCCCCTTTCCGCGGAGAGGATTCATCCTCACGATACCTACCGCATTGTACGGGCCCTGGAGATCTTCGAAGCTACCGGCAAGAAGCCCTCGGAGGTGCGCGGTGCCCATTGGCCCAGGAGAAAGGGGAGGGCCTTCTTCTTCATTGGCCTTTCCCGCCCCCGGAGCTCCCTCTATCGTCTCATTGAAGAGAGGATAGACTCCATGATCGAGGAGGGATTTCTGCTGGAGGTCAAAGCTCTTTTGGCTCGCTTTTCCGCCGATTGCAAGCCCTTTCGGGGACTGGGATACCGGCACATGATCCATTATCTGCAGGGAAAATGGGGGTGGGAGGAGATGGTCTCCCTTTGGAAACGAGATACTCGCCGCTATGCGAAGCGTCAGCTCACCTGGTTTTCCAGGGATGATCGGATTCATTGGTTCTCCTTAGAGGAGGGACAGGAAGAAGCATGCCGGAGGATTCAGGAGTTCATCAAATCAGAACTCTCTTAGTAGATGACGCCAGGGGAAAGGGCGGGAGGACGATTGGGGGAGGGGAGGTGGCCGTCCTGGTGGCCGCCAAATTCCCTGGGGTTTGCATGGCAGAGGTGGAGGATTCGCTCTCTGAACTGGAAAGGCTCGCCGAATGCGCGGGGGCCCAGGTTATCGATCAGGTGATTCAGGATCGAAAGGGGAAAGACCCACGGCTCTTCATCGGCGAGGGAAAGGTCTCAGAACTCCGGGCCAAGTATGCAGGGCAGGCCGACCTGGTGATCTTCGATGCTGATCTCTCTGGGTCGCAGCAGAGGAACCTGGAGGAGAGTCTGGGATTCAAGGTCCTGGATCGGTCGGGCCTGATTCTCGACCTATTCGCCCAGCGGGCCCACACCAGAGAGGGGATGGCGCAGGTGGAGCTGGCCCAGCTGGAATATCACCTTTCCCGTCTGGTGGGCGCCAGGCCTTCCCTCTCCCGTCTGGGAGGTGGAATTGGAACCCGGGGACCTGGGGAGACCCAACTGGAGAGTGACCGCCGGCGCATTCGCAGGAAGATGGCCCAGATCCGAAGGGGATTGGAGAAAGTTCGCCGATCCCGGGGCATCATGAGGCGAAACCGACAGAAGAGGGGTCTGCCGATCGTCTGCTTGGTCGGATATACCAATGCGGGCAAATCGACTCTCTTCAATGCCCTGACGCGGGCCCATGCCGTGGTGGAAGATCGCCTGTTTGCCACTTTGGACCCCCTGGTCAGGCGAATGCACCTTTGCAATGGCCAGATTGCCCTTCTCTTTGACACGGTGGGCTTCATCCGAAAGTTACCCCATCCTCTCATTCATGCCTTCCGAGCCACACTGGAGGAGCTCTTGAGCGCAGACTTGCTCCTCCATGTCGTGGATGCATCCCACCCCAGGAGGGAGGAGCAGATCAGGGCAGTGGAAGAGGTGCTGGGGGAGATTGGTGCGGGCCAGAGGCCCGCCTTGCTCGTATACAATAAGGTCGATCGTTTGAAGGAGAGAGAATTCCTCTTCCCGAATCGCCACTCAGAGAGGATAGGGGTCTCTGCCTTGACGGGGGAGGGAATCGAATGCCTTCGCGGCTGCCTCCACTCTCATCTGTTTCCCGCCAGCTCGGCTCCCCCAGGGATAAGATCGCCTTGACAATAACGGGAGCATTGTGTTAACAAGAGCTGACCTGATCTGAGCAGGTCAAATCAGGAGGGGAAGCGATTCTTTTGTCCCTGCAAGCTCAGGGCGAGGAAAGGGAGAGATTCAGTCAGGCTCATTCGCGGGAGGATGTCGGGAGAGGTGGATGAGCAGATGGGTCAAGGCGCTAGCCAAGGATCAGAAAGGAGGGTATACCCCTATGAAGGCAAAGTCGATGTTGTCATTTTGGTTTTCTTTCATCTTGGTAGGTTTCCTGACCGCCAGCGGGACCCCCTCATCTGGTGAGCTGATCGGCTCCGTTTCCGATGTGGTGGAGAACATCGGGGAGAACGGGAAGGTAGACTGGAGCAACGGGGTGGTCATGGCGGTGGGCATCGGAGCTCCCCCTGCCGATGCAGTGAATGCAGCCCAGGCCAGGGCTATGGCCAAGAGGGCAGCCGTAGTAGTGGCCCAGCGTAATCTCCTGGAAACCCTGAAAGGGGTGAGGGTCGATTCGGAAACGATCGTGGAGAATTTCATCGTGGCCAGCGATCGGATTCGCACGGCGGTTCAGGGGATCATCCGCGGCGCCACGGAGATGAAGACCCAGTACATGTCCGACGGGTCCGTTGAGGTCACGATTGCGGTGAAGTTGGCGGGGGCTCTGGCGGAGGAACTTTTACCCAAGCCTTCTGGCGCGGCTCAGCCCGTAGTTCCCCCCGCTCCTCCTTCTACTCCCTCAGGCCCGGGCTCCGCCGTTACCCCTTCCGCTCCCGCTGGACCCATATTGACCGGATTGGTGGTGGATTCGCGAGGCCTCAATGTCAGGCCGGCGATGGCCCCCAAGATCCTGGCTGAGGAGGGGAGAGAGGTATACGGTTCTGCCTATGTGAAGAGGGAATATGCCATCCAGCAGGGAATGGCCGGCTATTCCAAGGATGTGGCGGCCGCCCAGGCCAATCCCCGGGTCACCAACAATCCCCTCACGGTGAGGGGCGTGCGGACCGCGGGGAGCAGTCGCACAGACATCGTCATCAGCAACGCCGATGCGGCCACGATTCACTCCGCGGCGGCGAACCTGAGCTTCCTGGAGAAATGTAGGGTGATGATCGTAGTGGATTGAAGAGCCCTGGTGGAAGGGCTTCCAAGAACAGGGGGTCGCTACTATGCATAAGCCAGCCAGTCGTTTTTCCATATGGGTCGCAGGTTTCGCCCTGCTCGCCTTCAGCTTTGCTGGATGTGCGGGGAAACCGCCTGCAAAGCCCGTTTCGGTGATGGATAACCCCGATCATCATTACAGCAACGGAATGAAGTTCCTGGATAAGGGGGAATACGATAACGCCTTGGTCGAATTTGAGCGGGCCAGGGCATTGGATCCCAAATACGGCAAGGCCTATATGGGGATCGGAGTGGTGAAGGGCTACAAAGGCAACTTCGATGCCGCCTTCGAGGCGATGAAGCAAGCCAAGAGCCTGGACGGGGTATATGCCCATGTGGGGATGATCCGGCTTCACTCCATGCAGCGAGCAGAAGGTTGGTTAGGGAAGGCAGAGGAGGAATTTGAGGCGGGCAAGAAGAAGGATGCCTCTAACCCGGAACTCCATTTCTATATGGGAAAGGCCTACAAGGTGGCCTTTGAGTTCGATAAGGCCGTTACTTGCTTCAAAAAGGTGCTCGATCTGAACAAGGACTTCGTAGCGGAGGCAAATCAGGAATGGGCTCTGTTGCAGAAGATTCAGCGGGCGGCCCCGGGGACCAAGATCGGCAAGCAGATCGCCCTGATCGACAAGATCACCCGGGGCGATGTAGCCGCCCTCTTCATCGAGGAGCTAAATTTGGAAAAGCTGTATAAATCCGCAAAGGCCAAGGAGTACGACGCCTCCTTCAAGCCGCCCGAGGGAACGGCCATGGCAGCGGATAGCATCACCAAGGTGCCGCCTGCAATGGACGTCGCCAATCATCCCCTGAAGGCGGATATCGATGCGGTGATTGCCCTTGGGGTGCGAGGACTCGAACCCTTCCCGGATCATACCTTTGCTCCCGGGATGGTCATCTCCAAGGCCAATTATGCCATGATGGTGGAGGACATCCTGATCAAGGTGAGTGGGGATGAGAAGCTGGCCACCAAGTTCATCGGGGGGCCCTCACCCTTCCCCGATGTGCGAACCGATCACTACGCCTTCAACGCCATCATGGTCTGCACCACCCGCGGCATCATGGAGGCCAGGCTGGATGGCTATTTTGGTTTGGAGGAGCCAGTATCAGGAGCCGATGCACTCCTGGTCATCAGACGAATGAAGGAAGAATTGAAGTATTGATCTGCGCCTCCTAATCCTCTCGTCTTCCGGGAGAAAAGATGGCCCTATCCAGACCGACCCGTCCCGTTCTTCATTCTCTATTACTTTCCCTGCTCCTTCTTTCCAGCCTCGGGTCCGCTTTCTCTGCTGAGGAGGTGAAGTCCATCCTGGCCGAGGGGGTGGCCGTCATCCTTGAGAATAATCTGGCCGTGGCGAGGGACGCAGCCATTGAGGATGCCCTGCGAAAGAGCGTGGAGCAGGCCGTGGGGACCATGGTCGATTCGCAGACGCTGGTGGAGAACTTCCAATTGGTGAGCGACCGGATCCTGACCCAAGCTCACGGCTACATCAAAGGGTACCGCATCCTCAAAGAGAGCAAAGAGGATCGGCTATTGCGGGTCAGGATAGAAGCCTCGGTCGCGGTGGGCCATCTGCAGGCGGATGTGGATGCCGTCAGGGAATTGTTCAGACGAGTTCACAAACCTCGCATGATGGTCCTCATCGAGGAGAAGAACCTGGGATCTCTGGACCAGCTGCGGCCGTGGTCGGATCTATCCCAGGCGGAGAGCGTCCTCACGCAGAAGTTCTTGGAGAAGGGTTTCTATTTCGTCGATCAGGCAGCCGCGAGGAGAAATATCAGCCGGGATCAGGCCCTCCTCCTGATCGAGGGGGACGAGAAGGGTGCCAAGGCCCTGGCCTCCGAATACGGGGCGGAGGTGATCATCTTAGGGAAGGCGGCGGCCAAGGCCACACCCACAAGGGACCTGAGGGCCCTGAATCTCTCCGGAATGAGGTCCTGTCAGGCCCAGGTGACGGTGAGGGCCCTGCGTGCCGATACGGGAGAGACCCTGGCGAGCCTTAGTGAGTCGGCGGCGGCGGTTCACATCGATGAGATGACGGCAGGGGCGGAAGCCTTGAAGAAAGCGGCCGAGAAATTGGCTCCTCTCCTGATTGATCAGATCACGCAGCAATGGACGAAAGAGACGGGAGGGACCAGCCTCGTACAGCTGGTGATCTCTGGCCTCAGCTTTCGGGATCTGGCCAAGTTCAAGGAGGTTCTAAGGCAAAAGATCCGGGGAGTCAAAGGGATCCACCAGCGGAGCTTTCAGGCCAATATTGCCCGGATCGATGTGGATCTGGCAGGAGATGTTCAGACCCTGGCTGACGAATTGTCCCTCCAGGATTTCGGGAGCTTTCGAGTGGAAATCATTCGGTTTTCGTCCCATAAGATCGACCTCAGGGTGGCTCCCTGAGGTGGAGAGCCTCCCTGGAGGCATCGGGGGGGCAGCCTTGCAGGGGCTTCCCCTGAAGGCAAGGAGTGAGTCATGGAGAGGGAGAGAAGGAGTCTGTTCTCCATTCTGACCATCCTGGGGATGGTCTGCTTTTTGAGCGTTGGCGGACTTGCGAAGGAAGCGGAATCGGGGGAGGAGAGGATGACGCCCCCCAATGCCACGGTGCAAGGCAAGGCGGAGGAGAAATCGCCCAGGCTGACCACCACGGGGGTGAAGAAGCGCATCGGGGTGATGGATTTTGTGAACAAGACCGATTATGGGGCGGGGAAATTGGGCCATGCCGCCTCGGAGATGCTGGTCACCGCTTTGACCAAAACGGGAGAATTCATTGTGGTGGAACGGGAGGGCCTCGATAAGGCGCTGAAGGAACAAGGCCTGAGCATGTCAGGGATCATTGATCCCAACACGGCGGTGGCCGCAGGCAAGATCTTGGGGTTGAACGCCATCGTGACCGGGGCTGTCTCGGAGTTCGGCATCCAAATGGGTGGCTTCAAGGTGGGACAGATCTTAGGGTCCACCTCCCACACGGCCCGGGCCGTGGTGGATGTGCGCCTGATTGATGCAACGACGGCCCAGATTCTCATGGCGGAAACCGGAGAGAGCCACTACACCGCCAGGAAGTTAGAGGTGGCGGGGGCCGGCGGGGGTTCGGGCTATGATGAGACCCTGGTGGGAAAGGCCCTTCGCGGCGCCATCGATGATCTGGCCAACAAAATCGTCCAAAAGATGGAGAAGGTGCCCTGGTCGGGGCGTATTGCCAAGATCTCGGGAGAGAAGATCTATATCAATGCGGGATCGGAAGTGGGATTGACCGAAGGACTCAAGTTGGAAGCCTATAGCTTAGGAGATCCCATTGTGGACCCCGCTACTGGCCTGATCCTGGGATACGATGAAAGTCTCGTCGGCCAGTTGCTTATCACCCAGGTGAGGGAGAAGTACTCGGTAGCGGCCGCGCAGGGCGGCCAGGGATTCAAGGAAAAGGATATTGTGAGACTTTCAGGCAAGTGAGAAAGCGAGGCAGCCTCCATCGATCGTGCCTGCTGAGGGAGCGGAGCGTATCTGTCGGACTCCTGCTCACTTTCCTTGGCCTTCTTGCCATCGGATGGGCCTGGGCAGGGGAGGAAAAGATCCAGGCCTCCTCTGCTTCGGTCTCCTACCTGAGGGGGAGAGCAACAGCCCAGCGCGCCAGCGCGCCAGCCTGGGAGCCTGTTTCAGTCAAGATGGTCCTCAGGGAGGGGGATAGGGTGCGCACTCTGGAAGGGGCTCGCCTGGAGCTTACCCTGGAGGATCGCAGCGTGGTCCGTTTTGGCGAGTCCAGCACCTTCATTCTGGTGCAGATGGGGAAAGATCCCAGTGCCCGGGTCTCCCATTCCCGGATCGCTCTCCTCTTGGGAAAGATCTGGGCGAATGTGAGTAAATTGATTGCGCCCCCCTCTACCTTCGAGATTCAGACCCAGACGGCCATTGCCGGCACGCGGTCCACCATCTATCGCCTGAGCGTCTTTGCCGATCGCTCCACCATGATCAAGGTCTACGAAGGATCGATCAGGATCATCCCCGCCCCCAAGGAGATGCCACCTCCCGGGGAGGTGTCAGCTCCCCAGGAAATTCCGGGTCCAGTGGAGGTTCCGCCTCCCGCCCACGAGGTGACGATGGAAGAATGGATTGAGATCATCATCGGGGCCAGGGAACAGATCTCCATCTCTCCCCAAGGGATCCCCGGCCAGCGAGAGAGGATCCTATCGGAGGCGGGAGAGGAAGAGTGGGTGGCGTGGAACCAGGCGAGGGATGGGGTGGTTTCTGACTCCTATTAGAAAGGGAATAGACCGGTGCTCAACCTTTCCAATCGGCTTACCATCCTGCGCATTTTGATGATCCCCCTCATCGTGATTCTCCTCGGGTACGACCTCAAGAAATCGGCATTGGGGGTCTTCTTTCTGGCAGGAATCACCGATGCCCTGGACGGGTTCTTCGCTCGCATTCGCAAAGAGAAGACCCAGTTGGGAACGATCCTCGACCCCTTAGCGGATAAGCTCCTGCTGGTCTCTACCTTTATCACCCTCGCTTTCTTGGAGATGCTCCCCTTGTGGTTGGTCATCCTGGTGATCTCCCGGGATCTGATCCTCATCCTGGGATCGGTGGTGAAATATCTCACTACCGGGAACTTGATCGTCTCGCCCACCCTCTTGGGGAAGGCGACTACGGTGATCCAGTTGTTCGCTGTGGTGGAGACTCTGATTCTCGATATCTTCGGCCGGTTCTTCATCCCTCGCTATATTTCTCTCCTTTTGGTCGCTCTCTTCACCGTCACCTCCGGCCTCCACTACATCTGGATCGGCGCCAAATCCCTCAATACCCATTCGACTTCATAGATGGAGAAGGGCAGAGGCTTAGTGGTGAGATCCGTCTCAGCCCGCGGTATCGGTAGAGGGCTGGGAATCAAGGCGGGGAGTCGGATTCTCTCCGTCAATGGAATCCCTCTGCGAGATGAGATCGACTATCGATTTCTGATGGCAGCGGCCGAGGTGAGGATTCGATTCTTCGATGACTCGGAGGGGGAGTGGGAGGTCAGATTAAGGAGGGCTCCCGAGCAGGGATTGGGCCTGGAGTTTGAGGCCTTTCCCATTCGGTCCTGTAACAATCACTGCCTCTTTTGCTTTGTGGATCAATTGCCGAAAGGCCTGCGCCCTTCTCTCTATTTCAAGGATGAGGACTATCGCCTCTCCTTCCTCCACGGCAATTATGTGACCCTCACCAATCTTTCCGAGGGAGATTGGAATCGAATCGTAAGACAGCGCCTGAGCCCCCTCTTCATCTCCGTTCACTCTACCGACCTGGGAATCCGACGCTTCCTCTTAGGAAACCCTGAGGCCCCTGACATCATGTCCCAGTTGAAGCGCCTGGCGCAAGCTCGCATCCGGATGCATCTGCAGGCAGTGATCTGTCCCGGGCTCAATGATGGTCCTTCCCTGGAGAGAACCATCCAGGATCTGGCCTCCCTGCGCCCTCATGCCTGCTCCCTCTCCCTGGTTCCGGTCGGGCTCACCGCCCACCGCCAGGGATTATTTCCCCTATCTGCCCTGGGTCCGGAAGAAGCGGAGGAGATTCTCGAACTCTCAGAGAGATATCGGCGCCAATTTCGAAAAGGGGACGGGAATTCCTTCTTGCATCTGGCCGATGAGATCTACCTCTTGGCAGAAAGACCCTTCCCCTCGCCCCGGGCCTATGACGGTTATCCCCAAATAGAGAACGGGGTGGGCCTGTCTCAAAGGTTCATCACCGCCTTCCGTCGAAGGGAGAAATCCCTCCCCTCCTCCCTGAGAGAAGAACGCAGATTTCTCCTCTTGACGGGGAAGATGGCCTTCCCCCTCCTCCTCCCGATGGTAGACCGTCTCAACCAGATCCAGAATTTGCAAATGGATGTGGCCCCCCTGGAAAACTCCCTCTTCGGGTCCAGCGTCACCGTGGCCGGCCTGCTTTCGGGGAAGGATTTCCGAGATGTTCTGAAAGGAAGAAAAGATGCCGCTTTGGTCCTCATCCCGGAAAGCGCCCTGAGGGACCAGGGAGGGGCGTTTCTCGATGATCTCTCCCTTGCTCAAATCAGCCCAGAGGTGGAGAGAAAGATCATCCCGGTCGGGGATGCCAACTCACTTTCTCGAATCCTCTTCGCCTCGGGTGGAGGGCTGAGATGATCGTGCTGGGGATCAATACCTCCACGCTGGAGGGCAGCGTGGCCTTGATAAGCGATAAGGGCATAATCTCTGAGTATTTCCTGAATGTGGAGTCCACTCATTCCGAGAGGTTACTGCCATCCATTGATCTCCTCCTGAAAGAGTCCCGCCTCCAGGTTCAGGATCTCTCCGGCATTGCCGTGGCCATCGGCCCGGGCTCCTTCACAGGTCTTCGCGTCGGATTGGCCTCCGCCAAAGGGTTGGCCTTGGCCTCCTCCCTTCCCCTCCTCGGCATTCCCACCCTGGAGGCGATGGCGAGAAATCTCCCATTTTGTCGCTATCCCATTTGCCCCCTCTTGAATGCGCGGAAGGGGGAAGTCTATTGGGCCCTGTATCGTTATGAGGGGGAAAGGTTGATTCAAATGGAGGGTGAGGGGGCTTGCCTACCGGAGGAGGTAGCGAGCCGGATCCAGGGGGAAACGGTCTTCTTGGGGGACGGGGCGGTGGACTTTGCCGCGGTGATCAAGAGGATCTTGAAGGAGAGGGCCATCTTTGCGCCCTTGGCGGCAAGGAATGCCAGAGCCTCGGTGGTGGCGGAGATGGGAATAGAGAGGCTGAGGAGGGGGGAAAGGGACGATCTGGGGACCTTGGTACCACGATATATCCGCCGTTCGGAGGCAGAGATCAAGTGGGGGATCAAGATCGGAGATTGAGGAAGCCAGCACCGGATGGCGAAGAAGCGGAAGTGGGAATCGAAATCCTGCCGATGGACGACTCGGACCTGGAGGAGGTCCTGGTCATTGAGGCAGCCTCCTTCTCTTGCCCTTGGACAAGAGATATGTTCCGACGGGAGCTCTCGGAGGTCCCCATCTCATCCTGTTTTGTGGCTAAGGAGAGGATGAGCTGGGCGGAGGCTCCTCATCGGGCCGTCCTGGGCTATATTTGCCTTTGGGTGGTCGGGGAGGAGATGCAGATTGCGAATCTCGCCGTGCACCCGTCCTGGCGAAGAAAGGGCATCGGGCGAACGCTCCTCAGTTACTCCCTCAGATTTGGGAGCCAGCGCCGGGCAAGAAGGGCCTTCCTGGAGGTACGGGCCTCCAATGTGGCAGCGCAGATCTTGTACCGGAACTTCGGTTTTGAGGTGGTCGGATTGAGGAGGGGCTATTATCACTT
>Ga0315314_1003430_pt1 | contig 12405 bp, 11 predicted proteins | sample TDP9_MG_FD_203631 | JGI IMG/M metagenome (GOLD analysis project Ga0315314, IMG submission 203631) | Freshwater sediment microbial communities from Lake Towuti, South Sulawesi, Indonesia - TDP9 | ecosystem: Environmental > Aquatic > Freshwater > Lake > Sediment | place: Indonesia: South Sulawesi...
CAGGGAAAGCTTGCCGAAGAAATCCCTTTCCTCCTTGATCTCCCTTCCTAAGGATTCCCTCTCCTTCAATACGGAATCGATGCGCTCTACCAGATCTTCGATGCGAAATGGCTTCCTGACATACGCCTCGCCGAGAGTCGCCGTTTCCTCGGGAGGGGTCGCCTTTCCCGAAACGAAGATGATGGGGATCCTGCTGGTGCGAGGATGGTTCTTGAGGACGGATGCGGCCTCCATCCCATCGATCATGGGCATCATGATGTCCATGATGATAATGTCCGGCTGAAAGTCCCAGGCGATCTGGAGCGCCTCCACACCATTGGTGGCTGTCTTGATCTCCACATCCATAGGCTGCAGTCCCATGGTGAGCATCTCCAGGATGAGCCGATCATCATCGACCAGTAAGATCTTCTTTCTCATCATCCCTTTTCCATTCCTCCCTTGTGGGGGGCGAGAAAGTTCGCCCAGTAATATCCCGCATCCAATCCAGCCCTCAGTCCGGTCCCATAAATGGGCAGTTCCCCGATCAGGAAGAGATTTCGCTGAGGGGTGAAGGATCGAGGGCCCGGATAGCCCATCTGCTTCAAAGGGGCAACTCCGAATCGGAATCCCCATCTCCTGCCTGGATTCAGCATGGAGAGGGAGTGATAGAGATGGGCCCGCTGGAGGCAGATGTGACGGGAGAGGAAGGGAAGAAATTCCTCTAACTTCCGCATCAGCTCCGAGGCCTTCACCTCCACTTCCTCGTCGCTCCCTCGATCCTGAGGCGCCAGAGGCAGAATGGCGGACAGAGCCCTCTTTCCTCGCGGTGCTCGGGTCTCATCCCCGGCCGGGCTCAGGAGCAGCCAAAGTGGATTTCCCCCCGGAGAAGAGGAAGCAGAATCGGAAACCAGAAGGAGGTTCTCTCCCATCTCCTCGGGAAGGACCTCCTCGTCCACGCCCAAGAACAGAGTCAGGGCACGGTTCATGGGAAGCCTTCTCTCCCACCGCTCTGCCTCTCTTGGCATCATGCCGGCCCAGCAGATCCGCCACAGCCCGAGACCGCCCAAAATCGAGTGGGCGACGAACTCCTCTCCCTCCTCGGTGGCCAATCCCCCTACCCTCCTTCCCCGACGCATCAGATGCAGCCCTCTGGAAACGGAACGAATCGTCCCTCCATTCCTTTGATAGGCTGAAAGAAGGGCATCATACAACCCCTTTGCCCCACCCCATGGAAGGTAGATCGGCTGCTGCAACCAGGTGAACAGGGTGGAGGCAAACAGGAGGCTGCAATCCGTGCACATCACCCTCCCAAAGCCCCGGATTAGGGTATCGATCAGCAAAGAGGCCTCCCCATCTTTTCCCAGGGCCTTCAGATGACGCAGAAGCGAGGGCTTACCCTGCTTGAAGAAAGCAGGCAGGGAGAAAGGAATCCCTCTCCTCTGCTCCCACCGGGCCCAAAGACCTCGGGGAGGGCTTGCCAATTCCCTCTGGAGAAATCCTCCCATCTTCTGGTGGACCTCCCTCATCCGCCCCAGGAAGAGGGCGATTCCCCCCTGCCCTTCTGAAAATTCGCGGCGCACCTCTCGCCCGAAGAGATCCTCCTCCTGATAAAGGCTGAAGCGATGATGAGGGAGGGCCACTTGGAGTCCGGGGTGGAGGGGACGAAAGCCGATCGAGATCGCCAATTCCTGCAATGCAGGGTGGGGCCTCTCCCCATCTGCCCCCAGCCAGAGCGAAGGGCACGACTCAAAGACGAATCCCTCCTGGGAGAAGAAGGGAAGATCTTCCGAGTCCTCCTCCGAGGTGAGGACCAGGATTCTTTTTCCACGCTTTGCCAATAGCGCCCCCACCGTCAAGGACTCGATGCTGAGGCCATAGAGGATCGCATCGTATTCGGGGACTCTGCGCGAATCCACCTTGCTTCTCATTCGCCGCTTCGCCTCCCTTTCTCTCTCAGAAGATCATCCATGGCTGAGGTAAGAAGAGCTTCTCAAAGGTCATCATCGCATAACGATCGGTCATGCCGGCCAAGAAGTCGCATACCGCCCTCTTCCCTGGGGATCCCGCCTCTAACTTCAGGATCTCCTCCGGTATCTGGGAAAGATGGTCGCTGTAGTAGTAGAACAATTCCCTGAGGACCCGCGTGGCCTTCTCCATCTCCTGAAGGGTCAAGGGATGGAGGTACACCCTCTCATAGAGGAAATCCCGGAGCCTCAGGGTGGCCGAATGCACCTCCTCCGACATGCCCAGATGCGGGGCATCCTGGCTCTGCCTGACGATATCAGAGACCATGCGATGAATCCGGGAGGAATGGTTGGCTCCCAATATGCAGGCGCAATCCTGGGGGATCTCCTCGCTCCGAATCATCCCGGCCCGTAGCGCATCATCGATGTCGTGATTGATATAGGCAATCACATCCGCGGCCCGGATCACTTCCCCCTCCAAGGTGAGCGGGCCGTCCTTCTCCTCCCCCACCAGGAAGTCCCCTCTTCCTTTGGAGTGTCTCAGAATCCCGTCCCTCACCTCCAGGGTGAGGTTCAGGCCCTCCCCATTATTCTCCAGGATGCGGACCACGCGAAGGCTCTGCTCGTGATGGGAAAAACCCTCTGGCATGATCTCATCGAGGACATCCTCTCCCGCATGGCCAAAGGGCGTATGGCCCAGGTCGTGCCCCAGGGCAATGGCTTCGGTAAGGTCCTCGTTTAAACGCAGGGCGCGGGCGATGGTGCGTCCGATCTGGGATACCTCCAGGGTATGGGTGAGCCGCGTGCGATAGTGGTCCCCCCAGGGAGAAAGGAAGACCTGGGTCTTGTGGATCAGCCGGCGAAAGGCCTTGGAATGGAGGATGCGATCTCGATCGTGCTGGAAGGCAGGGCGAATGGGGCATTCTTGCTCGGGCCGTTCCCTCCCTCGGGTGCGGGAGCTCAGCTGAGCAAAGGGGGAGAGGCTCTTCTCCTCGTTTTCCTCCAAGATCCTTCGGATGGAGGTTTCCTGGTTCAACCTCACCCTCCCAATCCCTCGCCTGATCCCCATTCCCCTATCACCTTCCGCACCAGAGGCGATGAAGCTGGCCTGCTTTCTCCAATCCGGATCGCCCCTCTCAGCCTCTCCTCCGCTCCCTCCATTCCCCGCCGGCAAAAGATCCTCCCCAGCAGCTCGCCTTCCCCAATCTCCTCTCCCACCTTTCGATAGAGAAGGATCCCTGCGGCATGATCGATGGGATCGCCCATCCTCCTCCTCCCCGCCCCCAGATCCCGCGCCAGCAGGCCTATCGCCTCTGCGTCGATCGCCTGCACGAATCCCGAGGCCCAGCTCCTTAGCTCCATCGTCTGGGGAGCCTTTGGCAATCCCTGGCCAGCGAGGAGGGAGGAGGGATCGCCTCCCTGGGCCTCGACCCACTGGGCGAATTTCTCCAGTCCGTATCCTTTCTCCCACAGATCCTTCAGCCTTTCCCGTGCCTTCTCCAGATTCTCCGCTTTCTTGGCCAGAAATAACATCCATGAGCCCAGGGCCAGGGTCAACTCGAACAGATCGGAAGGGCCCTTCCCCTTTAAGGACTGGATCGCCTCTTCCACTTCCAGTGCGTTTCCGACCGCGTTGCCCAGAGGCTGCTCCATCTCGGTGATGAGGGCAACTGCTTTCACTCCCAGGCTGCCGCACACCTCTACCAGGGCAGCAGATAGGGCCTCCGCCTCCGGCATGGTCTTCATGAAGGCCCCCCTTCCCACCTTCACATCCAAGAGGAGGGCCTCAATGCCCTCCGCCAGCTTCTTACAGAGGATACTGCTCACGATCAGGGGCAGGCAATCCACGGTAGCCGTCACATCCCGCAGGGCATAGAGCCTTCCGTCGGCGGGGGCAATCTCTGCGGTCTGGCCCATGACCGCCACGCCAATCCTCTCCAATTGGGCCTGCAAGTCTTCCCGGGAGACTCCGTCCGAAAGCCCGGGATCGCCTCCAGTTTGTCGATCGTTCCCCCGGTGTGGCCCAGTCCCCGGCCGGCGATGCTGGGAATCGTCACCCCGGCCGCTGCGGCCAAGGGAAACAGGATCAGGCTGACCTTGTCCCCCACCCCTCCGGTGGAATGCTTATCCACTTTGGGACCTGAAACCGAAGCCAGATCCAACCTCTGCCCCGATTGCATCATCGATCGGGTCAGGTCCCGGATCTCCCGCTCCTCCATTCCCCGAAAGTAGATGGCCATGAGCAGCGCTGAGGCCTGATAGTCGGGGATCCGACCAGAGGTATATCCTTCTATGAAGGCCTGGATCTCTTCCGCGGCAAGCGGCCTGCCATTCCGCTTCGCCTGGATCAAAGAGGTTACATCAAAGGCCTCCATTGAATTCAGGCCTCCGCGGCGATCCGGCCCCAGAAGCCTTCTCCTGCCTCCAGGGGGCCGATTTGAAACGCCTCCGCTATGGTCTGACCCAGATCGGCAAAGGAACTGCGGATTCCCAGATCGACGCCCGACCTCAGCCTTTCTCCTTTGATCAGAAGGGGCACATATTCCCGGGAGTGATCTGTGCTGGCCGTGGTGGGATCGCAACCGTGATCGGCAGTGAGGGCCAGGATATCGCCTTCCCCCATGGCGGAAAAGAGGGAGGGCAGGAAGGTATCGAATTCTTGCAGGGCCCTGGCAAAGCCAAAAGGATCGTTGCGGTGACCGAAGAGGGTGTCGAAATCGGTCAAGGTGGCGATGATGAGGCCCGGCTCCTTGGTTTCCATCCCCTTGATGATCTCTTGATATGCCCCCTGGTTCGAATCCGTAGGATGTGACTCGGAAATTCCCCGTCCAGCAAAGATATCTTCCACCTTGCCAATCCCCACCACGGAAAGATTCGCCTCACAGAGATAATCCAGCAGCATCTTCCGCGGAGGGGGTAGGGAGAAATCCCTCCGCCTCTTGGTGCGGTAGAAAGATCCGGGCGCGCCAGCAAAGGGCCGGGCAATCACCCGGGCCACTCCATGCCCTCCCACCAATAGGGATCGCGCCATCCGACAGATTCGATAAAGCTCCTCGGGTGGGATGACCTCCTCGTGGGCAGCAATCTGAAAGACGCTGTCCGCCGAGGTATAGACGATCAGAGCCCCGCTCTTTTGGTGCTCCTCGCCAAGGCTCTGGATGATTTCCGTTCCTGAGGCGGAAACATTCCCCAGGATCGGCCGACCCATCGCTCGCTCGAGGGGTAGGATCACCTCGGGAGGAAATCCCTCTGGGTATACGGGAAAAGGCTCCCTGGACACCAGGCCCACCAATTCCCAGTGACCCACCAGGGTATCTTTGCCCTCTGAGGCCTCCGCCATCTTGCCATAGCTGGCGGCCGGTGGAGAGCAGCCCTCCAGACCCAAGAATTCTCCAATCCTTCCCAGACCCAGGCTCTCCAGATGAGGAAGGGAGAGGCCCCCCACGGCGAGAAGGAGATTCCTCAGGGTGTTGCTTCCCTCATCCTGATATCGCTCCGCATCGGGAAGGGCCCCCACCCCGAGGCCATCCAGGATGATCAAGATGAATCGCACCAAAGGCCGCCCTGACCATTTGATTCTTCAGTCCCAGATGCTACAGATAGGTCTCGCCAATCTTCTTCATGATTTCATTCACCAAAAAGTCGCTGATGGTGAAGAACCCGGACATGGTCTCTTCTTCTCTCTGACGACCTACCAGGCCATAACAGGCAGAGACACCATAGTAGATCATAAAGGAATAATCCGCCAAGGCCGGATCCTCCGTAGCCACCGGAACGATCTCCCTGAGGCCTTCCTCCTGCCACTCCTCCTTGGCGAAGAGAAAGACCTTGATCCCGTTCTCCCGCATGCGATGATATTTCTCCAACTTCGGCTGCGCGACGCTCATCCGTTCCAGGCCTACATAGAAGATCCCCTCGCCGGCCAGCTTCTCCAGGATCTTATCCTCGATATACTGTCGGAAGCTCTGAAAGTCCTTCCAGGAGGCGACAAACTGCAGTTCTTTACTGTACTCTCCTGTGGGCAAGAGCTGCTCGGAATCCCGAGGCAGGCCGGAAAAATCCTCCCCCTCTTTCTTCTGTCGCGACCCGGAGAGGGCCCCGATGAGATCCGAGGTGATCCTGGCCTCTGCCAGGAGCTGATCGATGTAGCCCCAGAGGTTTTCGAAACGAGAAGCGCTCTCCGCCGCGCGCCTCATACCCTGGCGTGCCCGATCCAAGAGTTCCTGTTTGTTCATCCCATGTTCCGGGAAACAGGCGATCCCGAGGACAATGGGAAAAGGAGAGGCCGGTGCAAGTCCCTGCACGATTCGTAGACCCTGGATGGAGTGACGAATCCTGCGGGCAGCGGCGATGGCCCCCTGGTAGTCCGTCTCCGGAACGAGGAGGCCAATCTCCCCATTCTCCAGGAGGGAGGCGATATCGGCAGCGCGGATGGTATTCAGCACTGAGCTATGGAGCTGTTCCAGGATCTCCTTCGACTCCAGAGTCAACGATTTCTCCAGGAGGCCTTGAAGGGATTCGAAATTGACCAGGATCAGGGAGAAACTCCTCCGATACCTCTGGGACTTCTTCACCTCTTTGTCGATGAGGGCCTCAAAGGTATGCTGATCGGGAAGACCTTCCGGAGAAAATCCCCTCTTCTCCGCTATCTCCCCGATCTTTCCCCTTTCCCTTCCAAACCATAATGGCACCATGGTGGCCACGGGAATCAGAGGTCGGATATCTCTCTCGGTGAATGGTTCCCCGGAGGATTTATCAGCCAGAATGAGGCCGCCGAGTATGGCCCCTTTGTCCTCCAGAGGCAAGATCAGGGTGCTATTCCTTCCCAAGTAAAAGGAGTCGGGATCCTCCTGCATGATGGGTCCCAGGATCGCTGGGCTCGCTTTGGAAAGGATGGTCCCGATCACCCCTTTCCCCAGAAGCACGCTGGGAGGGGGAATTTGCGGGGCAATGGATCCTTTCTGCGCCCGAAGGGTATAGGAAGATTCCTTCTCCTGCCACAAAAAGATCCCCCGGGAGGCCCGGGTCTGCTCCAGGGCCAAAACCAGAAGGGATTCGAAAGCGTTCTCCTCACCTAATCCCAGGAGGATCTCCTTCGTCTTGCGAAGGACCTCCAGGACCCTCGATTGCTCGAAGCTCTCAGAAAGGGAGAGGACCCTCTGCCTGAGGTGCCTGGCCCGGTCCAGGAGGGAGCGGATGGAGGATTTCAATTCCTCGGGCCTTAATGGCTTCTTCAGATAATCCGTCGCCCCCCTCCGGAAGATCATCAGGGCCTCATCCACATTGCCGGATCCGGCGACCACTACCGGAAGGAGGGGATCCTTCTTTTTGATCATCTCCAGAAGCTGAGGGCCACTAATGCCTTCCATGGGATGGTCGATGATGACCAGGTCGAACCTCTCCCTTTCCAGGACTGAGAGGGCAATGACTCCACTCTCCGCCAAATGAACGATATATCCCTCCGAAGAGAGAGAATCGTGATAGAAGGTCCGATAGAAGATCTCATCATCGACTGCCAGGATCCTTTCTCCGGCCATGGAATTCTCCCTTTTTCTATTCTCTTTTACGAAAGGTCAAGCGAATGGGCGTTCCCCTGAACTCGAAGCTTTTCCGGAGTTGATTGGAAAGGTATCGGCGGTAGGAGGGATGGATCCCCTCGGGCCGATTGGTGAAGAAGAGGAAGGTGGGGGGAGTAACGCCGAGTTGTGTCGCATAGTAGATCCCGATCTGCTGTCCCCGGAAGGCAGGCGGCTGATGGGCCTCTAACGCCTCTTGCACCACGCGGTTGAGCAGGGAAGTCTGTACCTTTCTTTTCCTCTCCTGGGCGATCCTCTCTACCTCCGGGAAGATCCTCTTGACGCCCCTTCCGGTCAGGGCGGAAATGAAGAGGATCGGAGCATAATCAAGATACTTTAACTTCTCCCGAATATCAAGGCTAAAATCCTTCTCCGCGCGGGGGCCCTGGGGCATCAAATCCCATTTATTGAGGAGCAGGAGACAGGAACATCCCCTCTCCTCGGCCAAGGCCGCAATCTTGCTATCGTGCATGGTGACCCCATCGGTTGCGTCCAGAATGATCAGGGCAATCTCCGCCCTCTCCAGGGCCTTGATGGCCCGAATGACGCTATATTGCTCGTATCGCTGAATCACCTTGCTGGGTCTTCGAATTCCCGCCGTATCAATGAGGAGATAGGATCGCCCCTGGTAGGAAAATGGCGTGTCCAGCGAGTCTCGGGTGGTTCCCGGCTCCTCGGAAACGATGGCCCTCTCCTCGCCTAAGATTCGGTTCAGCAGGGAGGATTTGCCCACATTGGGGCGCCCCAGTATGGCGACCGTGCAGACCGCCTGCGGGGTCTCTTCCCCCATGGGATAGGGCAGCTCTTCCCCGATGGCATCCAGGAGTTCTCCCAGGCCTCGGCCCTGTTCCGCGGATACCAAAAAATACCTGGGGAACCCCAGACCGAAGAATTCGGAGGACTCCTTCTCCTGCCGATCGGAGTCGACCTTATTGATCACCAGGAAGATCGCCTTCTCTCCCTGCCTGCGCAGCTTTCGAGCGATTTCGGCATCCAAGGGGTTGAGCCCATCCCGCACGGAAACCAGAAAGAGGATGAGGTCCGCCTCCTCAATCGCCACCTGGACCTGCTCGCGCACCTGGGCGGCCAGTCCTTCCTGGGCGCCAGGCTCAAATCCACCCGTATCGATCAAGAGATACTCCCTGCCCTTCCAGTGAAGGGGAGCGAAATTTCGATCCCGGGTCACTCCCGGCTGATCATCCACGATGGCCTTCCTACAGCCGGCTAATCGATTGAAAAGCGTCGATTTTCCCACATTAGGCCGGCCCACGATGGCGATGGTTGGTTTAGCCATAGGCGCTCATCCCTCTGAGAAAGCCCTCGGAAGTTGCGGGTGACTAAGGAAAAAGGAAGCGATTAGGAAAGCGAACCAGGGAGCGGGGATTGACCTGAGATAGACACCTTCTCTGCCGGATTGAGTTCTTTGGTGAGAGGATGAGCTCTCCTAAGCATGGTAAGGGGTCTCGGAGCCCTCGTCATTCTCTTCCGAACCCACCTCTTCCACCCAATTCTCCATCAAATCGATGTAACGGCCCCCGATTCCGGTGACCGTGATCTCTCGTTGCATCATGTTCATCTTCCGCACCCAGACCTCCAGCCTCTCCGGGGGCAAAAGACCATCGAGCCGATCCGCCCACTCGATGATCACGATCCCCTGTCCGAAGAGATACTCCTCGTACCCCAAATCTGGCAACTCCTCTTGGCTCTTGATGCGGTAGAAATCGAGGTGGTAAATGGGCCATTTCCCCGAGTATTCGTTGATCAGGGTAAAGGTGGGGCTACTGATATAATCATCCAGGGGGAAACCCGCTCCCCACGCCACTCCCTGGGCAAAACAGGTCTTGCCCGCACCCAGGTCTCCGAAGAGGCAGATGACATCCCCCGGCTTCAGGATCTCTCCCAGGGTTTGACCCAGCTCCTGCGTGTCCTCCGGGCTGGAGCTCGTGTAGATCAGGGTAAAGCTCTCTGTTCCTTTTTCCTCATCCATCAATCGGTCACCCAGCCTTCTTGATCTGGCGCAGCGCATCGGGAACCTTGGACAGGATGTCCCCGGCGACCATCGGTTCCTCTCCCCACTCCTCCGCAGCCAGATCTCCCGCCAACCCATGGAGGAAAACCCCTGCCCTGAGAGATAGGGGGATGTTTATGCCAGAGCCGATGAGTCCGGCCAAAAGGCCCGTCAGGACATCACCAGAGCCTGCTGTGGCCATCCCCGGCCCTCCGGAGGGGTTGACGAAGACCTCGCCTCCCGGATCGCAGATAAGGGTTCCCTTCCCCTTCAGGACCAAAAAAATGCGAAAGCCAGAGGAGAATTTCTGGGCGAGGGCGATCCGATTCCTCTGCACCTCCTCTACCGAAATGGAGAGCAGGCGAGAGAGCTCTCCCGGGTGAGGAGTGAGGACCAGCGGGCATTGCACCTGGCCTAAAACCTGCAGATGCAACGAGAGGGCATTGATGCCATCTGCATCCACCACCATGGGGATCTTTACCTGGGGGATCAATTTCCTGACTAACTCCCCGGTCTCGGGATGAGACGAGAGCCCCGGCCCCAGGGCCAGGCAATCCTTTCCCTCCAGGAGGTGGAGGATCTTCTCCAGGGCGGAGGAAGAAAGGGTTCGCTCCTCCGTCTCGGGAAGAGGTTCCGTCATCACCTCATCCAGCTTTGCCTCCATGGCATCATTCAGGCTGGCGGGCAGAGCAAAGGTAACCAGTCCCGCTCCGATGCGAAGAGCTGCTTTGCTCGCCATGGCACCTGCTCCGGTCTTTCCCGGAGACCCCGCCACGACCAGGACATGTCCGAAATTCCCCTTATGAGCATCCCTTCTGCGCGGAGGAAAAGCCCCGACCACCTCTTCCCCCTCGATCAGGTTGAGTCTGATCTCCGGATTCTGGAGGAGTTGTCGGGGTACCCCGATGTCCGCCACCTTCACCCTACCCGCGAAGCTTGCGGCTGGATAAAGGATCAGGCTCCTCTTCGGGAGGCCCAGGGCGACTGTCAAGGTGGCCTGGACGCACTCACCGAGAGGATGACTTTCATCTGCTCCCAATCCGGAGGGGATATCCACCGCCACGATCGGCTTTCCCGACCCATTCAGGAAGGAGATCGCTTCCCCGAGAAGTCCCTTAGCAGGGGGAATCGCGCCGGTGCCCAGGAGGGAGTCCACCAGAAGCCCAGCTCCTTCGATGACTCTCAGGTCAGCCTCCAGATCGGACAGCTTTTGAACCTCCCGGATCGAAACTCCCATCCTCTCCAGGATCTGGAGATTGATCAGGGCGTCTCCCTTGACTTCCTGTTTTCGCCCGAAGAGGAGGATATGAACGCTCCTCCCCCGATTGAGAAGATGACGGGCGATCACGAAGCCGTCCCCTCCGTTATTGCCCTTTCCGCAGAAGAGGACCAGAGGGAGATGGAGGCATTGCTGGAAAGACCTCTCGATCTCCAGGGCCACCTGAAGCCCCGCGTTCTCCATCAGGAGTAGAGAAGGGATGCCGAATTCGGAGGTCGCCCTTCGGTCAATCTCCTGCATCTCGGCAGCGGTCACCACCTTCATCGAATCGGATCCCTTTCTGGAAAGATCCCTTGCGCCCCTGCCGCTCCGGCGAGCACCACGGCCGCCACGGCGAACTCCTTTTCGTGGCTCAGGCTTGCCCAGACCTGCGTAATCCCATGCTCCTCTGCCGTTTCTTTCGTCCCCCCTCGCAGGATCACCTGGGGTGCCCGAGCCAAATCCCCCTTCAACTCCACCTCGCGCCATCGCAGGCCCTGGCCCCATCCAATTCCCAGGGCCTTGAAAAAGGCCTCCTTAAGCGCCCAACGCGCCGCCAGATGAGGCATGGGAAACGCCTTTCCCATACAGTATTCCACCTCTTGAGGAGTGAAGACCCGATGGAGCAACCTCTCCCCGTGGCGCGCTACCGCCTCCTCCATCCTCCTCACCGACACCAGATCCACTCCCAGGCCCCGGATCATGGAGTCCCTCTCTTCACACCTTTTTTCCCATCGCCCTCAACATCTGGCGGACCGCCCTCTCCATACCCACCAGGCAGGCCCGGGCTACAATGCTATGGCCGATATTCAGTTCCTCGATTTCTGCAATCTGAATGATCCCTTCCACATTCTGATAGTCGAGGCCATGGCCCGCGTGCACGCGCAATCCCATGCGGCTGGCCAGCTTGGCAGCATCGGTAATTTTCTCCAGCTCTCCTGCGCGTTGTGCCTCATCCTTTGCCTCTGCGTAGCGACCGGTATGGATTTCAATGCTGTTCGCCCCTGCCCGATGAGACGCCTTCACCTGAGCAGGGGAGGCATCAATAAACAGGCTCACCTTGATCGTAGCATCCTTCAAGGCCGTAATGTAGGGGGTAAGGCGGTCCCGATTTGCCTCCACCTCTAGCCCGCCCTCGGTGGTCAGCTCTTCCCTCCTCTCCGGTACCAGGGTCACGGAGTCGGGGGTGAGATCGAGGGCAAACTTCAACATCTCCTCGCTGGCTGCCATCTCCAGATTGAGGCGCGTTTTGACCAGCTCCCGAAGCAGACGGACATCCCTCTCCTGGATGTGCCTCCGATCCTCTCGAAGATGGACCGTAATCTGGTCCGCCCCTGCCAATTCGGCGATCAGGGCCGCCGCTACCGGATCTGGCTCCTTGGCCCTTCTCGCCTGCCTGAGGGTTGCGATATGATCTACATTCACCCCGAGTCTCATCATGCCCCATCCTTTCCTTCCCACTGAAAGATTGAGTCCATTGGATCTACTCTGCTCCAATATGCAGCTGGATAATCCGGGCCACTCGCCGGGCGAACTGGGAGATCATCTCCTCATCCGATCCTTCCACCATGATCCGGGCTAAGGGCTCGGTCCCCGAATAGCGCAGCACGATCCTGCCCC
>Ga0315314_1003431_pt1 | contig 12405 bp, 7 predicted proteins | sample TDP9_MG_FD_203631 | JGI IMG/M metagenome (GOLD analysis project Ga0315314, IMG submission 203631) | Freshwater sediment microbial communities from Lake Towuti, South Sulawesi, Indonesia - TDP9 | ecosystem: Environmental > Aquatic > Freshwater > Lake > Sediment | place: Indonesia: South Sulawesi...
CCATTTTGTTGACGTAGGCGATGCGGGGGACGCCGTATTTGTTGGCCTGGCGCCAGACGGTCTCGGATTGGGGCTGGACGCCGGCGACGCCGCAGAAGAGGGCGACGACGCCGTCGAGGACGCGCAGGGAGCGCTCGACCTCGACGGTGAAGTCCACGTGGCCTGGGGTGTCAATGATGTTGATGCGGTGGTCTCGCCAGAAGCAGGTGGTGGCGGCGGCGGTGATGGTGATGCCGCGCTCCTGCTCCTGGGCCATCCAGTCCATGGTGGCGGCGCCGTCGTCCACTTCGCCCATGCGGTGGAGCCGGCCGGTGTAGAAGAGGATGCGCTCGGTGGTGGTGGTCTTGCCGGCGTCTATGTGGGCAGCGATGCCAATATTACGCGTCTTGTCGAGCGAGAATTCGCGCGCCATAGGTCATCGTTTTTTCCGGCGGCGGTCCGGAAGCCGGCAGAGGCAGTGCCGCTGCCTGCTGGGGAGCGGCCCCAGGGTGCGATGGCCTATGGCTCCCTGCCCTCCCGCCTTCGCCCGCCTGCGGCGGGCTTCGGCGGGTGCTTCCGAACTACCACCTATAATGAGCGAAGGCCCGGTTGGCTTCCGCCATCCTGTGGGTATCCTCTCGCTTTTTTACTGAAGCTCCCTGACCGGAAGCGGCCTCGATCAGCTCGGCCGCCAGTTTTTCTTCCATGCTGCGTCCGGGGCGGGCGCGGGCGCTCTGGATGAGCCAGCGCAGTCCCAGCGTGAGCCGGCGCGCGGCGCGCACTTCCACGGGGACCTGGTAGGTGGCGCCGCCGACGCGGCGGGGCCTGACTTCGAGCGTGGGCATCACCTGGCGAAGGGCCTGCTCGAAGATCTCCAGCGGGTCCTTGCCGCTGCGGGCGGCTACCTGGGCCAGCGCACCGTAGGCGATGTGCTCGGCCGTACTCTTCTTGCCCCGGCGCATGATCTGGTTGATCAGCCGGGAGACGAGACTGCTTCCGTAGACAACATCCGGCTGCGGCATACGGCGCGCGACCGCTCCCTTTCTTGGCATGTATATCCTCTGTCCCTCGCGTCCTGGGGGTGGCTGCGCTGGCCGTTGGGTTACTGCTTGGGGCTCTTGGCGCCGTAGCGGGAGCGGCCCTGCCTGCGGGCCTCGACCCCACCGGTGTCCAGGATGCCCCTCACGATGTGGTAGCGGACTCCGGGCAGGTCTTTCACCCGTCCGCCCCGCACCAGGACGACGGAGTGCTCCTGGAGGTTGTGCCCCTCGCCGGGGATGTAGGCCAACACCTCGATGCGGTTGCTGAGGCGCACCCGGGCGACCTTGCGCAGAGCGGAGTTGGGCTTTCTGGGAGGCACGGTGTAGACTCGGGTGCATACGCCTCGCTTGAAAGGCCCCGGCGCGCGCCGATAGCGCCGCTGGGAGGCGTTGAACTGCCATGCGAGGGCATATCGCACGGTGGGCGAGGACTGTGCCCGCTTCCGCCTTCTTCCTTTTCGCACCAGTTGACTGATTGTCGGCATTGCGCAGCTCTTATCCAGGGCTCCACCACGCTCGCGGACCTTGCGCGGCCGCGCGTGTGGGGCTCACGTGGAAGACGACGATGAGATAGAATATCAGAAGCGCGCGGGCCTGTCAATAGATGAGCGGGGAGTTTTTTCTTCACACGCAGGGGCGAGGTGAGCAAGGGGCAGGAGCCCCTAGGTCGCTTCTGGCGACCGGGGTGGCGGCCGCCACAGGCGGCCTAGCCACTTGCCTCCTGGCCGGGGTTGGCTGGGCAGAACGCAAAGTTGTGTGCTACCCGGCTTTTCCTTGCTTGGGCAGGGCGGCGGGCATGAATTCGCAAATGTCATCCTGAGTCCTCCCCGCCAGAGGCGGTCGGGACGAAGGATCTTGGCTGCGCTGATCTGTAACCAAGATTCCCTGGCCGGGCAGGCTTCGTTTCACTCGGAATGACAGCAACCATAAGCACCGATGCCCGCCGCACAGGAATCTGGAGTGATACCCGGCGCGGGGTTGACACCCCAAACGGATTGCACTATCCTCCCACTACTACTTCGCCCGCTCCCCGCGGGCTACGTAGCACAAGTCGTCGGGAAAGGCGCGCCGAGACCTCCCCCATGCACATCCTGAGCTTCCTGCTCCGGCTGCTGCGACCCCAGCGACGCCGCGTCGCGCTGCTGCTGGTGGTGATCTTTGTCGCCACCCTGGTCGAGGTGGCGGTGCTGCCTGGCCTGGTGGCGGCCTTGTTCAAGGTGCTTTCGCCCCAGCAGGAGACGCTGGGCGCGAAGTACGCCTTCCTGCAGCAACTCAGCGCCCGGCTCGACCGGTTCTTCGCGCCAACCGCCGCAGCTCGCCTGCGGGCGCTGCTGATCATCTTCGCCGCCACCCTCATCACGGCGGTGCTGCGCTCCGCCCTGGCCTTCGCGCGCGAGTACGGCGGGCAGTATGTGGGCGCGCGCGTGCTTATTGATCTGCGCTTGCAGCTCTTCGAGCGGCTCCAGCGTCTCTCCCTGCCTTTCTACGATTCTCAGCGGGTAGGAGACCTGATGTCTCGGCTCACCACCGATGTCTTCTTGGTGCAACAGCTTGTAAGCGCGGACATGACCGGATACCTCACCGCGCCCGCCATTGTGCTGGGAGGGCTGGCGGTGATGTTCCTGATCAACTGGAAGCTGACGTTGCTGGTGGTGGTCTTCGCGCCATTCACGGGTTATCTCGTCTCTCGGACCGGACATCGCATCAGGCGGCTCACTCGCAGCCAACAGGAGCGCATTGCAGACCTCAACGCCCGGCTGCATGAGCGCCTGGCGTCGATTCGCATTATCCAGTCCTTTGCCCGGGAAGACTACGAGATTGAGCAGTTTCGCAACCTGAACGAGAGCACCTTCGAGGCCGTTGTGCGGGTGACGCGGCTGGGGGCCTTCGCCCCCCAGGCGATCCTGTTTCTCTCCACCGCGGCCTTCGTGATCGTGGTGTACTGTGCCGGTGTGTTCATCATCAACAAGCAGCTCACGCTTCCAGCGCTGGCCTTCTACTTCACCCTCACCCAGCGAGTAGGGGTGTACTTTGTGAAGTTCGGCTCCCTGCATCTGCGAGTGCAGCAGTCGCTGGCCGGGCTGGGGCGCATCGCGGAGATCACGGCGCGCGAGCCGGAGGTGCGCGAGCGGCCGGACGCGAGGCCGCTTCCCCTGGTACGAGGTCACATCGCGTTCCGAGATGTCACCCTCCGCTACCCTGAGGGAGAGGAGGTACTGCGGGGGGTCAACCTGGAGATCTCACCGGGAGAGACAGTGGCCCTGGTCGGCCCTTCTGGGGCGGGGAAGACGAGCCTGGCGAACTTGATCATGCGCTTCTACGACCCCAGCGAGGGCCGGGTGGAGATTGACGGGCACGATGTGCGAGAGGTGACGCTGCACTCGCTGCGGTCGCAGATCGGCCTGGTGCCCCAGGAGACAATCCTGTTCGGAGGCACCATCAAGGAGAACATCCTCTACGGCCGCACTACTGCGTCAGACGAAGAGGTGATGGCGGCGGCGAAGGCGGCGAACGCGCATGATTTCATCATGGACTTGCCCCAGGGCTATGACACGCAGGTGGGCGAGCGAGGGGCGAAGCTCTCCGGGGGCCAGCGCCAGCGGATTGCGGTGGCGCGGGCCTTGCTCAAGGACTCGCGCGTCTTGATCCTGGATGAGGCGACCAGCTCGCTGGACGCGGAGTCCGAGGCCCTGGTGCAGGAGGCGCTGGAAGGCTTGATGGAGGGCCGCACCACGCTCATCATCGCGCATCGGCTCTCCACCATACGCAATGCGGACCGCATCCTGGTGCTCTCCGAGGGAGGAATCGTGGAGCAAGGGAGGCACGAGGAGCTGCTGGCGCGGGGAGGGGTGTACAGCTCGCTGTACGGACTCCAGTGATGGGGCAGGAGGCAAGCTCCTGCTCTACAACTGTTCTTCTGAGCCAGCGCCTCCCCCACCCTGCTTTTCGAAGTCGTCGTAGACCTGCCGGGCGCGCGCTAGATCGCCGCGCCGCACGTAGATTCGGAGCGTGATGTCGTCAGGGCCGCGCGGAGCTGGCATGGTGCCCGGGTAGTAGGGACTCTCGAGAATGCCTGCGAGTTGGCCTCGCGAAGGGATTCCCTGGAAGCGAAGCCTGTCCCGCAGCAAGCCCGCGTGGATCTCTCCCTGGACCGTGCAGAGCAGGACCTCTACAGTCTCTCCCTCTCGCAATGGCTCAGGGCCGGGCTCCACAGGCAACTGGGCCACAAGGTCGCTCCCGCAGTCGGGGCAGCTGCGGAGGGGGGATTCATACTCGAACTTGCACGTGGGACAGAAGGGCATGATGGCGCCTAACTAGCCTTTGTACGGCGGGCGGCCCGGCGCTCTTTGACCTGGGAGATGAAAGAGGTGATTTTGGCGTCGCGGCTGGCGTCAACGAAGCCGTCGTAGTCGAGATTGAGGAAGGGGATGTTGTCGTGGTCGCGGCGGAAGGTCTGGGAGAGCATGACGACGGTGTTGCCGGGCATGCAGTTGAAGGGGATGACGTTGACGATGCCGTCGAGGCGTCGGCGGGCGAAGTCGCGGGCCTTTCCCATGCTACAGATCGGCTCTCCGCCGAAAGAGGGATGGATATAGCGAGAGCCTTCGTGGATGATCTCATCCGGGCCGATGTCGTCGAGGTTCTCCAGATAGGGCAGGGCGGCGGCGAAGAGGTGGTGTTCGTCGCGCATGGCCACCTTGGTGAGGAGAGAGCGAGAGAGGGCTAGCTGGAGGTCAGACCAGGCGCGCGTATCGCGCCAGCGGCCGGCGGCGAGGACGCCGCCGATGCGGAGGGAGTAGCTGAAGAACTCGCTGGGAGGGGCGAGCCAGACTTCGGCACCGGCGCGTTCGAGCTTGCGGATGATGTCCTGGTTGGCGCCGTTGTGAATGCGGACGAACCACTCGCCGATGAGGCCGATGAGGGGGCGCTGGCCGGGGCCATCGGTGCGGGGGAGGGCGGCAAAGTCGCGCTGGGCACGCCGGAGGAGGTCCTCGACGAGCGCGGTATGGGTCCCGGCGAGGAGGCGGGCGGTGGCGCGGCGGGAGCGGAGGAGATCGCGCTGGGCGGGCAGGACGGTGTTGCAGAGTTCTTCGAGGTATTGGGAGAAGAGCTGGTCGCTGCTTCCCGTGGCGGCTTCGTAGGGGCGGGTGTGGAGGCGCATCTTGTCGAGCATGTCGTGGGCGATCATGCCGGACCAGGCGAGCAGGAGAAAGGCAACGCCGAGGCCGCCATCGGCGGTGCGGTTGCCGAGGGTGACGACGGACACGTCGCCGAGGCCGAGCTGATCGAGGATGCGCTTCTGCATGGCGTAGTACATGCCGAACCGGCACGGGCCTTCGGACTGGCCCTGGAAGAAGGCGTCGCGCCGGGGGTCGAAGTCGGGGGCGGCGGCGCGTTCGAGGATGTCCTGGGTGGTGATGAGCATGGGGAGGCAAACATCCTCGGAGATTGCCTGGCGGGCGAGGTTGAGGCCCGGGTCCTGGGAGCGAGGGAGAGGTGCGGCCTCGATGCCCCAGGCACGCAGGGCGGCGGCGAGGATCCGGGCGGCGTCGCAGGCGTGTGGGATCCAGAGGCGGCGGTCGCCGAGGTGGAGGATGGGGGTGTCAGCGGTGGAGATGATGATGTCGGGCTGGGGGCCGTCTCGGCCGACGGCGGTGTCGGCGAAGGCTTCCATGCGGGTGATGACGCCGGCGTCAGCGGTGTGCTCGTCAATCTGCATGACATAGCACGGCTTGCCAATCTCGTCTCGGAAGAAAGGATTGGCGAAGGAATCGGGGCCGCAGGCGAAGTAGGTGAGGACAACGGCGCGCAGGCGGGGGTCGCGGCGGATGAGGCGGGCGGCGGCGAGCTTCTTCTGAATCTGGCGGGAGTAGGCGTTGGGCCAGGAGTCGGAGACGTCTTCCCGGTCGAGGGGGAGGAAGTCAGCCGGGATGGCGAGGATCCCGAGGTCCTGGATCTTGCGGCCGATGTCCATGTTGACGGCGGGGTCGTAGGTGGTGTAGGGGCGGCCGACGACGATGAAGGCGCGCTGGTCCTGACCGAGGTCCTCCATCACCTCGCGGGCGCGGGCGTCAACACGTTGACGGAAGAGGCGCAGCGCGCGGAGGCCTGCATCAATGGCTTTTTCGACCTCGGCGGGGCGCTTTCCCAGTTGGCGGCCGAGCTGTCGGAAGACGCGGCGGAGGTGGGGCTCGCCGCGGCGGAAGAAGAGGCGGGGCCGGAGGAGTGTCGGCCGGTTTCTCTCTTCGAGCCGAAGGGCGGAGGCGATGATTTCGGGCGCGCCCATGACATAGGGGCAGGTGTGGCTCTGGCGGAAGTTTGGGGTGGGCTGCTCGGTGTCGCAGACCGCGGGCAGGAAGAGATAGTCCACGTCTCGCTCGAGGAGGTGGACGACGTGACCATGGGCTACCTTTAGGGGGAAGCAAGGTTCCCCGGCGACTGAGTCAACGCCCTTTCGGACGATTTCCTGATTGGTTGGATCGGAGGGGAGGACGCGGAAGCCGAGGGCCTGGAAGAAGGCGCGGTAGAGGGGGTAGTAATCGGCGAACATGAGGCCCCGCGGGATGCCCACAGTAGGAGCGCCTTCGGCGGCGGTGGCGTCAGTTCCCTCCATGAGAATCTTCTCGCGCTCGCCGAAGAGGTCAGGCAAGCCATTGCCGAGGCCGCGCTTGTGGGCGCCGCTGTAGCGTTCGCAGCGATCGTTGTAGAAGTAGCGGGTGCCCTCGCCCATCTGGAAGACGTTGACATCGCAGTGGTTGGGGCAGCCCTGGCATTCGAAGGAGGAGACTTGGTATTGGCCGGCGGCGATCTGATCGAAGCCGCGGAAGCGGCTCGCGGCCGGGCGCTGGCGGTAGGCGATGACAGCGGCGCCGATGGCGCCGGTGAGGTGGGGATAGGGCGGGACGATGATGGGCCGGCCGACGATGGTCTCGAAGGCGGCCACCATGCCCTGGTTGAATGCCACCGCGCCCTGGAAGGCTACTCGCTGGCCAAGCTTGCGGTTGGCTACGTTCTTGTTGAGATAGTTCTTGGCGCTGGCGAGGCAGAGGCCAGCGCAGAGATCTTCGAGGGGGACGTTGTTCTGCTGGTAGTAGACGGAGGCGGACTCGGAGAAGACGGTGCAGGTCCAGTCGAGGTCGGGGGGACGAGCGGCCCGCAGGGCGGTGGGGCCGAAGTCGGCGATGTCGAGGCCGAGGCGGGCGGCCTGTTTTTCGAGGAAGGCGCCGGTGCCGGCGGCGCAGGCCTTGTTCATCTCGAAGTCCACGATAACATCGCCTTCGAGGCGGATGTATTTCGAGTCCTGGCCGCCGATCTCGAAGATGGACTCGATGTCAGGGACGAAGGCGCGTGCGCCCTGGGCCTGGGAGGTGATCTCGTTCTTGACTACATCGGCGCCCAGGTAATCGCCTGTCAGGTAGCGGCCGGAGCCCGTGGTGGCGGCGAAGATCTGGCCGATCTGGAAGCTGGCCTCCTGCACCTGGCGCTGGATCTGGCCGACGGTGTCGCGGACGGCGGCGAGGGGGTCGCCGTCGGTGCGCCGGTAGTAGCTGGCGAGGATGCGGACCTGGCCGTCCACCTCGGTGATGAGGGCGGCTTTGGTGCTGACGGAGCCGATGTCCACGCCCAAGGCGGCAACCGCTATCTCTATAGGAAGGTCATCGTTGTCTTGGTTAGCGGAGAGGACCTGGGATTGGGCGAGGGTAAGGGGCTCGGTTCCTTTGCAGGCGAGCGGGCGGGCGATCTGTTGCTGCAGGAGGGCAAGAGCTTGGGCGAGATCGAGCGCGGCCGTGGCGCGCAGGGCGGCGCCGACGGCGCCGAGCGTGAGGCTGTGCTGGGGGACGATGATCTGGTCGGGTGTGAGGCCAAGCTCCTGGGCGAGGTACTTGCGGACGGCCGGGTTGAGGGAGACGCCGCCGAGGAAGAGGATCTGGTCCTGGAAGTCTCTGCCGCGGGCGACGGCGGAGCGGTAGTTGCGGCAGATGGCCTGGTGGATGCCGGCGGCGATGCGCTCGCGGGGGGTGCCCTTCTGGTAGAGGTGGACGATGTCGGACTCGGTGAAGACCGCGCAGCGGCCGGAGAGGGCGGCTGGTTTCTCGGTCTCGTAGGCGACGCGGGCGAACTCATCGAGGGAGGGGAAGTTGAGGCGTGCGGCCATGTGGAGGAGGAAGGAACCGCTTCCTGCGGCGCACTTGCTGGAGAGGCTGGCTTCGTCGAGGAGGAGGCGGCGGGCGAGGTCGTCCCACTGGAAGCGGAGGTACTTCTGGGTCTCGCGGCCCATCTCGATGACGGTGCGGGCCTCAGGGTAGAGGAGGTTGCAGGCGGAGGCGAGGGCGTTGGGCTCGTCCACCGGCTCCGCGCCGAGGAGGCTTGCCACCTGCGGGGCACCCGTTCCCGTGAGCCCCAGGAGAGCCTTCTGGACTCCTCCGGCGAGGACGCGCGCGAGCAGCTCCCGCACCCGCTCGAATGGCTTGCCCATCACAGGAACGCGGCCCAGCTCCTCGAGCTGCTGGCTGCGCAGGAGCACGGCCTTCACTGTCTCTGCGCCGATGTCTATGCCCAGCCTTGGGAGAGCGGGCGTGTCGCTGGAGCTTGCTCTGGATTGGCCGGTCGCGCGCTCAGTCATCTGCATTTCTCTAGCTGGGTGCTCGGGCTGGCCCGTCCCACAAACCGGCTCCCCGAACTCGGTGAGCGATCACCTCGTTAGGAAATGATAGCCAGACGGTCTGTGCCTGTCAACAAAGCCTGCTCGGGGGAGACAATGTGGGGCCTGGTGCGGATCAGTGGCCATTACCAGGCATTTGCAGGCTTGACTTGGGGGGCGGCTGTCTGATAGGGTTAGGGTACTATGGTGTGAACAGCGAGAAAACCCACGGCGTAGGCCGGGATGGGGCTCGCCAAGGCAACCATGTCTTGTGCCCCTCACTGTATCCGCCAAGTCCCTGTGCCCGTTGCTGTACGCCTGACTCTGTGGTGTCAGGTTGGCGGCGTGCAGAGAGCAGCGCGGAGCGGCTTTGTTTCAGCAATCGTCGCGGGTCTCCGCGGAGCCTGATGGTGCCGCTTGTGCTTGGCGCAGCCGGGTGATTCCGTCCTGCCCCCGAGGGTGTGAGCGGAGGTGGAGATGGCCGGTATCGTAGGAGTTGCGGTGCCGGGAGAGACCGCTGAAGTCGAGGAGACGCTGGCAAGGATAGCGCACCGAGGCAGGGCCGGGCAGTCAGTGCGGTCCTTGCCGTTTGCGACATTCGGGGAGGTCTGGCCTGAGGCGCAGAAGGCTTTGTTTGTGGATGTGGAGGACCATGCGGTGGCGCTGGATGGAGAGGTCCACAACTGGACTGCCCTGGCAGCGGGCGCCACCTCTCCCCTGGAAGCAATTGAGTGGGCTTACGAGCGCGTGGGGCCGGACTTCGTCGCGCTCCTTGACGGCCCGTTCGCGCTGGCCATCTCAACACCGGGCGGCGTGTTCCTGGGGAGGGACGTGGTTGGCAAGTCGCCTCTTTACTGGGGGAAGTGGCGCGGGGTGATCTGCTTTGCCTCAGAGGTTAAGGGTCTATTGCCCATTGCCTCTGACATTCGCGCCTTTCCGCCCGGGCACTACTACGATCCAAACAAAGGTCTGGGCGGGTTTGCTGAGATCGCCACGGGTGACAGCCTGCGGATGCCAGCGGGAGAGATTGCTGGTGCGCTGCGCGCTCGTCTGGTGGAATCAGTGAGCAAGCGAATGCGCGGCGGGACAGTGGGCGCCTGGCTGTCTGGCGGTCTGGACTCCGCCACCATGGCTGCGCTAGCGCGCCGCCAAACGCCCAGGCTGGAGACCTTCGCCGCGGGCCTGGAGGGAGCGCCGGACCTCGAGTACGCGCGCGTGGTGGCGGACTTCATCGGGAGCGTGCATCGCGAGCGAGTTTGCTCGCTCAAGGAGCTGCTGGCGGCGCTGCCCGAGGTGATCTACCATCTGGAGTCCTTCGATTGCCTGCTGGTGAGGTCGAGCCTGGTCAACTTCCTTGTGGGGAAGCTGGCGTCTGACCACGTGCCGGCCGTACTGTCGGGGGAGGGCGGGGATGAGCTGTTTGCCGGCTACTCGTACCTGAGAAAGCTCCCCCTTGAGCGGCTCCCGGACGAACTCGTGGACATAACCAAGCGGCTCCACAACACCGCGCTGCAGCGGGTGGACCGGTGCTCCGCCAGCCATGGGCTGGTGGCCAGGACGGGCTTCCTCGACCGGGGGGTGATGGAGTATGCGCTCGGCATCCCGGCCGAGATGAAGCTCCACACAGACGGAAGCCCGGTGGAGAAATGGATCCTGCGCAGGGCGATGAAGGGGCTGCTGCCCGACGATGTACTGCGCCGCCCGAAGGCCAAGTTCTGGGAGGGTGCGGGTGTGCGCGAGCTGATCTCAGCGCATGTTGAAGAGATCGTGAGCGACGCTGACTTCGCGAAGGAGCGTGTGGCGGGAGACGGAGTTGTGCTCAGGACCAAGGAGGAAGTGCACTACTTCCGCATCTTTCGGGAGCAGTTCGGCCCGTCCTTTGACCCTGCACTAGTGGGCCGGACAAAGAGCGTTCCTGTGTAACCTGAAGAGCAGACTGCTCTGCCTGAAGGAGCGTGTGGATGCTCCCGGGGAGATCCAGGTGGTAACGATGCGCAAGTGAGGCGTCAGTGAGAAAGCAAAGGGAGAAAAGGTCGCTTATCTTCGCTGTTCTTGGGGCAGGGCATGGGGGGATGGCGATGGCCGGCCACCTGGCGCTGATGGGCTTTGAGGTGCGGCTGTTCAACCGCACACCAGATCGGATCGAGCCTATCCGGCGCCGGGGAGCTATCGAGGTGATCGCTCACGATGGCGGGGAGCTGCCCCGGGGGAGTGGCTCGCTGGCTCTCGCGACTTCGGAGATAGAGGAGGCGGTGAAGGGCGCGGATGTGATCATGGTGGTGGTGCCGGCCACTGGACACGTCTGGATGGCCGAGGAGATGGCTCCTCACCTAGCGGACGGTCAGATTGTGGTGCTCAATCCGGGGCGCACCGGCGGGGCATTGGAGGTGCACCACGTCTTCCGCCAGAGGGGCGTGAGCGCGAAGGTCATCGTTGCAGAGGCGCAGACGTTCCTGTACGCCAGCCGCGCGGTGAATCCGGCACAGGTGCAGATCTTCCGGATCAAGAACAGCGTCCCCGTCGCGGCAATCCCCGCCTACCGTACCCCCGAGGTAGTCAAAGCCTTGTCCCACGCCTTCAGCCAGTTCATCCCGGGCGACAATGTGATCAAGACCGGGATGGACAATATCGGCGCGGTCTTCCACCCGGCGGTGACAGTGTTGAACTCGGCCCGCATTGAAAGCACCAGAGGGGACTTCGAGTACTATGTGGACGGTATTACTCCTTCGGTGGCCAAGGTGTTGGAGGCGATTGACGGAGAGAGAGTAGCGGTTGGTGCGGCGATGGGCTTCAACTGCATGACCGCGCGGGAGTGGCTCTATATTGCGTATGATGCGGTTGGCCGGACGCTGCATGAGGCGATCCAGGCCAACCGCGGGTACTACGGGATCCAGGCGCCACCTCATCTGAACCACCGCTACATCACTGAGGATGTTCCCATGAGCCTGGTGCCTATAGCCTCCATCGGTGAGATGTTGGGCTCGCCTTGCCCAGCGATCTGCACGATCATCCATCTGGCCAACCTGATGCATGGGTGCGACTACTGGGAGAGCGGTCGGAGGGCGGAGAAGCTTGGGCTTTCTGGTCTTGACTTGCAGCAGATCAGGCGCCTGGTGCTGGAAGGGGAGGTGTGAGGGCGGTGCCGAAGGTCATCGCGGGCTCGCTCGGCAACTGCGTGCATGTGGCGGGAGTGGTGAGCTTTCTGGCGATTGCTGAGCGGGCGGGGTGGGAGACCGAGTTCCTGGGCGCGGCGGTTTCGGTTCAGGATCTCGCCCAGGCGATACGGGAGCACGATCCCGACCTCGTGGGCATCAGCTATCGGCTCACTCCCGAAGTGGCAGAGCGGTTGCTTGGTGATTTGCGGCAGCGGCTGGAGGCGGCGGGGCTGGCGGATCGGCGTTTTGTGTTCGGAGGCACGCCTCCGGTGTGCGCGGTGGCCGAGAAGATGGGCTGGTTCGAGCGCTGCTTCACCGGCCTCGAGCCCCCGGATGAGACCTGGGCTTACTTGAAGGGCGAGCCTTCTCTGCGGGAGCCCGAGGATTTCGGCGCCAGCCAGCTCGCCCGGTTGGAGAAGAAGAAGCCCTATCCCCTGCTGCGCCATCACTTCGGCCTGCCGAGTCTGGAGGAGACCATCGCGGGGGTACGCAAGATCGCGGAGGCGCGGGTGGCGGACGTGATCTCGATAGGGCCGGACCAGAACGCACAGGAGTCATTCTTCCGTCCGCATGAGATGGACCCCGCGCT
>Ga0315314_1003433_pt1 | contig 12400 bp, 12 predicted proteins | sample TDP9_MG_FD_203631 | JGI IMG/M metagenome (GOLD analysis project Ga0315314, IMG submission 203631) | Freshwater sediment microbial communities from Lake Towuti, South Sulawesi, Indonesia - TDP9 | ecosystem: Environmental > Aquatic > Freshwater > Lake > Sediment | place: Indonesia: South Sulawesi...
AGCCTTCATGGACCAAATCATCCGGAGCGCCGTGGACGTGGACAAACTCGACTTCGTGGTCCGCGACACGTATCACACGGGCGCTCAATATGGTTACGTGGATGTTTTCCGCCTAATCCAAACCCTAGACGTGCTCGACCAAAACTTAGCTGTAGACTTGGGCGCCTTGTCCGCTCTGGAATCGTTCATCTTGGCCAGAGTCGAATCGTTCAAGAGCATCTATTTCCACCGAGTGGGACGAGCAGCTCAGCTTATGCTGGCTACGGCCATGGAAGAGGCAAAGGATGAACTTGGTCTGATTGATTTTAAGACGCCCGAAGAATACTTGGCTTACGACGACTACACGGTTTGGACCATGCTCAAAAAATCAAAAAAATCAAAGAAAATCATCGAAAACCTCGAGAGGCGAAAGTTGCTGAAGTGCGCCTACGACCGAACCTTTTATGTGCGCGACAAAACGGTTTCAAACCTCTTTAGCCACGAAGAGATTCGCAATCAACTGCGCGACCAGATTGCCAGTGAGGCAGGAGTGGATTCTCGAGCGGTGGTTATCGACGTGCCCACGCTACCTTCCGTGCCCTACAGTCATTCTGTTTTGCTTGAGCCTATGGAAATTCCCGTTTTTATGCGAACGCGTGGAGGCGAGAAGGTTCCGCAGCGGCTCAGCGACATATCAGGCATATTCGATGTTCTGAAAGGATTCATCAACATCTTGCGCGTGTACACCGATGAGATCCACCGAGAAAAGGTAAGTGTAGCCGCAACGAAACTATTAGGCGACCTTCCATCCTCGGCAAAGATATCGTTCTAGAGATGATATTATGAAGAGAAATGGCACACTTACAGGGAGATGGAAAAGGTAAATGCGGGTTGCCCAGAATGTGTATGCCGTCTTGGACATGTTTCATCCCATCGGTGTGAACGCGGGATTCATTGTAACTGAGAAACATATAACTTATGTTGATGCTGGAATGACTGTTCCCTGCGCTCAAACCATCCTAGGTTATTCTTTAGCAGTAGCTCCGAATAACGAACCCAAGTATCTAATTTTCACAGACCATCACTCCGACCATATCTTTGGCATGAAGACGTTTAAAGAGGCAGGAGCCAAAACAGTAGGTCATGCAAACCTTGACCTTTGGCTGCGGGAGTACATGATTCAAAACTGGAGAGAAGTCACCAAAACGTTTGAGTCAAATGAAGCTAGAAGGGAACTTATTTACGGTGATGTCGAACTTTCACCCGTAGACCAAATCATAGAGAAGGACACTGCAATCAAAGTTGACAACGAAGAAATTCATATTCTGTACACTCCTGGACACTGGAAGGCTTGCCTCTCGGTTTATTTACCCTCTTCACGAGTGTTGTTTGCAGGAGACACCATCTTTTCGGGTTTTGAACCCACAACTAGATTCGGCGACAGAAACCTTTGGCAACAATGGATTAAATCACTCGAAAAAATCAGCAAATTAGACATAAGCCGTATTATTCCTGGGCATGGGAGATTATGCGACACCAAAGAGATTCATAGACACATCGCATACCTCGAAAAATTGATTGCCAATGCCTAGCTGACAAAACAAAAAGGAGACTTGCCACATCAAAACATTGAAGGGGCGAAGCATAGTTTCAGGGCAATGTAAAGGACTTGCCCTCGTCTCTGCCAAGCCCTTGAGTTTTCTCGGCGGTGTTGATTACAATTCTGGAGTGATTATTGAGAAAGGGCATGATTTGAAGGGCAAAGCGATAAAGGATATGATTCTCTGTTTCCCGTCTGGTCACGGCTCAACCGTTGGGAGCTATGTGTTGTATTCACTTGTTAAGAAGGGCTTGGGTCCAAAAGCCATTGTTAACCGGGTGGCGGACACGGTTGTGGTTGTGGGCGCCATAATTGCAGAGATTCCTATGGTTGACCGAATTGACATCAAAAAAATCAAAACAGGCGACATCGTCGAGGTTGACGGAAATAGGGGAACAGTGAAAGTGGAAGTCAAGGCGAATTAACCATGTATTTGACCAAACAAGAAGAGCGCAGGCTAGACGGCGAATACGGCTGGGCCAATCAGGTTTCAATGAAAATTCTCGCCCGCCTCGGCGACCTATTCGGCGCCACAAGACTCATTCCAGTGCAGTCGGCGCATCTTTCAGGCGTGTCTTACAAGCATCTTGGCGACGCCGCCATCGACTTTCTAAACGAGTTAGCAACCAAGGAAGGAAGGGCGCAAACGCATGCTAGTCTGAACCCCTCAAGCCTCGACCAACAATATCTTGTGAGACGCTACTCAAAAGAACGCTTTGACAAACAAACTCGCATAATAGAACTCTACAAGAAAATGCGTATCCAGCCCACTTTGACGTGCACGCCATATTACCTTCAAAAGCCAAAGCCTAGTCAACACCTGGCTTGGTCTGAGTCTTCGGCAGTTGTCTACGCCAACTCGGTTTTGAACGCGTGGACAAACCGCGAGGGCGCTCCAAGCGCCTTAGCCGCCGCCTTGGTGGGCAAAACCCCAAATTACGGAATGCACCAGCCTGAAAATCGCCAACCAAATGTGTTGGTAGAATTGGAGACAGAACTTGAAACAGAAGCGAATTATGGGGCGCTTGGAATCCATTTGGGCAAATTGTTGAAGGACAAGATTCCAACATTTAAAGGACTGCGCGGCTCAGACGACGAGTTGAAACAGTTAGGCGCTGCGATGGCATCAAGCGGCATGACAACCCTCTTCCACAGAGAAGAACCGAGTAAGAGGCAGAAACTTGAGACCATATCAGTCGAAGCGAAAGAAATTGAAGAGTCAGCGTCCAGTCTTTGCACCACCGACCAAATACCAAACCTAGTCTTTATAGGATGCCCCCACTGCTCCGTAAACGAAGTCAAAAACGTCGCCCTTGCTCTAAAGGGCAAAAAGGCGCACAACTACGCCGAACTGTGGGTTTGCACATCGAGACACGTAAAAGAAGGAGCCAAAAACTATGTTGATGTTATTGAGCGTGCTGGTGGACACGTGCTATGCGACACCTGCGCTCTCGTCACATGGATAAGAGATATGGGCATAGACACTCTCATGACTAACTCGGCCAAAACAGCGTTCTACGCACCTACCTTGAACGATGTGGGCGTAGCATTCGCGCCTTTGAAAAAGTGTATTCAAGCGGCGTGTCAAAACTGAGTCTGTTCCTGCCTTTTTATTCTTAACCAGTAATAGACTGTTCCAATTGTCAAACCTAGAATGCCGATTGCCCAAGCATCGCTTGAGAGAAATGCCATCATAATCAAGCATAGGATGAAGCCTACATATGGAAAAAATCTTGGATAGCGCCTATACTCTACTCCAAGCCTTGAAGCGGAAAGATTTACAAGTGCATGGTGAAACAGAAGCGAAAAAGTGCTGACAGCCACAACTCGGGAGAAACCGCCGAACACAAGCAGCGTTGACAGCACGCCTGTTATCCAAACCGAATAGTGTGGAGTCTGAAACTTGGGATGTACTCGGCTCAAGAACGCTGGTAATTGCTGGTTGCGTGCCATGGCAAATGCCATTCTTGAAACTCCCAGAATAGCCATGAGTAAGACGCTGGCGGTGGCAATCATGGCGCCAAGCGACACAACAAGCACGGCAGCCAAATTTCCTGTCGCTCCAACGGCGTCAGCTAAAGGAGAAGTCGATTGTGAAAGACTATTTGAGCCAACCAAACCCACGGCAACAAAGCCAATAAGTGCATATAAAACCGTCGATACAAACAAAGCAAGGAGAATGGCACGCGGGATAGTGCGACTTGCGTCTTTCGCCTCCTCAGCTAAGATGGTAACCCGTGCATAACCAAAGTATGCGAAGAAAATGAGGGAGGTGCCTTGCAACACGCCGAAGCCTCCGTAGGGTGCAAATGGACTAAAATTCCTAAAGTTGACAAAACTCCAACCCAAGGCTATGAAGAATATAAGAATTAGAATTTTGGCGACGACTAGAATGTTGTTGACCAGAGCCGATTGACGAACACCTACATAATTGAGGAGGGTAAACAAAAGACAGAGAGCTGCTGCCATGACGTTGACAGGCAATGAGGGAAACAGAACCACAAGATAATGAGCAAAACCAAGAGAAACCGCGGCGCCAACAAAAAGATTTGAGAAAATCCACATCCACCCCGCCAAGAACCCAGCATAGGGCGAGACCATACGATAGGCAAATTGGTAGCCACCACCCTCCTTCGGCATGTATGCACTAAGCTGTGCGAAGCTGAGTGCAGAAAAAGAGGCGATGAAGCCAGCGGTGACAATGGAGACCACGACGGCAGGACCAGCCATCCCTGCAACTATGCCGATTACAACGAAGATTCCAGCGCCTATTATGGCGCCTATGCTTATGGCTGTAGCGTCGAACAATCCCAAAGCGCGTCGCAACTGAGTCTGATTCTTCTGTGTGTGGCGGGTCATGATTGTTTCCGTTCGAGACGCTTCCTCAATTCAGCTATAGATTCCGTAGCTTTCTTGCTGGCTGGTATAATGGCTTGTTCAAACTTTTCTTTAGGTTTGGTCAAGGGTCGCGTAGCGTCCACGCCCACTTTGGTTGTGAGCCCAGTTTCTTGGTCCGCTGAGGGGTCAAGAGTTGAACCTCGAGCTTGAGGAATAACGAGTAGGTCTTCACTGGCTTGGAAGCGCGTGGCTATTGCCCACTCAACCATTTGTGAATTGTAAACGTCGATGTCTGTGTCAACTACAACTGCATGTTTAAGGCTCGGGTGTGCGCTGAAGGCGGCTGCCAGAGCGTTTTTGGCGTCTCCGTCGACGAGTTTGTCGATTGAGATAATGGTGTGGAGCCATCCGCATCCTCCGCTTGACAGGTTGACAGCCTTGACTGTTGGCACAACTTTAGACACGGCTTCCCAAATCATGGTTTCATGCGGCAACCCCATCAACAATTTGTGTTCAGCGCCCGATGGCAACAACGCTTGATAAATATGGTCTCGACGGTGCATCATGCTTACGAGTTCAATTACAGGCTGTTTACGCTGGATGTCATAGGTGCCAGTTATGTCAACCAACGGACCCTCCACAACCTCTCTATCTGTCAAGATTTTGCCCTCCAACACGATTTCAGCCTCGGCTGGAGCGTAAGCATTGACATTTTCACACTTAACAAGAGGCATTTTGTTGTTGAGAAACGCGTTAGCCACACTGAACTCGCTGACGCCGAAGGGAAGAGGCGACGCCGCAGCCAACATTAACGCCGGATGCGAGCCAATCGTAATAGCCACATCTAAACTCTCTTTCTTTTCCTTCGCCGTCTTCCACATCTGGTAGAGATGCCGCGGCACCAACCGAATGGCTAAATGGTGGTCGTCTAAAACCTGAAGACGATGAATCGACACGTTTTCGATTTTTCCATCAGGGCTGCGGGCGGAAACCACAGAAGAGGTTATGTAGGCACCTGCATCCCGTTCGAAATGGGTCAAAATGGGCAGTTTAGATAATCGCGCCCTTTCCACCACCTCGTTTACTGGTCCCCCGCGCACAACCTTCGACGGTGTCGGCTTGCGCCAAGCCTCGATGATTTTTTGGTATAGAGTTTCATGACTCACTCCAAGAGCCCAGCATAGGCGTTGGCGTGTTCCACAAACCCCAGCCACAATTTTGGTACGGTTTCCTTTCACATTGTCGAAGTAGAGAATTGGTCCACCTTCGAATTCCTTCATGACCGCTGAAACCTCGAAGCGTGGTAAAACCTCGTCGTCAATCTGCACCAGTTGGTTTTTCTTCTGCATCTCTGCCAAAAAACTACGCAGACTCATTCTTTCTTTGTCTCCCCTTCTTTTTCTTTGAACGTTCTTTCAAACAGTTGGAGAAATATTGTTCCGGCGTTTCGCTCGCTTATCGTTTTAGCGAAAACCGACGCTAAAGCGATTTTTCCTGTTTTCTGTGCCAAGCGTTCGGCAAGCAAGCGGGCGATTATAGTGTTTCTGTCGCCGAGCAAGACGGATGACATTGGTGGTCCCAGCATTTTCTCTGCGGGTGGTAGGGCAACAGCCAAAGTCCCGAGCTGGTCTTCGCCCTCGCTTAAAAGGAGCAGATTAGCGTTTTTAGTTTCTAGGCGCAGAGCATAGAACATGATTTCGTCTTGTTTTATCTCTTCCTGCACAATTTTTGCGCGCATTTTTTGACCTACCTTAGTAGGCTTATTTATTGCTTCGTATTACTATTTACTGCTTTTAAAGCAAATTGGCGACTCAGCAATGAATGAAAGGGAGAGAGCTGAAAGGATTTTGCGTGTTCTCAGCAACGAATTCAGTCTGCCCAAATGGGTGGGTTCGATTAGGGAGCCTTTCCAAACGTTGATTAGAACGGTTTTGTCGCAGGCTACCAACGACAGAAACCGAGACCGAGCCTACAAGAACCTCTCAGAAAGGTATGAGATATCCCCAAAAACTTTGGCTATCGCTGACGTTAAAGAAATAGAATCCGCTATTCGAGTCGGCGGCTTGTACAGAAACAAGTCTCGAAAGATTAGAGAACTCTCTATGGTGGTTCTTGAACGTTTTAATGGTTCGCTTGATTTTGTTTACTCGCAGCCTTTGGAAAAAGCCCATTCTATGCTTATGAGTATTCCGGGAGTTGGACCGAAAACTGCGGATGTGGTTCTTTTGTTCTCTGGAAAAAAATCAACAGTGCCTGTTGACACACATGTGAACCGAGTTTCGAGGAGGTTAGGGTTGGCGCCGCTGAAGGGAAATTATGAGGAGATTCGAAAGGCGTTGGAGTCTCTTTACTCGCCGAAAGATTATTTGGCTATCCACCTGTTGCTCATCAGTTTAGGTCGAAGAAATTGTAGAGCACGAAACCCATTGCACGAGTCTTGCCCAGCCAAATCGTTGTGCCCAACCGCAAAAAGAGAGGCGCAGCAGCCCGACTTGCATCGGCTACACGGTAGTAGGGATTATCCTTGACTGTGATGGCTCAGTCCAAGCTCCATGAGAGAATCGCAGAGTTCTTTCCCTATTCCCGTGTGAGACCTTACCAAGACTTGTTTACTAACACTATTTTTGAAGCTGTCGAAAACCGCAGACATGTCCTCATTGAGGGCAGCAACGGCTTGGGCAAAACGGTTTCGGCGCTGTCTGCCTGCTTGCCGTTGGCTAAGGAACATGACCTGCAGATTCTCTATGTGGCTAAGACTCATCGTCAACACGAACGGGTGATTGAAGAACTGAACGCCATCGCTAAGCGGCAAGATGTGTCTGGGCTTTCGGTTCGCGGACGAACAGACATGTGTTTTCACCCGTTTATAACTCGTCATGCACCAGACGCGAAGTCAGCTATGGAAATATGTGAACTACTTAAGAAGAGAGAGCAGTGTTCCTATTACGAGAACATTGAGAAGAAGGATGAACGCCTCTCCGACCTGAGGAAGCACGTTGCGTCGCGACCATACAAGGCTTCGGAAGTGCAAGAGGTCTGCCGCGCTGAGGGTTTCTGTCCCTACGAGTTGGTTAAGAAGGCGCTGGGTGACGTTGACGTTGTAGCCTTGAGTTACATGTACGTTTTCGACCCCGCGGTTCGAGGAGCCTTCCTCAAGCATTTAGACCGACCAATGGACGAGGTTATACTCATTGTGGATGAGGCACATAATCTGCCCGAAACCGCTGTGGAAATCGCCAGCGACAGTTTGACGGTTTTTGCTGTGCGGCAGGCGCAGTTGGAGGCGGAAAAGTTTCGGCGTCACGATGTGGCTGACTTCGCGTGTAAGTTTCGAGCGTTGATAGAGCGGCGGTTGGCGGCTCAGGTTGAGAAGGAGAGTTATGTTTCTCCTCCACTATTAATCGATGCCCTAACGAAGAAGACGGATATCGATGACCCGCAGGTGTTTTTTGAAGAGATGCATGAAACTGGCAATTTAATCAAGCAGCAGTTGTTGACCCAGGGAAAGTATCCGCGCTCGTATATTCATCGTGTCGGCGAGTTTCTCCTGCGTTGGTTGGACACCTCCAGTGATGTTGCCTACACGCATATTTTGAGCCGGTACGTAGCCACGACAGGCGCGCCTTCAGCCAAGTTGGAGGTGGTGGCGCTAGACCCAACGAAGGTAACGGAACCCGTTTTCTCTGCTGTTTGCTGCAGCGTAAACATGTCCGGAACGCTTCAACCGCTCGAATCGTATGTGAAGATGACGCACCTGCCCGATTCAACGGTTTGTCAAGCCGTGCCCTCGCCGTTTCCGAAGGAACACATCCTCAGCCTCGCTTGCTGCGGCGTAACCACGGCCATGGAACAGCGCACACCAGCCATGTATAAAAAACTGGTCAGACGCATTGCAGAAGTTGTCCACAGCACACCAGCCAATGTGGGCGTCTTCACCGCCTCATACGAGGTTCTTGACAAACTGTTGGATGCTGGAATCGAAAACAGCTTGGAGAAGCCTCTGCTTCATGAGCACAGGGGTATGAAATCCAAAGAGAACGACCGCCTAATCAGCAGGTTCAAGTCCTACGCCAGACATGGCGGCGCAGTCCTGCTTGGTGTTCAGGGTGGACGTTCCTCGGAGGGCGCTGATTATCCTGGCGACCAGATGAATTCCGTGGCTATTGTCGGCGTGCCCTATGCTGAGCCGACGCCTAAGGTGAAGGCTCAGATAGAATATTATGAACGATGTTTTCCAGAGCATGGGAGAGAGTATGGCTATGTTGTTCCAGCCTTGAAGAGGGCGGCGCAGGCAGCGGGCAGACCCACACGCACGTTGGAGGACAGGGGCGCTATAATATTTCTTGACCATCGCTTCGCAACTCAATATTGTCAACATTTTTTGCCCTTGTGGATAAGAAGAGGCATGAAGACACTGCCAGATGTGGATAATGCCATAACAAGTGAACTAGTAGGGTTTTACGGCTGTAAACAGAATTGACTTTCCAGCGCAACAAAGATTATAGCAAACCAGTTTATTATGCGTCTTTGTGGAGACGGGTCTATTATGCAGAAGCTCAAACTCACCAAACCCCCTCGGCACATTTCGGGTTCTGAACTGCACTGCAAGAACTGGCAGATTGAAGGCATACTACGCATGCTGTACAACGTGGTTGACCCTGAGGTGGCTAAGGACCCTGAACACTTGATTGTTTACGGTGGAACTGGCAAAGCTGCGCGGAATTGGGATTGTTTTCACACGATTGCTGAGACCTTGTTGAACTTGGAGGCTGATGAGACGTTGCTGGTTCAGAGTGGTAAGCCTGTGGCTGTTTTTGAGACTCATGAGTGGGCACCGCGGGCTTTGATTGTGAATTGTATGTTGGTTCCGAAGTGGGCTACTTGGGATTATTACTACGAGTTGGAGCAGAAGGGTTTGATAATGTTTGGGCAGATGACCGCGGGCTCGTGGGCGTTCATCGGCACGCAGGGCATATTGCAGGGTACTTATGAGACTTTGGCGGCTGTGGCTAAAGAACATTACCGCTCAAGCCTGAAAGGTAAATTGGTGTTGAGTGCTGGTTTGGGTGAGATGGGTGGGGCTCAGCCGTTAGCTGTGACCATGAATGATGGGGTTGCTTTGATTGTTGAGATTGATAAGAGGGCTGTTGACAGGCGGTTGAGGCACTGGTACTTGGAGGAGTGGACGGATGATTTGGACGAGGCGGTGGACATGGCGTTGCAGGCTAAGGAAGCTAAAGAGCCTAAGAGTATTGGTTTGTTGGGCAACGCGGCTGAGGTTCATCCTGAGCTTGTGAAGCGTGGTGTTATTCCCGACATTGTCACTGATCAAACGGCGGCTCACGACCCGTTGAACGGCTACTATCCCATGGGGTTGTCGATGGAGGAGGCGGATAGGCTTAGGGAGACTGCTCCAGCCAAGTATGTTGCCTTGGCTAAGCACAGTATGCACGTTCAGGTTAAGGCTATGATTCAGATGATGCGGAAGGGCGCGGTTGCGTTTGAGTACGGTAACAACCTGCGGCAGCAGGCTTACGATGACGGGTTTAGAGAGGCGTTTGCTTTTCCAGGGTTTGTGCAGCGGTATATTCGACCTATGTTCTGTGAGGGGCGTGGGCCGTTCAGGTGGACGTCGCTTACTGACAGCGCGGATGATATTTACACGCTCGATGATGTTATTCTGAAGGAATTCGCTTACAACAAGGAGCTGTGCCGTTGGATTGGGAAGGCGAGGGAGCAGGTGAAGTTTCAGGGGTTGCCCGCTCGAGTGTGCTGGCTTGGGTTTGGTGAACGGGCGAGGTTTGGCAAAATCATGAACGACATGGTGCGCAAACACAAGTTAAATGGACCGATATGGATTGGACGTGACCATTTGGACGGTGGAAGCGTGGCGTCTCCGAACAGGGAGACGGAGGGCATGAAGGACGGAAGCGACGCCATAGCCGACTGGCCTATATTGAATGCGCTGCTTAATGCGGTTGCGGGTGCCACGTGGGTTTCGGTTCACCACGGAGGCGGCGTAGGCATGGGCTACAGCATCCACGCGGGCATGTGCCTAGTGGCAGACGGAACAAAGGAGGCGGAGAGAAGAATAGTGCGCGTGTTGACAACTGACCCGGGAACAGCCATAGTCCGCCACGCAGACGCAGGCTACGAGAAGGCGCAGCAGATAGCCAAACAAAAACAAATCAAAATGCCCATGCTAAAGACTGGAATATAAGCTTGGGTTCGATGAGGAAGTTTTATAAGTCTTGTTAATAATTAACAAATCATGGGCGATGTAAATCAGCATAGAAACACAGCGTTGGAAAACTTTAACGGTGCTCTTCAAGAGTTGAAAAACAAGAGGTTTTCCAATGTGGGACTTCTGTCTTTGAGGGCGTTAGAACAGATGGTTGAAGCCTGTGCTTCCAAGGAGGGTTTACACTTCCATGAACAGCCTAGAACTGCGCACAAGAATCGCCGCAGTTGGTTGATGGCGCATCATCCTGACCTGCTTGATTCTTGGGATAGGCTTTGGGGTATCTACGGTGAGTTGGGGTACGGTGGTTTAAACGGTGAGAGAGCTGAGCAGGCGTTAGCAGTCTTGAAGGAGTGCTTAAACGAGTTGGGTAAGAGGGAGAAAATTGCAGTTAGAGGTTTATGAGAAAATCGAGCATGTAGCCGACAAGGTGAAAACGGTGGAGGGGGTTGTTGGTCTAGTGCTTTTCGGAAGCTATTCACGAGGTGATTACGATGAAGGAAGCGATGTTGACCTTCTCGTCGTTTTTAGCGACAGGAATGCATTGGAGGAGGGCAGGGAAGAAGTATACAGGGCGACGTCTCAAAGCGACTTGTTCTTTCAGGTTGTCTGCTTAACCGTTGATGAGTTGAAGGGCTCTCCTCTTTTGGAGTCGGCTTTGCGTGAGGGAAAGATTTACTATGCAAGCGAAGACGTGAAGAAGCTGTTGACTCCGATTCACAAGGCTTACGCTCTCATAACTTACAGCACGGCAAACCTGAGTGCTAAGGAGAGAGTTGTGTTCACTCAGAAACTGGAGGGTAGGGGCAAGGGGAGGTATAGGTATGAGGGGCTTGTGGGCGAGTTGGGCGGGTTTAAGGTTGGAAGAGGAGTGATGATGATTCCAATGGAGAACTTAAGGACAATAACACAGCATTTAGAGACGAAAGGAATAAGCTACGTCATAAGACACGTCTGGGCTTGACAACTGACACGGGAACAGCGATAGTGAGACATGCAGACGCAAGCTACGAGAAGGCACAGCAGATAGCCAAACAAAAACAAACCAAAATGCCAATGCTATATTCTAATAGAGCGAAAGAAAATGACGCCAAACGTTATACAAGAGAGTTTCCAAGTAGTAAATATTCTTAGAGAAGCATTTTTAACATTAAACTTAGGCAGTTTCTCTCGCTGATTTCTGAATCATTGTCAATGCCCATCCTAGAATACATAGTCCTATTGCCAAAAAAACCAGTGACAACGCGACATAAAGGGATAAGCTCTGAATATTGAAATAGTACATCCCGATTAGCACGGTGGATAGAGACAATCCGAAAAAGATGTTGGGAAACAAAACTGTTGGATACAAAGATAAGGGGTTAAATCTACTTTTCATTCGTCTCTCTTTCATGCGAAATTCCTCTATCTTTTTCTCCAAGTCTTCAAGTCTAAAAGGTCCAGTCCCTGCTACTTCATGCAATTCCTTTTCCAAGCTTTCTTTTTCCTTCGTTGTTCTTTCTACCATCTTTGCGTATTCAGGTCCTAAAAGTGAAACTGCTATTGCGTAAGTTGGAATAGTGATGGATATCAGAAAAATAGAAAAATCAGCAAGGATTTTCAATATTTCGAGTTCTTGGGACATGAGTTTCTCATACACCATGGTTCCGCTTAGAGGAACAACCTTTAGCTTCTATTGCACTCTCTTTTTCTCCAGATGGGGTGTGAGAATTTTTTCTACGACCGCATCAGCATGCAGGTTC
>Ga0315314_1003434_pt1 | contig 12399 bp, 9 predicted proteins | sample TDP9_MG_FD_203631 | JGI IMG/M metagenome (GOLD analysis project Ga0315314, IMG submission 203631) | Freshwater sediment microbial communities from Lake Towuti, South Sulawesi, Indonesia - TDP9 | ecosystem: Environmental > Aquatic > Freshwater > Lake > Sediment | place: Indonesia: South Sulawesi...
CCGGAAAAAGCTGCTCCATGACTCCACCGATCCTCTCGTGGAGTTCTCTGCGTTCCTTCTTGAGAAGACCGTTGTAAACCACTTCCTGGGTCAGGGCGTGTTTGAACACATACTCCAGATCGGGCTGGAGCGCCCTGGTCCGGATCAGATCGAGATGTTCGAGGCTCCTCAGACAGCGGTCGATATGTTGCTTCAGCTCAGTGATCCGGGTGAGGATCTCGTAGAGGAAAGTTCTCCCGATCACCGAGGCCTCCTGGAGGATCCGTTTGGACTCTTTCTCCAGCCGATCGAGTCTGCCCGAAATCACCCCTTGGACGTTGGAGGATATCTCTGACTCCCGGATCGATCTGGTAACCCTCCAACTCCCGTTGTCTCGGATCAGAATCTCCGACTCGATCAAGGAATTGACCAGCTCCTCCAGGTAGAAGGGGTTGCCTTCCGCCTTCTCCTGGACGAACCGCCGCAGGTCCGCAGGAATATTCTTCGTCTTCAAGAGGGCTTCCAGCATATCCTGAGCCTCCGAAGGGGAAAGGTCCTTCAGCTGGATCTCCTGGTGGGACCTATCCATGGTGCCCAACTGATGGGTGCTGAAGAGGCTGAAGGCCGGCCTATAGACGCAGAGCACGAGGGCCGGCTGGGGGATATCCAACAGGGTATGGTGAAGCAGTTCCAAAAAAGAGGGGTCCGCCCAGTGCAGGTCCTCGAAGAAGAAGACCGTTGGCGATCTGCGAACCAGGGCGGAGAGGATCTTCTGGATGGCCTCGAATAGCTGAGCTTTCCAGAACTCGGGGCTGACCTCCTCGATCTCCGGGTAACGCAGCGCATAGAGACTGCCCACATAGGGCACCACATCGTCATCCCTGCCCAGGAGATGGGCGATCCCTGACTCCACCTTCTCCCTCACCCTCTCCGGGGGATCCCCTTCCTCGATCTGAAAGGTCCGACTCAGCAGATCGATCAGAGGGAAATAGGGGATGTTCTGCGCATAGGCGTGAGCGTGGCCTTCCAGCCATTGAACCTGGTGGGGATCGAGGGTGGCCTTGAACTCCTCCACCAGTCTGCTCTTTCCGGTCCCCGCATCCCCACAGATGGAGATGATCGTCCCCTTGCCCCTTCGCAGATTCTCTACCGTCTCCCGCAGTTGGGCGATCTCCGCTCGCCGGCCGATGAGCTCCGCTTTCAGCCCAGAGAGGCGATGGATGGTGATGGGTCTTTCCTTGGGAGATAAGACCCGATAGACCGCCACTGGTTCTGTCTTCCCCTTGACCTCCATGGGTCCCACGGCTTCGAAGGCAAAATATCCCTCCGCCTGCCGGTAGGTATCCAGACCGACCAGGATCTCATTGGCCTGGGCGCGATCAGAGAGCCGAGATGCTAAATTGATCGTCTCCCCCGAAACGCCATGGGTCCCCTTTTCGATGTCTACATCCCCTGCCACCACCATGCCGGTTTGGATGCCACTATGCATGGCAAGGGGGGAGCCGATCCTCTTTTCGATCTCGGGACTCCTTGCCTGAACCAGACCATGGATCTCCCGAGCGGCCCGGATGGCTCGAATGGGATCGTCCTCGTGGGCTTTGGGGACGCCGAAGAGGGCCACCACCGCATCGCCGATGAACTTCTCGATGAATCCCTCATATTTGGTCACCACCTGGGCGATCTCCCCGAAGATGCGGCTCAGGATCTCCTTGACCTCCTCCGGGTCCAGCCTCTCGGTCATAGCGGTATAGCCGGAGAGGTCGGAGAAGAGGACGGTGACCTGCCTGCGCTCGGCCTTGGTGGCGGGGATGGCCCACTCCGCCTCCCCTTTTTCCGCTAACGGGGAGCCACATCCGCCACAGAACTTGTTGCTGGCTGGATTCAAATTCCCACATTTGGGGCAGGCCAGCTGCAATTGGGCTCCGCACTCGTTGCAGAACTTCGCCCCTTCGGCATTTTCAGACTGGCAGGATGGGCACTTCATGGTTTTCCAGGAACAGGGTTAGGCTTCATTTCTTTTTCAGCAGCTTCCCGATGAACTGCTCGGATTCGGGAGAAGACCACTCATAGATCCCCACCTTCTTGTCCACGATGATCCCGCTTCGATCCAAGATAAAGACAGCGGGAAGGGCCCGAGCCTGATAGGCCTTCATCGCCTTCTTTTCTCCGTCCAGAAGGATGGGGAAGGAGAGGCCACGCTCCTTCGCTGAACCCTGAATGGTCCCCGCCGGCTCTCGGTCGATGTTCACCCCGATGATTTCCAGATCCTTGTCCCTGTATTTTTTGTAGAGCGATTCCAACTTTGGTAACTCCTGTTGGCAGACATGGCAATAAATGGACCAGAAGGCGACAAGAACCACTTTTCCCTTGAGGCTCGAAAGGGACATATCCTTGCCCTCAAGGGTAGGAAGGGTGAAGTCCGGGGCGGGGGCGTTGATCTTGGCCTGCTCCGCGGCCTGGGTGGAGAAAGCCGCCAGGACCAAGCAAACCGAAGAGACCAAAGCTATCTGAATTCCCTTCATGATTTCCCTCCTGGTGTCTGGTTTTGGTGGTGTTCAGTGCATCCTCACCGCGGAATGCCGGCCTTGACGAACCCCTCCACGGCGTGCTGTCGATCTCTCTCCCGGAGGAAAGGCGCCCGGCTGGCCCAATCGGAGGCGGAGAAGGTGGGGTTTTCCTTCATAAACTTCTCTGCCTCGGCACGGGCCTCCTCCATCCGCCCCAGATAGGCGAGGGATGCGGCCAGGATCCGCCTGGCAGCCCCCATGGGCGACATCTTCCTAAATGTCTCGATCGCCCCTTCATAATCGTGGGACCAGAATTGGCCCGATCCCAAAATCCACACGTACCAGTTCGGATGATAGGGATTCAGGCGCATCGCCTGTTTGATCCGAGGGATGGTCTTTTCCGGCTGGCCCATCCATATATGGAGTTCAGCCAACCAGGCAAGAAGATCTGCGTCATTCGGATTCGCCTTCAGACCTTCCTTATATTGATCCATTGCTTGATAGTGCTTTCCACCGAAAAGCAGGGTTTTACCAAGCAATCCATTCGCATTGCTGAGGCTCGGATCGAGGGCCAACGCCTTGGACGCCATATCGAGGGCTTTTTGGTAGGATTCCTGGGGCTTTGCTGGACGGTAATACATGAAATCGTGGAGATGTGACCACCCCAAGTTGGCGTAAGCCGGCGCGTAATTCGGATCCAGGGCAACTGCCTTCTCGCAAAGCTCGCGGGCCATTGCGCAATCAGTGGGGGTGCGACGATCCAGTAGCCCCCTGGCTCGCCATACAAGACCATATGCATCCAGGCACTCCGGATGCTTCAGTGATCATCCTGTGATTTCCGCCTGGTAAAGCTTGCCTGCTAAGGAGACTACGATCTTCCGGGTGACCTCGTCCTGCACCTGGAAGACATCGGTCAGGGGGCGATCGTACCTCTCCACCCAGAGATGGGTGCCGGCGATGGCATCGATCAACTGTGCCGTCACTCGCATTCGATCCTTGGAGATCTCCATACTGCCCTCCAGCACATAGCGGACCCCCAGTTCCTCCGCCACCTGCTGCACCTTCACCGCTTTGCCCTTATAGGTGAAGGTGGAGTTGCGGGCGATGACGAAGAGCTGTTTGAACCGGGCCAGGGCGGAGATAATATCCTCTGTCATGCCATCCACGATGAAGTCCTGGGATTTATCTGCGCTCAGGTTCACAAAGGGAAGCACGGCGATGGAGGGTCGATCAGGCAGGGGATGGGCCATCCTCCGGACGGAGGCGACCTGAGGGGCGCGGGCTGGAAGGAGAACAAACCGCCACAACAGCACACCGGCAATCACGAGAATGACCTCTGCGGCCAGGGCAATCCTCCCCCATTTCTTCCGGAATGCCCTCTTGGCCTCCTTCACCCGATGAGCGGCTGCGCCGGGATGAGAGAGCACCCGATACACTCGAACGGGCTGTGCGATGTTCTTGAGCGTCTGCTCCCCCAAATTATCATATCCAAACCCGAGCTTGCCCTTGATCTGGTCATATACCATCCCGGAGATACAGATCCCTCCCCCTTCGGCCAGGGCCTGGAGGCGGGCGGCGATGTTCACCCCATCCCCGTAGATTCTCTCTTCTTCCTCCACCACATCCCCCAAACTGACGCCCATGCGGAATTCCATCTTACGGTGGTAGGGGAGGTCGGCATTCCGCTCGGAGAGTTCCCGCTGCATCTCGGCGGCGGTGTTCAACGCATCCAGAACGCTGTCGAACCGGGCCAGGAGGTTCTCCCCGGTCGCATCCACCACTTGGCCCCGGTATCTCTTGATCAGTGTCTCCATCGCCTCCTTGTATTCATTCAAGGTGCGGATCGTCCCCACATCGTCCTGGCTCATCAGACGGGTGTAGTCCTTCACATCCGCAGAGAGGATGGCGATGAGATGGCGGGTGACGCCTTCAGGGGTCATGGAATCTTCTCCGTGGATCAGGTTTTGGTGTTGTGGTGGTGCAGGCTAGTGTCATGCGCATGGTGGACACCATCCCCCTGGGTCTGGGGAGCCCGCCAGAAACCATGATTGAGACGCCCCCTTTGGGGATGTTACAGAGCAACAGGGTCCGGTGCATACCTCGGGCGCCTTCATCGCTCGAAGGAGAAACGGACAAGAGGCTCTTTCTCCGTTTCCACTGTGCCATCTGATCCATCAAGAGTCAAGAGGCAGAGTCCGGTCCCTTCCTCCTGTTAGATCAGGGAGTTACGGTAGTGTTGTATTTGAATTGTCCGTTGACGATCCTCATGATCACCGCACCTCTGATCGCGTTGCCATTCGGATCGATGGTGATCGACCCGGTGACCCCCTGAAAGTCCCTGGTCTTCGCTAAGGCCTCGGCCACCCCTCTGGGGTCCTCGGTCTGAGCCCTTTCGATCGCATTCAGCAAGAGGATCGTGGTGTCATAACTGATCCCAAGGCCGGGACGGGGGGTTGAGCCGAAGCGGCTGCGGTAATTTTCGACGAAGTCTTGCCACTCCCGGCGTGGATCTTCCGGGGAGAAAAAGCCGCTGAAGAAGGCACCCTCCACGGCGGGGCCGGCGATCTTGATGAGATCGGGGTGATGCCAGCCATCCCCCCCGAGCAGGATGGATTGGACGCCCTTCTCCCTCGCCTGCTTGGCGATCAGGCCCACTTTGTTGTAAGCGTCAGGAAGGAAGAGCACCTCCGGTTTGGAAGCGGCCACCTTGGTCAGAAGGGCGGAAAAATCGACATCCATCGAGCTGTAGGACTCAAAGACCTTAATCTCCCCTCCCTCCCTACGGAAGGCGTCCCGGAAGAACTCGGCGAGTCCCTTGGAGTACTCGTGCCCCGCATCATAGAGCACGGCTGCCGTCTTCTTTCGGAGGTCCCTGGCGACGAATCTGGCCAGCACCCAGCCCTGGAAGGGATCGATGAAGCAGGACCGAAAGATGAAGGTCTTCCGCTTGCCCTCGGCCACGGTCACCTTGGGGTTGGTCGCGTAGGGGCTGAGCAAGACGACTCGTTCCCTCTGGCAGATGTCAGAGATGGGGATCGTGCACTTGGAGGTGGGCGGTCCTACGATCAGCTTCACCCGGTCGAGGTTGATCAGCTTCTGTGCGGCATTGGAGGCCTCGGTCGGATCGTACCGGTCATCGGCGATCACCGGGACGATCCTCTTGTCCAGAATGCCCCCTTTGGCATTGGCCTCGGAGACGGCGAGCTCAAAGCCCTCCTTCATATCTTCCCCCATGGCTTTCAATTCCCCGGTGAGGGACATGATCAATCCGATCTTGATGGTTTGCGCGGGCGCCTCACCGCCGAAGGCCAGCGTCAAAGCGAATACAAGAGTGCAGAATCCGAGCACCCTCTTCATTCTCATCCTCCTTCCCCATGCCTCACCCTCCTTGCCTTTTCCTCAAAGCACATCCAGCAAGGACCTGGCCTCCTGCAGATCCGGGGTATCCAACCCTTCGGTGAACCAGCCGTAGATCTCCGATACGAGCTTCCGGGCCTCTTCGGATCTGCCCCCTCGTTGCAGTAGGTGGCTCAGCGTGGCCCGCAATTCCCACGATTTCGCCTGCTGACGGCCCTCGCCCACAGGACGTCAGGGATAAGTAATTTAAGTACTTTCCTACCTTGCTTACTCATGACTGGCAGCACATCCGACCATGAAGGGAGGATAGACTGGCACTGAATAATTACCAAGTTACCGCTGACTCTCCTCTTTTTCGGCTGTGGCCTATTCGTGGTATCTTGGGCAGCAGGGTCGGGGGATTTCAGCGAGGAAGGCCTGCCTTGATATAGCCCTCCATAGCGTGCTGTCGATCCTTATCGTGGAGGTACGGCTGGGTGCTCCCCCAATAGGACGCGGAAAATGTCGGGTTATCCTTCAAATACTTCTCTGCCTCGGCACGCGCCTCCTCCATCCGCCCCAGATAGGCCAGGGAACCGGCCAGGAACCGCCTGGCTTCACCGATCGGCGACATCTGCGCGATCGTCTTGACCGCCCCTTCGTAATCATGTAATTGGTATTGAGCTTGACCCAACACCCACAAGTACCAGTTAGGATAATAGGGATTCAGGCGCATCGCCTCCTTGACCCGCTGGATGGCCTCTTCCAGCCGACCAACAAACCCGATAGCTTCTGCCCACCAGACAAGAAGGTCCGCGTCGTTCGGATTTGCCTTCAGGCCCTCCTCAAACATTGAGATCCCTTCGTTGTGTTCATTACCGTAAAGCAGAAGTTGGCCAAGCCGGGCACGCGCCCAGCCGTCCATGGGATCAAGGGACACGGCCTTGTAGGCCAGATCGAGGGCCTTACGATAGGGCTCCTTGGGCTTGCCCGGAAGCCAGCCGAACTGCCAATCGGCAAAATGGGTCCACGCCAACCATGCATAGGCACGGGCATAATTAGGATCCAGGGCAATCGCCTTCTCAAATAGCTCGCGGGCCTTGGCGTTATCGTTGGGAGTTAAGCGCATACATATCTCAACACCCCGCCAGTAAAGGCCGTATGCATCCAGGCTATCGGGACGCTTGAGCGATGCCCTTGCCATTTCGGCCCGGTGCAACTTGCCCACCAGGGAGCCCACGAGCTTCCGGGTCAATTCGTCCTGCACCTGGAAGACATCCGTCAGGGCACGATCAAACCGCTCGACCCACAAATGCATGCCGGTGGTGGCATCGATCAGCTGGGCCGTGACCCGGATGCGATCCTTCGAGATTTGAATGCTGCCCTCCAGCACATAGCGAACCCCCAACTCTTGGGACACCTGCCACACCTTCACCGCTTTGCCCTTGTAGGTGAGGGTGGAGTTCCGTGCGATCACGAAGAGCTGTTTGAACCGGGCCAGAGCGGCGATGATATCCTCCGTCATTCCATTGACGATCATCTCATGGGACTTTTCCCCGCTGAGGTTTTCGAAGGGCAGCACGGCGATGGAGGGCTTGTCGGGCAAGGGAAAGGCCATCCTCTGGACGGAGGCGCCCTGTGGGGCGCGAGCGGGAATAAGCACAAAGCGCCAGAGGGCCAAGCCTCCCATCAGGAGGACGGCCCCTGCGGCCAGGGCCACCCATCCCCATTTCTTCCGGAGCGCCCTTTTGGCCTCCTGCACCCGGTGGGCCGCCGCCCCAGGGAAGGAGAGCAGCCGATAGACCCGGATGGGCTTGGCGATGTTCTTGAGGGTCTGCTCTCCCAGATCCTCGTATTCGAACCCCAGCTTGTCCTGCACCTGATCATGCACCATACTGGAGATGCAGATCCCTCCTCCCTCGGCCAGGGCCTGGAGCCGGGCGGCGATGTTCACCCCGTCCCCGTAGATCCGACCTTCCTCCTCCACGATATCTCCCAGGCTGACCCCCATGCGGAATTCCATCTTGCGGTGAGAGGGGAGTTCGGCATTGCGCTCGGAGAGCTCTCGCTGCATCTCGGCGGCCGCATTCACCGCATCCAAGACGCTGTCGAACCGGGCGAGGATGCTATCCCCGGTGGCATCCACCACCTGGCCGCGATAGCGCTGGATCAGGGTCTGCATTGCCTCCTTGTATTCATTTAAGGTGCGGATGGTCCCCACATCGTCCTGGCTCATCAGGCGGGTGTAGTCCTTCACATCCGCAGACAGGATGGCGATGAGATGGCGGGTGATGCTCTGGGAGGTCATGGGAACTTCTCCTTGTAACGGGTGTCTATGTGATGGAAATTCGAGGCCCTATGAGGCATCAAAGCACAAAGGCACCGTCTGAAACCTAAGATCAGTCCGGTGCCTGTCACTGTCCATTCCGTGCCTGCCTTTTCCGTCAGCTGACCGTCAACTGCCAAGCCTGTCGCCTTGGACGAGAAAAGAAATTCTTGGTGGTAAATGAGTTGGGAAACAAAGCCTCTCTGGTTTGCTATTTACTCTCCTGGGTTCTCCTTGTCAACGGGTTTTTGCCCTTCCCTTCCGACGGTGACCAGAGCTTGGCCGATGCTATACCTCCAGATACTTCGCCTGCACCTCTGGATGGGCCTTCAGTTCCTCGACTGTTCCCGCGAAGCCAATGTGTCCCTTCCCCATCAGATAAACACGGGTCCCCAATGACATGGCCACCTTGAGGTTGTGCTCCACCAGCAGGATGGAAACGCCTGCCCTGTTGATCTCAGCCAGGACCTTGCTGACCTCCTTCGCCATGAGCGGACCGAGGCCTTCGGTCGGCTCGTCCACTAACAACAATTCAGGGTTGCCCATGAGCGTCCTTCCGATGGTTAGCATCTGCTGCTCCCCGCCGGAGAGATACCTCCCCTGATGATGAGCCCTTTCGTTCAATAGGGGGAAGTGGGCGAAAACCCGCTCCACCGTCCAAAGGCTGTCACCTTTGCCCCCGAAACGACGCCCCCCCTTCATTCCCAGTTCCAGATTCTCCATCACCGTGAGATTAGGGAAGATCCGTCGATCCTCCGGGACATAACCGATGCCCGCCCTTGCCACCCAGAAAGGGGGATGTCCAGCCAGATCCTTTCCCTTGAAGATTACCTCCCCTGACTTCTGCCTGACCAGGCCCATGATGCTCTTCAAGGTGGTGCTCTTTCCCATGCCGTTGCGGCCCAGCAGGCCAACGATCTCCCCTTCCTCCACCGCCAGGGAGACCCCTTGGAGGACATGGCTGGTGCCGTAATAAGCATGGAGATTCCTCACCTCAAGAAGCATCATCCAACCTCCACCTCCCCCAGGTAGGCATCTTTGACCTCTTGATTCTCCTTGATCTCTTGCGGGGCGCCCGTGGCCAGGATCTCTCCGTGGTGGAGCACCGTAATCCGGTCAGCCAGGGAGAAGACCACATCCATATCGTGCTCGATGATGACCATGGCCTTACCCTCGGTCAGACGCCGGATCAGTTCCACCGCCTCGTGGGTCTCATCCCGCGACATTCCCGCCGTGGGCTCATCCAGCATGATTAGATCCGGCTCCGTCGCCAGGGCCAGGCTGACCTCCAGGGCCCGGTGCTTGCCATGCGGCAACAAGCCCGCAGGGATATCCCGTTCCTCATCCAGATGGATTCGATTCATAACCCCTCCGGTCTCCTCGGCGATGGGCTGCATCCGGTCCACCTTCCGCCATAGATTGAATCGAATTCCCCTCCTGGATAGCACCGCCATTCGCACATTTTGAAAGGTGGTCAACCGATGAAAGGTGCTGGTGATCTGAAAGGAACGACCCATCCCCCATCTGGTCAACTGGCAGGGTTTCATCCCGGTGATGTCTTGCCCTTTGTAAAAAACCTGTCCCCGGCTGGGTCGGTAGGTGCCGGTGATAACATTTAATAAGGTGGTCTTGCCGGCCCCGTTGGGACCGATGATGGCGTGTCGCTCCCCTTCCCCCACCTGCAGATTGACATCCGATAGGACGACCAGCCCTTGAAAATCATGATAGATGCCTCGGGTTTCCAGGATAATTGGCATCTTCACAAGATTTTTTCCCCCTTGCCCCGGGATAGCTTTCTCTGTAACCACTTTTCCCTGGCGGCTCGATAGATTCCCACCACCCCGCCCGGGGCGAACAGGACCATGCCGATGAAGACAAGCCCGTTGATCAGGTCCACATACCTGACATAGCGGGAAGTGATCTCATTCAGGCCATGGATCAGCCCCGAGCCCAGGATCGGGCCGAAGAAACTTCCCAGGCCGCCCACATAAGCCATGACGATGGGATTGAAGGAGGCGAAGATGGAGAGGACCCCATCGACGGAGACCAGGTTGTGAAGGAGGGCGTAGATCGAGCCCACCAGACCCGCAACCGCCCCGGAGAAGATCAAGAGGGCTGCCTTGGTGTGAGGAACCTTGAAGCCCAGGTAGTCGATGCGGCGGGGGTTGTCGCGGATGCCAACGAGGACGCTGCCAAAGGGGGTCTTGGTGAAGAACCACATGGCCCCTATGCTCAGGAAGAGGATGGTCATGGCAAAATAATAGAAATGTTGAGGTACGGCCATGTCCACTGTGAGGACCCCTGGGATGCGGAACGGGGGGATGGGATACCCTCCGATCCCATCCTCTCCCCGGGTGATCTCCCGGTACTTCAGGCAGAAGACATAAAGCAGCTGCCCGAAGGCCAGGGTCAGCATGGCAAAGGCGGTCCCACTGACCCGGGCCAGAAGGGGACTGAAGGCGAGGGCCAGCAGCGCTCCCGCCAGCCCGCCCAGCCCCACGACCATCAACAAGGGAAGCCCCGGGATGTGGGTCAAGGAGAGCGCAGTGGCATAGGCCCCGACCCCGAAGAACATGGCATGTCCGAAGCTGAGGAGTCCCCCGTAACCCAAGAGCAGATTGAGGCTGACGGCAAAGGCGGCGTCAATGGCGAACTGCACCACCGTGTTGATATGATTGATGGCCAGCATCTGGGGGAGAAGAATCAGGAAGATCAGGGCCCCGCCCCATGCCAGTCCTCGCTTTATTCTTGTGCTCATTCTCGTTCTCCCAGTAAACCCGTGGGCTTAAAACAGAGGAAGATGGCCATGAAGGCGAACATCAGGACCGGCGCCAACTTGGGGATAAACTGGATTCCAAAGGCGTTCAATTCCCCCAGCATCAGAGAGACCATAAAAGCCCCAGTCAGGCTGCCCAGTCCTCCGACCACCACCACCACGAAGGCATCCATGCCCATCTGATCGGCCATGCCTGGAAAGACAGTCAGGATCGGGGCCACGGCCACCCCCGCAACCCCCGCCAGCCAGGTGCCGATCCCGAAGACCAGCATGAAGACCAAGGAGGTATTAACCCCCAGGGCATCCAGCATCTCGGCATCCGAGACGGCAGCCCGCACGATCTTGCCCAGGCGCGTGCAAAAGAGGATCAAGGCCATGAACCCCAAGATCGCCACCGATAAGGCGATGATAAAGAGTCGATAGAGCGGGTATTCCAGGCCGAAGAGGTTGATGAGGCCATTCAAAGCGGGAGGGATGGGGATGATTTGGCTCTCGGTCCCCCAGAAGATCTTCACCAACTCCAAGATCACCAGCATGATGCCCACGGTGAGGAGCAGCTCCGCGATGTGTCCCCGGGCGTGGACCTTTCTCAGAAGGAACCTCTCCACCAGCACGCCGAAGATCCCTGCCGCCACCGGGGCCAGAAGCAAGGTGAGCCAAAAACTTCCGGTCACTTGCAGGAAACTATAGGAGAAATAGGCAGACAGCATAAAGAAGGAAGCATGGGCCAGGTTCAGAATTCCCATCATCCCGAAGATCAGGGTGAGGCCGGATGAGACGAGGAAGAGAAGCATCCCATAGGCCAGCCCGTGGAGAGCCTGAGTGATGTACATCACGATGGTGGGGGACAATAGTTAACCTCCTGTGAAAAGAAGGGATCGAGAACTGCAGGGTTCAAGTGATGGACAAGAGTTTAATAAATCCCTGGGTTGGAATCCAAACATTTCACTTGATCCCTGGGCCCCTTGCAGTTTTCAGCCTTCCCCTCGACCCCTTGACTCCTCGAACTCTCGGACCCTTTCATTTCTTGCATCTCTCCAAATCCCCCGGCACCGGTTGCGTCACATACTTGGCTGGGATCTTGATGATCTTCCCTTGAGCGGCACATCCCTCGAACCATTTGTTTGGATAGACATATTCAGTGGCGTAGAGGTCCATGATCGCCTGATGGTCGCAGGCGCGCATCTTCAGGAGCCCGACAAGGGAGTTCCACTCATCGCCCTCCCAGGTCTGGATGATCTTCTCCGGGTCGGTGCTGCCCGCCCGCTGGATGACATCCAGGAGCCAATACATGTAGGATAAGGTTGCCCCTGTGTTTCCCCGGGGCCATTTATAGGTTGCTGTATTATAGGGCTTTTTCCAGCTCTTCCATTGGCGGTTCCAGCAATAAAGCCAAGCCCGGTGCTCAGGCGTGTTATCTTCGATGAGAAATGGGCTTACATGGAGCAGCCCTTCTGTGCCGATGGGTCCAACCC
>Ga0315314_1003437_pt1 | contig 12393 bp, 13 predicted proteins | sample TDP9_MG_FD_203631 | JGI IMG/M metagenome (GOLD analysis project Ga0315314, IMG submission 203631) | Freshwater sediment microbial communities from Lake Towuti, South Sulawesi, Indonesia - TDP9 | ecosystem: Environmental > Aquatic > Freshwater > Lake > Sediment | place: Indonesia: South Sulawesi...
TATACCCCTGCCGTGGCTCAAATCAGCGTGAAAGGGAAGGCCTGCATCAAGGGGGAGAAGACCGAGCTGGACAAGATTCAGGAGGATTATGCTGAAAAGCTTCCCCCGCCACCGACTGTTCTTCAACCCATCTCCAACGTCGCGTTCATGGAATCCATAATCATTGCTCGCATCTTGAACGTTCCGCCCCCCGTTCCTCTTCCACGAATTCCTGTGGCCGATAAGAGGAAGCCTTCCGAGCTTGCCTATCGCGCTTAATGCTCAGAAAAATGCAAGAGTTCATTATAATTTGAAGGATTGATAGTTACTTTAGGGGCACGTACATCGACGATTTTGAAGCGCCTATACCAGGCGTCCCATGCTTGACTGGTTTGTTGGTTGTGGCGAATTCGCCCAGATAGTGACCGATCATCTCGGGCGTTACCTCCACCGAAGCGAATTCTTTCCCATTGTGAACCAGCAATGTTACGCCAACCATCTCTGGAATGATCACTATATCACGGACATGCGTTTTCAACACAACCTTCCCACCAGGTTCTATGGCTTTCCTTTTCTCGCGGATGCTATTAAGAAGGGTTCTCTGCTCTAACGTGAGCCCACGCAATAGACTTCTACGCTGCCGGGACGGGAGCAGGCGAATAAACTCGTCCATGGACATGTCTCTCAATTCTTCGAACGTGCAGCCCCTATAGGTGAGCTCTTTAGGCATGTTTCTCACGCACTCCATCTGATTCCGTGGAATCTATTAAGGGTTTCTAACCAAAAACGCGTAAAAGTGGGCATACTGCCTACTCTCTTCTTTTCCTTCCACGACCTGCTCTTTTCGCCGCGATCAGACCAACCTTTTTACCTGGTGGTGCACCCCTAGAAACGGTCGTAACCTTACGGGCTCCCCTCTTGCTGCTTCCATAGGGATGCGCTGCGGCCACCATGGCTCGACCCCGTGTCCTTGGATACATCCTTCCCTTCGCCTGCATCAAATGAAACTTGGCGCCAGCCTTCAAGAAGGGTTTTTCGACACGGCCTGCCCCAGAGATCACCCCGACGGTTGCTCGGCAGAGATCGCTAACGTACCTGGTCTTCCCGGAAGGAAGCTTTATGATCGTCCCTTCAGGAGTGTGCGCTATCACCGTGACGTAGGAGCCGGAGGAACGGGCTATCTTGCCTCCATCGCCGGGCAGGAGTTCTACGTTGCAAACCATGGTTCCTTCTGGAACGCTGCCTAGAGGAAGAGTGTTGCCAACATCTGCTGGAGCCTTTCCTCCTATTTGCACTGGTTGACCCTCATAAATCCCTTCGGGAACCACTGTGTAGAAGGATTCTCCGCTCTCCAGCTTCAAGAGGGTTAGCGGGCCCCCCCTACCAGGCTCGTGCAGAATTTCCGTCACTTGACCGTGAATGACCCCCTCTAGCTCCTGTTTTGATATGGGAGGATACCGAGCTGGGGCCACCCTCTTGTGGGTACTCGCTTTAAATGTGGGTGTTCCTCTTCCCCTTCTTTGAACTCGTATTCGTTTCCCCATCCCTGTCGCCTTCGTATATGCTACACGATGCTCTATATTAATTGTTCTTTTCATGAAGCGGTTTCTTTCAAACGGCCTAACGCTTCTTGAATTCTATTATGTCTTCGATTTCCTTTTTCATTTTCTGATATAACTCTAGGGCTTCTTTACGCGGTTGAAGCGTTTCAGTATCGTATACCTGCTCGAACGGCTTCCCTACTGGTGCTTTGTCAGGTTCCATTCGATCCTTGTACCTTGAAACTAGCAACTTAGCGATTTCGTTCGCATCCTCCCGTTTGATGCCCGCTGCCGCCTCGGCTACTTCAGCTAAAAATCTAAGTTCCAGAGGTGAGGCGTGATTTGGAAACTTCGTTTTGGCGATTCGAGGGCTACTTAATTGACCGGTACCGGATGCACAGCCAGCAACTGCCATGGCAGTGATTTCATAAAAGATTTGTTCCGTACAAGGTCCTGCTGAAGTTCTGGAGGCTATCCCTCCACTTTGAGGTAAGTTTCTGGATAAGGCTTGTGACACTAAGCTTGTTGCCCACAAACTTTCATGGTTTGTTGTGGTGTGATATTTTATATGCGAAAGACCTGAGCCAAGGATATTCATTTTATAAACAATCATGCAAGCTAATGGAACCGCAACGGCTTCGACTGCGCCTCCATCTGGACCACCACACCAGCCACCTATCAGCGGGGTTCCCCCTCCAAACATATTATATCCTTTACTAGACCATTGGATAGCCTTGGATAACTGAATGTCGTCTGTTTTAAGATCTGGATACAAAAATAACGCGCGGATATCACTTGGCCTCAAGAATTCATCTGCCACCAAGTCCTGCAGCCCGGCAACACCAGCAACAACACCCGCCATCATAGGCATGCCGGGTCTTCCAGCGTTACTTAGAACCTCCATCAGCCTCTGTGCACAGGTTTTCACGATGATTATCTGTAAAGGCGAGTTTTCTCTTATCTTTAGTCCGAAAGCATTTTCTATTCTGCCAGCATGACTAAGAATCTTGTTCCCAGGTTCTTGAGCGTAAGCCTGATTTATCTTGACGTACATATCGAGATCAACTTCAGCACCGAACGGACCTCCATCAATTATGGGAACCAGCTTGTCTTCCACACTTCTGTGTTGAATTATTACTCTGTCTTTTCCCTCACCGAGGGACACTTCGGATGGCAGATGCTTTATTGACTCCTTCACCTCCTCTTCGCTGAACTTAACAACCCTTTTTGTGCTCATGTAGTACACGCCAGTATCCAGAAAAAGCTTGAAGCCCGCTTTCCATACATCGTCAGCTAGGCTATCGTTAGTGGGAACAACTTCCTCCCTGTTATATCTAATGTCGTATTCCTTGCAAAGCTCAGCTATCTTCTTAGACATCCCTAAATTAAAATCCTTCTCAGTTACCATAGGCCCGGTTTCAGCTCTCCTCACAACCTCCGAAAAACTCACAGCCAAATTTAAGCACCTACTTACGTCTTTATTGTTAGGCGATATCATCCTTTTTTGGCTTTTCCTCCTGACCACAAGGAAGAGAAGGTATGCGATAATCACGAAAAGAACTCAAAACCGAGCGATAGGTAGAAGTAAGTCTCTGCAGAGCATCCGAAAATTGTAAATGTAATGAATAGGCTGATGGGTGATATTTTGGATAAGAAACCAGTCGTAACCCTGCTATCTTTGCTAGAAACTTAGCCTACAGCGCCCATTTAAGTGTATACTATAACCATTTAGGAAAACACATGTGAAGAGACGCGAAGAAGACGTAAGAGCCATCGCTGCAGCATACATGTTGAGTAATGTGCTTAATGTATTAGAGTAGAGGCGTACGTGGATCCGGCATCAAAACGCTTAAAAAGTATACACTACACGTCTGAAAAGGAGAGAATTGATGCGCAAACAAATCGTTGCAACACCTGAGCTTTGCACTGGTTGTCGTAGGTGTGAACTCATTTGTTCAATCGTAAACGAGCACTCGTTTAATCCTACAAAAGCGAGAATGAGAGTCCTGAGAAAATGGCCTGAAGCAGATGTTATAGTTGTCTGTAATCAATGCGCACAGACACCTTGTATAGAAGCATGCCCAGTAAAGGCATTGTCTAAAGATGCCAAGACTTCGGTCATAATGGTAGACGAAGAAAAGTGCATCGGCTGCAATGAATGCGTAAAAGCATGCTCACTCGGCGCAATAACTCTTCATCCTGAAAAAAATGTAGCAATTGTATGTGATTTTTGCAACGGTGATCCTGTATGTATTAAATATTGTCCGACTGGAGCCTTAAAATTCGAAAGCATAAACGTTAGCCAACAGAAAAAGAGGATGCTGAATCGTAAAGAGCTCTAAAGTGATCGTGAACCAGTTAAAATTTGGGAGGTGAACGAAATGTTTGGTGGTTATGTTGGAAAGATGTTGCGTATAAACCTAATTAACAGAAAACTTTCAGAAATACCTCTTGACCCCAAGATAGCTGAAAAGTTCATTGGCGGAATGGGATTAGGCATCTGGGTACTCTACAAAGATTTAAAGCCCAAAATAGACCCGCTAGATCCTGAGAATGAATTAATATTCGCAACAGGCCCTCTTTCAGGCACTTTGGCACCATCCTCCGGAACGGCATCGGTTATAACAAAGTCACCACTAACAAATACTTGTTTAGATAGTTATGCCAGTGGATTTTTTGGTCCTGAACTAAAATTCGCTGGTTACGATACAGTAATCATTCGGGGAAGAGCAAGCAAACCAGTATATATATTGATAAATGATGGAAAGGCTGAGATAAGGGATGCGAGCCACCTTTGGGGTCAGAAAACTTCAGACACCTCTAACAAGATTAGAGAGGAAATTGGTGACAAGGAAATAAAGATAGCATGCATCGGACCAGCAGGAGAAAACCTTGTTAGGTTCTCTTCCATAATAACTGATCGAAGATCCTTTGGTAGAGGCGGTTCTGGGGCGGTTATGGGTTCCAAGAAACTCAAGGCTTTAGCCGTGCGTGGGTCTGGAGACATCAAAATCGCGGATGAAAAGGCTTTCTTAGAAGCAGTTAATGAAGCATTTGAAATTGAGAAGTCTAGCACGCGATCAGGTTTCTTAAGAGACTGGATGTTCCTGGGAACCCCCGGAGGATTACCCATAGTACAGATGGCAGGCATACTTCCCACGAGAAACTTCTCAACAGGAGTATTTGAACAATATGATAAACTCTCTGGTAACGAAATGAAAAAAAGATTCTACTATCGAGATATCGCGTGCTATAACTGTTTTCTTCACTGCGGAAAGACAAGCATCATTAGAGATGGCCCGTACGCGGACACCGTGACGGAGGGACCAGAGTATGAGACGATGGCGTTGTTAGGCTCTAACTGTGGCATCGACTATCCAGAGGCGGTTGCTCACGCTAACTTGCTCTGTGATGAGCATGGGATGGACACGATGTCAACTGGTGGCGTTATCGGGTTCGCTATGGAATGCTATGAACGCGGGTTGATCAACAAAGAGGACACTGAAGGAATCGATTTAAGGTTTGGAAATCATGAAGCCTTGATTCAGACGATTGAAAAAATAGCGTTAAGAAAGGGGTTTGGAAACATGTTGGCTGAAGGTGTGATGAGGCTTTCCCGAGAAATTGGACACGGGTCGGGAGCCTTTGCCATGCATGTTAAGGGATTGGAATTTCCATCATGGGATCCAAGAGGGCTGAAAGGTTCAGGGTTAGCATTTGCAACTTCTCATAGGGGGGCATGTCACAAGAGGGGAATAATGGGAGAAGAGATTTTCGGAAAATCAGGCTTTTCGATAGAAAATAAAGCCGTGTCTGTGAAGCAAACTCAAGATATAGTGGCTGTATTCTTCTCATTAGGCGTATGTAGATTTGCAACCATGGCGACGCCTTTATCGCTATGGGCTAAACTTTTGACATCTGCTACAGGAATTGACTTTGACGAAGCAAAGCTCATGCTCGCAGGGGAGCGCGCAGAGAATTTAACCAGATTGTTCAACGTGAGAGAAGGATTCCTCAGAAAAGATGATAACTTGCCGAAGAGGATGATGGAAGAGCCGATGCCGGAGGGTCCCGCAAAAGGGCAGTTAATTACGAGAGAGGAATTGGATAAAATGCTTGATGAATACTACAAGCTAAGGGGATGGAGTATGGATGGCGTCCCTACGGAGGAGAAACTGCAAGAGTTGGACTTAATCAACGTATAAGTTTCAATATAACTAAACGAAATATTACTGAGCCGAGGGGAAAGACGCATGTCAGATGAGGAGATGTTAAAGCAGCTTAAGGAGTCAATATTTTCGTATGATTTAGAGGTGGTTAAAAACGCGGCGGAAAGTGCCGTAAACGCCGGAGTAGATCCAATCAAAGCCATAGAGGAAGGCGTGTCAAAAGGCCTTAAAGAGGTTGGGGAGAAGTTTGAGAGGGGAGAAATATTCCTTCCGCAGCTTGTATTGGCGGCTGACGCTGCAACTGCTGGTATAGAAGTCCTTAAGAACGCTGTACCACATGGAGAAAGCGTTGAGGCGGAGAAAGGAACCGTGGTTATAGGGACAATTCAAGGCGATATTCACAGTATTGGAAAGGATCTGGTGGCAGCCATGCTCCGCGTAGCAGGGTTTAAGGTATATGATTTAGAGGTAGATGTACCCATCGATAAATTCCTAGAAGAAGCCGACAAGGTTAATGCAGATATAATCGCAGTTTCAGCACTAATGACGTTCACTCAAGTCATACAGAAAGATCTCATTGAATACATGAAGGCTGCTGGGGTGAGAGATAAATACGGAGTCCTGGTCGGCGGGGCGCCAGTAACCGCCGAATGGGCTAAGGAAATAGGCGCAGACGGGTATGGAGAGGACGCAATTGCTGCTGTTAAATGTGCAGAAAGACTAATGGCGCTTAGGAAGTCAGCTTCGAAGTGAAAATTAAAAGGGAGGAAACCCGCAAAACTCAGAGGCGAGAAAAATGGCGCTGGACTATTACAGAAAGAAGAGAAATTTTGAAAAAACAGACGAGCCGAAGGGTGAGGGAAAAACAGGAAGCGGAAACGTTTACGTGATTCAAAAGCACGACGCAACCCATCTGCACTATGATCTGAGGCTTGAAATGGACGGAGTCCTGAAGAGCTGGGCGATCCCTAAGACGCCGCCCACAGAAAAGGGGGTAAAGCGGCTGGCGGTTCAGGTGGAAGACCACCCCATCGAGTACGCCGATTTTCAAGGAACCATTCCAGAGGGTCAATACGGAGCGGGCACCGTGGAGATATGGGACAAGGGGCGCTTTCTCTTGGAGGAGAGGACCTCCGACAAGCTGGTTTTCGAAATCAACGGCAGAAAGCTTCAGGGTGTTTACTGTCTGGTGAGGTTTAAAGGAAGGGAGAACTGGCTTTTCTTTAAGAAAGAATGACGCTCACCCGAACCCTATTGCATCTACGCTCATGGGCTCTCCAAGGTCTTGGCTGCGAGTTGAGCCAACAGACGCTTGGCCCCCCTCACGTTCACGATTTTCCTGCGGCAGTTTAGGCAGAGTTTCATAGCGTTTCTCATGTTTTCACGGTACTCGGCATATTCCTTAGCCTTTCCTCCGATTCTATCTATAGCGTCCTCTATCTGACGCGGAGCCACGAAGAAGGAACCACACTCGATGCATTTGGTTAACTCTACGTCGGCCACAACCACAGCCGCCTCCTTATCCCTAAAAGCAAGTCGATATTCCTCGGTGAGCCTCACGGCGTCAAACGGACAAGCCCTTTCACACGTCTGGCAGTAACTGCACTTCCCCAGCAGATATTTAACAGTCTGCCTTCCATCCTTCCCTGTGATCTCTATAGCCCTAGTTGGACATGCCTGCTCGCAAGCGCTGCATGCCGTACACGCCTCCAGATCAAGACTGTGCTTTCCTCGGAAGTTAGGGGAAGGTCGCCAAAAATCCTCCCTTTCATTGATCTTCACGCCCAAGGTGTTGGCTAAGGCGTTTATGATGGCTGGGGGGCGAGGGGGACAACCACAAAGGTAAAGGTTGACAGGCATGGTTTCGTCGGCTGGACCCGCGATGCTGTATCCTCCCGCGAATGCCTCCCAAGATATGGCGCAAGACCCCACGGCGACCACGATTCTTGGAGGCTGAAGTTTTTCGTATACCTTCCTCAGGTCGCCGCCTATTTTTATGTTGCCCCCACCGGTAACCAAGAGAACGCCAGCTTCTTCTGGTTTGTCAACAACCCTAACTCCCAGTTCGTGAAGCCTGTAGCGTGGAGATAGAGCCGCCACTATCTCGATGTCGCAGCCGTTGCACGAGCTGGCGTCAGCGCGGTAGATGCAGATTTCTCTATTCTTCACCTCATTTCTCCCTTCTCAGAGAAGATAAGGACACGATCTCTCTTTTCTCGTTCTCTTGATTAATTATCGTCAACCGGTCTGTGCAGGAGAAGCATGGGTCCGCGCTCTCTACTATGAGTTGAAAGTCGGCCAATTCTTGATCGAGGAGCATCTCGGTGAAGGAGTAGTTGTTCATGTATGAGGGAGTCCTTATCTTCACCCTCTCGGGAACATCGGTTCCGTTGGCTTTGACGAAATAGACGAGTTCTCCTCGGGGGGCTTCCACTCTCCCGACAGCCTCTTTCTCCGAGGGAAACCCCACTTCTCCTTGAATAGGCCCATCTGGAAGGCTATCTAGAGCTTCCTCTATCATGTTAAGGCTTTCAATCGTTTCCCTAGCCCGTACAAGCTGCCTATCGTAGACGTCTCCATCCGATCCCACGGGCACTTCAAACTCTAGCTCCCCGTAGGCCGCGTATGGATCCTCCTTTCGAGTGTCGCTTTTCACCCCCGACCCCCGAAGGGTGGGTCCCACAACGCCCAACGCCAGTGCCTTTTCCCTTGGAAGAACACCCTTGCCCCTGATTTTCGTGGTGAATTCTCCCTTCTCGCTAAAGGCTTCAAGTATGTGGTCTGAGAGCCTTCTCAACCTAGCTGTTACTCCTCTGAATTTTTGGATGCTCTCAGGCGTTAGGTCTATCCGAACTCCACCGATCGTGTTTACGCCATAGTGCACCCTGTTTCCCGTCGCCAACTCGAACAGGTCCATGAGGAGTTCCCGTTCCGAGAGGATTCTGCGGAAATGCCCCTCTTCGTGGAGTATGTGAGCTAGCAACGCCAACGCTAGGTAATGGCTTTCTAGGCGTTCCAGCTCGAAGAATACAGATCGGATGTAACGAGCCCTGTCGGGCACGTAGCAATCGAGTGCGCTTTCCACGGCTTGGCAATAGCAGGTGGAGTGGGCGGCGGAGCATATTCCACACACCCTTTCGGCGAGGAAAACGTCTTGGTGGAACGTTTTTGTGGTCATGAGCTTTTCGATGCTTCTGTGAGCGTAACCCAGATCTATGTCAACCTTCACGATCTTTCTGTCCTTAACGGTGACTTCGAAAGCCATGGGTTCAAAAAGCGTCGGATCATAGGGGCCGATTCTAATGACCTGGGCCAACTAATTTCCCTCCAGCCTTTGAGCCAACTGCTGAACAGGGCTTCTGTGAAAATCCAAGCCGAGCTCGGCGGAAGGAACCCCGAAGGCTAAAGCAAGAAGCTCGGATAGGTATATGCAGGGAAATTCATACCTAAACCCGTATCTTCTGAGCAGTGCCTGTCCGGTCTCGAACTGGATGGTGCACGCTGGACAAACCACGACCACGCATTCGGCCTTGGCTCTATCCATCTCCTCAAGCTTCGGGAGCAACATGCTCTTCAGGGAGAAAGCCTCGTCGGCGTGCATGCTTGGAAAGCCGCAGCATAGGTGTTCCACTCCATAGTTGACAACGTCCGCACCGGTGGCTCGCACCAGTTCCTTCATCATGTTGGGTTTCCGCCAGGTGTCTTCCCCTTCTTCGGGTCTAAAAAGGTGGCATCCATAATGGAGAGCAGCCCTCACCTTCAGGGTTTTCTCCACCTTTTCCTTGATCACGTCGATTCCCACGTCTTCGTGGAGGGCTTCAACGAAGTGCCTGACCCTGACCCCTCCCCCGTATTTCCTTCCAAACCTCAGGAGGATTTCACCGATTTCCCTCCTTGTCTCGGGCTCACGCCTCAAAACCGCGTCAGCCTCAGTCAGAGTTTCGTAGCATCCGTTACATAGGGGCACAACGTCTAAGCCGACGCCCTCAGCCAAGCTTAGGTTCCTGGCCGCCAAGGTCAACCACATTTTTCTGTCCATCGTTCGGGAAACCACAGGGTCTGGGCAACAGGAATATCCCTCTAGGTCGACAAGCTCGGCGTGGAGTCTTCCAAAGAGCTTTCTGGCGGCTATTTCCACGCTCGCCATCCTCAGAGGAATTTGGCAACCGAGAAAAAGGGTGAACCTCTTCATCGGTCAACACCTCACTTGTATCTCAGCTTCTTCTTTCCCCAATCGTAGCCAGCCTTTCCGTCAAACCCTGTTTGCCTCATAATCTCTTGGAACTCTGGAAGCAGTTCCTTTTCAGAGCAGACGGCTGGTGGAGCGGGAGGCAGCCCCACACGTTCTCTTCTCTGTTTGACGTAAGAGGACACCGTTGTCAAGCATCCTGTTGACAAAAGGGTTTCTACGGGTAGCCGCGCCGACGGGGGGATAACTCCCTCATGCGGTTTCCTTAGGGGGTGGTCCCCCGGAGGCCAGTCACCCGGCAGAACCAGTCTCCTCTGCTCTGGGTGGTCTCGGAACTTTACTCCGAAGAGATCGTTGATCTCCCTTTCTATGAAGTGTGCCGCGGGTGTCATGTCCGTTATGGTGTCGATTTCGTTGGCTTCCTTTGGGATGGTCGCCTGAAGGGTGGCAACGATTCCCCCGATGCTGAAGTGGTACAGCAACTCTATGTCCAATCCGTGGTCGATGGCTGATATAGTTACAAAGCGGGGATTGTATCCCTCGACTAGGTTTTTCACCGCTTTTCTCAGAGACGCCGGCTTTATCACGACGTTTATCCTCCTTTCACGGGGGATGCTGTAATTCCCCATGTCGGCATTTAGCCACGTTTGCAGGGATCTGGCCACCTCGATTTCCGTGACCATTCATTCCCCTCCCGGGAGATACCTTTGTTCATTAAAGCTCCAAGCCTTTGTCCTGGTTACGACCTCCAACGCCTTTGGGGAGCAATACTCCGCGCATATGGGATTGCCGCCACGCACCGGGTCGCAGAAGTCGCATTTCGACGCCACCCTGCGGTCTTCATCAAACCATGGCACCGATAGCGGACACGCGAAGATGCAGTTCTTGCAGCCTATGCACTTCATGGGATTTATTTTCACCCACCCAGTTTTCTCCTCCTTAACTATGGCTTCCACGGGGCAGGAAGCCGCGCAGACTGGGTCTTCACAATGCATACAGACGACAGACTCGAGTTCTTTCGTTTTTTCATCAAACACGGTACGGATGTGGGATTTCCCAAAGTTGATGACGCCGAAATGCTGAAGGGAACAACCCATTTCGCAATACTTGCAGCCAGTGCATCGCTCAGGGTGGTATATCAGCACCCTTTGCCGTCCAATCGACTCTTTCATCGCGTTGAAACTCCTTGTTATGTGACCTACAAACAAACTTTTCGAAGATATGCATTTCCCCGTCATTTATGCTTTGCTGCTAAAGGTTTTAGCAACTATTCGGGAGACAACGTTTAAATAATCGATCTCTTTTCTGCTCGTGTTGGTTTTAAGAACAGTCTGAAGGGCGGAAGAAAACTTTGTCTGAAGCTCCAAGAGGAAGCACGCTATACACACGCGAGCACACTTGGGCTGAGATGACGCCTGAAGGACACGTTAAGGTCGGGTTGTCCAGTCACATATGCACCTGCAAGGGGCTTAGGGAAATCGTCCATGTTTGGGCAGATACACCGGGAGAAAGGGTTAGGAAAATGGAGCCCTTCGGCGTTGTGGAAACGCTGAGACTTATCCTCGATCTATACGCACCAGTCAGTGGAAGATTGAGAAGATTAAATGAAAAGGTTGTGGACGAACCCCTGAAAATCAGTGAGGACCCGTATGGGTCAGGATGGATCGCCGAAATCGAGCCGACAAACCTTGAGGGCGAGGTTAAGGACCTACTTAGCCCTGCGAGATATGAACGATATTGTAGAGAACTGTGCTTGGATTGCCCTAAAAAGAACTGCACGTGCATGAGTACGTTATGATTTCCTTGAGTATTTGTCATCCTTCCCCTTTCTTCAGGACATGTGTTAACACCTGTAATATGACCCGAGAAGATGATTCAGTTCTAGAAAAACCATAAAAGAGGGATTTTGCGGGATCTCCCGAGTACTTAAAAAGAAAGCAACGATCATCCCTTCGGGGTAAAATTATTGTGTTACCCAGATTACAATCCTTTTTCCCTTGCCTTTAGTTCAGCTTTCGTCTCTCGATACCTTTTTTCGGTACTTTTAAATTAACTGTTAATTTAATCGCCTATTACATTAAAAATCACGATAAAAATGTTAAAACCTCTCACTCTGCCCCAAGGCTTGTTAAGTGGTAGGTGTATACCCAGATGTTAGCAAGTGTTATAAGTTGGTCTGTTAAAACTTGGGTGCGTCGAGCTTAGGTTTGGAGGGTTCAGCTTGGAGCTTTCTGAGATCGAGGAACTTGTAATAAAGCTAGAGGCGGTAGAGAAAAACATACAAGGCTGTGAGGGTAATCGCATTGAGCTGGAGAAGGAGTTAGAAGAATACAAGCGTAAAAGCGATGTGGAAAGGCGTTTCCATGAACTATCTGGACTCCCATACGAAGACAGATCCGTGGGGCTGCAGGAAAAGCTGAAAGCGCTGAGGGCCGAGTATGAAGGAGCCTTGTCTGAGCGTGATAAGCTGCGGGAGGAAATCCTTAAGGGCGTGAGCAACATCCTCGTTCCAATG
>Ga0315314_1003438_pt1 | contig 12386 bp, 9 predicted proteins | sample TDP9_MG_FD_203631 | JGI IMG/M metagenome (GOLD analysis project Ga0315314, IMG submission 203631) | Freshwater sediment microbial communities from Lake Towuti, South Sulawesi, Indonesia - TDP9 | ecosystem: Environmental > Aquatic > Freshwater > Lake > Sediment | place: Indonesia: South Sulawesi...
TTGGGGTCTATGAGTCGAGCTACCGCCTTCGCCATTTCTTCATCTCTCAACCGATCCTGAAGACGTTGCAATAGCATCTCTCTTTTTACTATGCCTATACTCTCCAGTGTCCTCTCGAACAAATCCAGGACAAACTGCTCCCCAATGGCTCTCATGATTCCCTCACGGTAAAGGTCAATGAATCTTGAGTTAGGTTCTAACACAGGACACTCTACATAGACATGATGAATAGGCGTCATGTGTGACAATTCCCGCATCGTCTTTTGTAAGGTATGCGTCTTCCCACCACCCCAAGGTCCCCAGAAGAGCCGCTTTGGGGGAAGGTCCGTGACCAAATTAATCTGCAGATCTTCGATGATGTCTTCCACCCGAACCTCTGAGCGTTGAGCAAAGAAGTCACCATCCTCCTCAGATAGAGGGTCAAGAATAAAATTGGGACGTCGTAGCCCAAACCTCTCTTGCACTTTCGCCTTCTCACTCATGGGTCTCCTCCTTCCACCGTTCGCATTGGTTGTAAATTTCATAGAAGTGCCTTATAAGTTTGCCTATCATCACGTTATCATTCGTGATTTTGACACCCAATTCGATGTTGCGTTTGCTAGTCAAGTTCTCCGAGCCAAAGACAGCCATTGTTAGACCGCCTGAGAGCCCCGGCTCACGAATATATAGTTTGGTGTGCAGAGTTCTATGCACCACGATGTCCGCCCCAAGTTGTGCTAACCCCCGAAACGTATCCAAGTAAGCGGGATAGGCTGTTTCTCCCCTTCGCAGTGGACGCGCAATCATTATGATACGCACCCGTCCGGTGGAACTTCGCGACTCTGCCTTATAAACAGCATCCACAAACTTACGCATCATCTTTGACTCTAAGCTAATCCAAGGAGAGCAAATATAGAGCCGCTTGAAGTCTGGACGAGAGTATAGACCATCTATAAAGTCTCCTGTCATCCCTTCCGTAACAAATTCGTAAGGAACCAAAGCAGGATGCATCTGCGAGAGTTGCCTAAGCACCTCCCTCAAGTCCGCGCCATTTACTCCACTTAAGAGTAACCACGCCCTACGTCCCTGACTGCTTACGACGAATTTATCCCCTGCCTCAATCACTACCCCTGAGTCGAGTAACAGGGAGAAGATGTTTAGGGGCTTAACCACCCTGTGCCGCTCCATCAGTTCTATGATAGAATCGCGCTCCAGCGGTTGACTTTGTTGCATTTCGGCCAACCACTGGAATAGCCCCCTCTGTCCCAACAACTCACTTAGCAACGGTGGCACGGCACGTTCCATACCTCCATCCTCTACTCATTCTCCTCGGTTTCCAAGAATGTTCTGTCCTTCAAGATGTTTCGGGCAAATTCAGCATCAATGATGGACACGCCTCCATCCTCAATTTTAATGTCAGCCTCTTCCAGAACTGCATTACAAGCCTGCAAGATGCTGCGTGGTTTTAGCCCGGATTCGCCTAACTTGGAGCGCACTAAGCCCACAATGGTTTCGACTGACTCATCGTTGAAGGGGAAGGCTATTGGCACCGAGGAACCTGTTGTGTCTCGAAATTGCTTCAGCACATCACAGATAAAGTCACATGCCTCACTTGATGTCAGCGGTGGTAAGAGCATGACTGGCTCCATCCCAATGCGGTCTGCCAACTCCTTAGACAACCACGGTGGCATTTTCTTGGAAGGTGGGCCCGAAAATGAAAGGAAAAGAGAGAACGACCGTGGACACCGGTTAAACATGGACGACAAGCAACCATTGATCTCTTGCTGCACTGGTGTGCGGCAGTGCTGTATCCGTTGGAACTCATCAATCATCCACAAAATGCGGGAAACGGATTGTTCTTCTATGCTTGCCCAGTTAAATAAACGCAGCAGCCATGCAATCACCGACAGGGCTTGTTCCGGCGTTTCGATCCGCGACGAAATGCCCACGTTGCGCAAGTCCTGTAAGGGCACTTTGTCACCGCGCAGCCAGAAAGTGGTGGTGGCTATTTGCTGCTGTGACCCCATACAAAGCATCTTTAGCGCATTGGACAAATCGGGAAACTCTCTCTCTAATTGGCTTTGGGCTTCCCTCTTCCTTGGACTCGTGAAGACCTCCAAATAGGCATTCTGAACAAGTGCTAGGTCAATCCCGGCCACAAATGCAGTGTAAAGGTCTAAAAATGACCGTGTGCCCCGTGGAAATTCATTATAAACAGGAATCAGTGTCGGGTGTTGCGTCCGGCATAGGTGGGCAATGTGTCGGAGGGTATGTGTCTTCCCTGCGCCATACCATGCCCAAAGAACATGGATGGTTGAGGCATCCCGCCGTGATAAGTTTCGCATCATGTCCCGAATGTCCTGCACTACCTGTTTGCGATCTGCCATGAAAGTAAAGTAGGATCCATCCGGCACAACCTGAAAAGGCCATTCCTTCAAATGTAGATGGCTGTAACGCATTATTTGTACCTCGCGCACGCTTGCTATTGATACCCACGCGTGGTGTCAAATCAACACTATTCACTCACCTTCGCCTTTTAGCGGCTCTGGAGTATACCAAATATGCCTGCCTACCGCAGGCAGGGTAGGCAGAGATTACTGAATGTGGAGTGTGAATATCAAAACCATCTAACCTCATCTTTCTTAGTGTTAAGGTGTGAGGGGCAAAAAACAAAAAGCCCATTCCCGTTTTTATAAAAGCTCTGGATGGTGTTTACTGAGCCAATCGATCACATCAGCCCTGAAACGGACGACAAAATCAATTAACTCCCTGGCATTCTCTTCGGTAACAGCGCCTGGGATTTCATATTCAATGATATTTCTCTTTCTGCGGCACACTTCTAAGTACTCCATATCGGCTTGATGCTCACTACCCAAAGTCAACTGAAGGGATTGAATAACTCGATAATGATGGGATTCTCTTGCTGCACGGTAACCCTCTGAATAGAGCAAGCCGTTACAGAGGATAAGGGCGGCATTGTATGCAATACTAAATTTCCAGTCCGCTGAAATATTTTCTGATGCATCTCTCAGATTCCTTTCCACCATCCTAAGAAGATTTCTGATTTCTCCTTCGTTTGTCGTATGGGGGCGTAACCAACCATTATTCGCCCATTGCTGCAAGCTCATTTTCATTCCCGATAATGTAGAGGATGGTTGAGTCTAATACTCGACTGAGAAAATGGTTCCCTGTCCGCTTCCTTTTTTTAAACTCCTCGACACTCATCACATGAGGATTGATCTCCCGTCCGATCTTCTCAGAAATTCCTATTAAGGACGATGTGACCTCTCTTAAACTGATACTTCCTATTATCATGATATCCACATCGCTTCTGGCCCTCATCTGGTTACTAGCCAAGGAGCCGAAAACAAAGGCGACTCTAATTTTTTTTGATGGAAGGGCCTCCCTAATAATTTCAATTAAACCATCGGTTCGCAACACAAGATTGCGAAGGTCCTGGTATAAGGGATGGTTTTTATTGGCCTGATAATATAATCGGTTACCATCTTTGCGGGATTGGATCAAATCCATTTTTACGAGCTTTTTCAAATCCTGTTGAACTGTCCCAATCGTTAGCCCTGATAGTCTCTCTATCTCACGCACGTGAAGTTCCCGATCTACGAGGCCAAACAAAAGACGGAATATTTCCGCTCGAACTCGTGATGAAAGAATATTTGATAATAGGGTCATAATTGTATGGTAATACCTCTCAATTGTATGGTTTTGCCAATCATTTTAAAGAAAAAATCCTTTAATGTCCAGTTTTTTTCTTATGGGTAACTGCGGTTGTAAGGATTTCTGAGTCGCACCTTCAAATTTCATTTATACCTTCACCCATTTAACAGCAAAACGCACAGCGACAAATGAAGTAGCTATCCTTTTAGTTACTGCAAATATGTCTATAAATGCACCGATCACACCTATTTTTTGGAGTAGTGGTAGGTATAAAAGCTTGTTTTGGATCAATAATCTCCCTCAACAGACTGAAGATGACATGGTTGAGGCCACCTAATCTCTGGTCTAACTCAGCCCTGTCTTCGAAAAGGGGCAATTCAATTGTGGTATCGATGATATTCCTTCCGAGAAGTAAGAAGAGGCAATCGATCTCCTCAGGCTTTTCTCCGGTATCCTGAGAGTAGACGGTCATATAGAATGGAAGTTGAAGAGTTCCTATGGCTTCACTCCAGCTCTCCCTGTTTTCAAGATCGAGTTTATTAAAATTAATGCTCAGGTACTTCTTATTGGCCGAAGTTTTATAGTCTATAATTGCCGTTCTCCCGCCCCTTTTCTCAATTCTATCCAGTCTGGCTGTGAGTCTGAAGGAATCCTTTACAACCTCTAATCGTTTCTCAAGGTTCATTATTTGTATAGGAATCTCCTTTATCTTCGGGATTTGATAGCTCTTTATAAAATCTTTCAAATGGTTCTCGATCTGACTTCTCAGAAGGTAGATCTCACCTGAAGGGTCTTTACCATACTGCTCCTCAAAACGAGCATGGATGATCTTCTCAACCCCCTTGAGGCTCATATCTTTTTCGGAAAGGGGTCGCTCCATCTTCTCCTTGAAATAGTCGAAAAGAACCCGATGGACAAAGAGACCGATCTCTTCCCGTTCCAGTTCATCCGAAACGATCTCCCTCTCCCTGAGACCGAGAACATACTCATAATAGAACTCCAGCGGGCAGCCAAGATAGGTATCGAGTGAGGAGGCACTGAAAGGATAATTCTTTAGGAATCTGACCATCTCATCAGACTTTGTGATGGGACGTGGCTTTTTGCCCTGAAGTGTTACAGAATACTGGATGGCTTTTACATAGGTTTTGTCATCAATTTTCTTTTCCTCCTTCTGCCTCTCCCAGAGAAGCTTCTCAACAAACCGGCTTCGATCTTTTTCAGCATTTTCGACAGAGAAGAGATGGACCTCCTGGGCTCCCTTAAGGAGTGTATCGAAATAGTAGGCCATGAGCTTTTCCCTGTCGAGATAGGTTGGAAGTCCCAACATTTGTCTTACTTTAAAAGGCAGAAGGGTATCCTCTTTTGTCATCTCGGGGATAACTCCCTCATTTACATCGAGAAAAAAGACCTTCTCGAATTTAATATTTCTCGTTTCAAGAAAGCCCAGGACCTGGACCCCCTTAAGGGGTGTGCCTGTAAAAGGGGTGTAGGTGGTTGCGATCACCTTCTTGATCAGTTTGAAGTAGCTCCCAATCTCTTCAAACTTAACCTCCCTCATCAGGGATCTCGAAATGAGGTCAAGCTGGGTGGCAAACGATTCTGAATAGGGATAGAAAAATGGGTGAAGGCGGGCCGTGCTCTTCTCATAGATGTATTCGATCACCTCCTTTAACTTCGTTGCAAAGTCGCCCACATTCCTGCAGGAGAGCATCTTCTTGATCGTGTTTTCATGTATTGCCTTTAAATGTTCTCTTATCATCTCCAGAGTTACATCCGGTTCTATGTTTAAGATTCTCTCCTTGATGAGACTGATAATTTTCTCCTCCTTTTCGATCTCCAATAGGGGCATGAACTTCTTCGTCCTCTTCTCTGTAAGGGCTTCCTCAATCGTATGAAAAAGAATCCTTGTAATTTCTGCCCCTTCATCAAAATAGATATTCTTGATGTACGGATGAAGGATGAATTCCAAATAATAGGGAACATAGAGACGATCCCCATCCATGGAGACGATGAGCTCCATGAGATTATTGAAAAGACCGAAGAGGGGGGTCCTCTGGAGGGGGTAACCAAGAGAGATATTGAATTGGTCCCGTTTTAGAAGGTCTAGGGTGTGATGGAATAATGGGAACAATGTCTCCGCTGAGGGCAGAACGATCACTGTATTCTGGTCAAGTGTTTCGCCATTCTCCATCTTATCCTTCAAAAGGCTCCCTAACCCAAGGACCTGGCCATGAGTATCCGGACTCTTATAAAAATGAATTTCTGGTCTCCCTGTGATGCCCTCCCTTTCAGCCCTTATCCCCAGCTCAGAAATATCTATCCCGAAACCATCTTGGAAAAGGAAGACAGTTTCCTCCTTACTTTTTAGAGCATTGAAAATCTCCTTTTCCGATTTTGTAAGGCCGAAAAAGCCTGTAAAGATAATCTTTCTGAAGGGACCGATGTTGACTCTCTCAAGATTTAAAGAGACTTCACGGTATCTCGAAGAACGAGTGGAGTAATTGCCTTCATCTATCTTCTGATAAAATACTTCATAAAAATAGGAGAGGGATTGAAGTCTTTTCGCTGTTGGTTCGGGGATATTCTCTCCGGCTATATGGTCGATCTCCTTCACCATGCGAGGGGCTACGCCTTCGATGTAAAGTTCTTCTAAGTCGCTATAGATCTTCAGCCCGATTGGGAAAAAGGTGTCAGGATCGAGATAACTCTTTTGGCCAAGAGGATCGGGTGAAATCTTATGAATGTCATAGAGAATCGCCACAGCATCGATCGGTTCAAGCTTCCTCTTCCTCTGGCCAAGGACCTCTCCATAAATGTCGTCGATGAACTCATCCATTGAAAAGATCCGGGGTGGCAGGAAGGTCGACCTCTCCTTTTCTGCGAGAACCTTCCTCAGAAAGTGAGAGGGCCTTTTGCCAGGGAAGATGACGAGATTGGATGAGTAGTCCTTCCCGATGCGGGACAGATGTCTCCCAATCACTTCAATCAAATTATTTGTGGGAGAGATCAGAAAGGCCTTCAATCTATCCTCACCACCTCTTTCAGATCGGCATAGGCAATCATTCCTTCGATTCTTTTATCCGGATAGAGGTCTTTTAAAATTCTCATGTAATTTTTAAGCTGTGAAATGTACCTCTCTTCTGCCTTCTTTTCGCTGCCTGTTTTGTAGTCTATCACCATGACCCTGTCTTCATCAATGATCACCCTGTCCATCCTTAAGAGATTCCCTTCCATGTCCGAAAAATCCTGCTCTCTTCTTATTAACCGCCCAGGTTTCGGAATGAAATAAGGCCTGATGTCTTCGTGAAGAAGAAACTCTAAAAGTTCTCTTTTGATGGTATCCACTGGATAGTCGATATTCAATTCATTCTTTACCTGTCTGATCACTTCTTCCAATCTAAATTCGAGATCTTCATCCAGATATTCGATGAAATAGATCACCCTATGGATAAACTCTCCCCTCCTCCTCTCTTCTATATTGAGCTCTTCAGAAGTCGAAAAGGAAGAAAAGTCGACCTCTTGGATGGGATGGTAAAGCTGGAGATAGACCTGATGAACTACCTTTGAGCTCGGTTCGGGTATTTTCTTTTCTATGGGGGCGCACCCTGCTTCTTGAAGGAGATCGATTGGAAATTGGCTCCTCTTTCCGGAAACTCCGATCACATAGAGTTCGGACTCAGGCCGCGTAAAGCCAACATAGAGCGTATTGAGCCTGTTAACCATCCCCCTCATTCTCTCTTCTTCATAGGCTTTTTCAAGAAATTCACTCGCCTTCGCTATGTCCCGATTTATTTTAAGGAGGTAGACCCCATCTTCTTTCTCATTTAGGATATATTTGAAGCCCCGGCTCTGTTCCCCATAAAGGATAAGGATGACAACCGGAAATCCCAGGCCTTTTGCCTTGTGTATCGTCATCACTTTGACAGCATCAATCCCTTCAGGAACGTCGATGTTCCATTCTGTTTCTCCGGGTATTTCATCGTAAGCAAGCCTGAGAAAATCCCCGGGGTTATTCATCCCCTGCCTCTCGAAGTTTTTGATGACCTCAAGGATCTTAATGAGCGTTGCTTCCTCTTCTTTAAAAGTTTCGAAGACTTCGAAAACCCGGTAGATTTCACTGACCAGGTCGTAGAGAGGAAGATAACCCGTTGACCTGAAAAGCCTGTCAAAATAGTCTTCCCATAGCGCTGGAAATTCTTCCTGAAACAGTTTGTAGAGAGGAACTCTCTTCCGATTCCTGAAGAGAAATTCATGCAACCTCTCCAGTTCCAATGACTTTCCCTTTCTCTCCAATGATGCTCTAAAAATTTCCCCAAGGAGGAAGCCCGAAAAAGAGAGGTTATCCGGTGGTGAATCAAGGAAGGTCAAGAGGAAAAAGATCTCTTCTGTCAACTTCCTCGTCCTGATGTCGAGGCTGCTATAAGAGATGAAAGGAACATCAATCTCATTGAGCCAGGTCGTAAAGTTCACCACATCCTCGTTTTTTTGCGTAAGAACTGCAATATCCGAATAGTGATATCCTCTTTCTTTAAGCTCCCGGATGAGACGCTGTAATTCCGTTTTTTCAGCGGGTTCTTCATCGCTCTTCTCACAAAGCTTTACTTCCGCATAACCCAGGCCTTCGTGCTCTTCTTTAACATCCTGAAAATAATCGGTTAGTCCGCTTCTGCCTGCTGCCTCCCTATAGTCATCGTGAGCAGTTACGACCTTTTGGAAGAACTCTTCATTGAATTTGACGATTCGCTCGAGGCTCCGGTAGTTGACTTGCAATTCCTTGACTTCATGATGGGCTGAGGGAAAGGGGTTCATCGATTCGAGTGTCCTCATAATCCTGTAATCTGCATTTCTGAATCCATAGATCGCCTGTTTTGTATCTCCCACGGCAAAGAAGCTTCCTCCCTGGGCAAGCGAGTTCTCGATGAGGGGATAAAGATTCACCCACTGAATGGGAGAGGTGTCTTGAAACTCATCGATCAGGTAGTGGTAGACTGTCTCACCGATCCTGAAGTAAACATCGGGGATGATCTCTTTATTGAGGTAATCAGAAAGTTTTTTGCTGATGTCATCGATGAAGACGATCCCTTCTTCTCTTTTCGTTCTCTCGAGAATATCTCTGAAAGCCTCGTCCGCTTTTAAATAGGGGATATAATAACGAAAGGCGTAGATTTGGGTATATCTCCTGACGAGATCGCCCAATTTGTCCCAAAATTCCAAAATCTGCTTATGTCTTGAATTTGTTTCTGCATCCTTGGGCTTAAGGACAGGGGGACTCTTGAGACCTATGCCGATGAGGTCAGGGCAGCTCCCGATCTTTGTCACTTCAAGAATCGTCTTAAATGTACTCTTTTCGCTTCTCTTAAGGCCCGATTGATCGATAAGGCTATTCAGTTTCTCAGCAGTCTTTGATATTTCTTGACTTATGGACTCAGACTCATCTTCTTCATCGGGTGTTTTCACCTGCTTCACAATGCCCGAGAGCTCATTGTAGAGTTCCTTAATCTCCTCAAGAAGCCCTTTTGATGGATCCCATAGATAGGGAGCTTCGGCACCTCTCCCCTCTGAAATGAGTTCTAAGAGCTCCTCCAGAAAACGGGCCTCTGGGGTACCAGCTCTAATTTTTCGAAGAAAACGGCTGAATGCATAGGCCATGGCTGTGTCCAGAGCCATCAGAATATCGAAATCGGGGCTGTATCCAAGATCAATGGCCGAAGCTTTGTAAATAGAAGTCATGAAACTGTCGATCGTCTTTACCTGGAAGTCGGTATAGTTCAAGAGGATTTCATTGATGAGGGCTTCTGTTCGTTCCACAAGGCGATCCTCATCGAGAGATAGGATCTGAGAAAGTTGATGAAGCTTTTCCGGTTCCCTGAAGTAGACTTCTTTAAGCCATGAGAGTATCCGTTCTTTCATCTCTTTGGCTGCATTATTTGAGAAGGTGATGGCAAGAATGTTCTTTAGATGATTTCGAGGGATTTTCTCCGAAAGAATGAATTGAACAAACCTCTCCGTTAGGGCATGGGTCTTACCAGAACCCGCAGATGCTCTTAAAAGGGTAATGTGAGGGAAACGTAAATCAATATCCTTTACTAAAATTGAACTCGCCATGTATCTCTTTATGAGGAAAGTATTTTTGTGGACTCCACTAATTCACATTTTATTCATTATTGAATTGGGATTCAATATTTTTCGTAAACAGCCTTTCCTCCTTATGATGAGCCTCACATTTTCTCTTTTCAAAAAGGTATTTCTTAATATCCTCCTCTCCTACATCCTCAACCGACTCCATTACAAACTCTCAGAGGGTCTCAGTATAAGTGTCTCCCTTTTCAGCAATTCCGTCAAAAATTATACCGTTCCGTCTGATGTACCTGTCGAGCATATCGCTTCCTGAAATAAATTCAGGACAAGTTTGAAGGACCACCCGTTCCTGAAACAAGTTCAGGACAAGACTTGGTGCAGAACTGGTAAGGATTCATTTTAGTGGAGTACCCTGGATTTTCGGATTTTAAATAAAGATAATCCTGGGGGTTTCAATTTCTCCGGGGGGCTCTCCATTTTATATCGTGTCCATGACCACAAATAAAAATTAGGTGTAAGGGGAATCTGAAAAATCATACACTGAATTCTCAAATCTGAATTTATCTTCTTTGCCAACACTTAACTTTTCCTCTTCATTTTTGTGATATAAGGAACTTTAGGTTCCTCAACCAAAAAACCTATACGTTTCTTTGGCGGTTCGGGTTCTGGTTGTTTCATCAACTCACGAATCGCCTGAAAAACAACTTTGAATTGGGCATCATATTTCTTTTCAAGCTCATCCAGCCTTTTAGCAAGCTCCTTGTTTGACGCAAGTATCTGCCGCAGTCTGACAAATGCCCTCATGATTTCGATGTTGACCTTAATGGCTCTCTCGCTATTTAATACACTCGAAAGCATGGCTACACCTTGTTCTGTAAAAGCATAAGGTGGATACCGGCGCCCTCCCCACTGACTTGAGGTGCCAAAATGGCATCTCAAGTTTTCGAATTCGTCTTTACTGAGCTGAAACATAAAATCGTGTGGGAATCGAGCGATATTCCTCTTAACGGCACGAACCAGTTGCCCGGTTTCTACACCATAAAGTGCGGCCAAATCAGTGTCCAATATCACCTTATTTTCGCGAATCAATAGTATAGATCGTTCTATCCGTTCGGGAGGAACCAATGCTACATCTTTATCCATCCTAACGACTCCGGATATAAGGCGAATTGTTCGTTTCATTTTGGGGTCACAATTTGTGACCTCAAAATTTATGCGGCGAATGGTTTTGTTTATTCAATTTAAAAACACAAAAGGCCCATTCCTACATATTTATTTCAGATTTTAGATTCCAGATTTCAGATGTTAGATTTCGGGTTTAAGAATTTACCGATTTAACAGAGCTATTTTTTTCAATTCTGGAACAGATCCGAATGTAGAAATTGTCTTAATATATCAAAAATTCAACAATTTATTAAGTAATTTTTGAGTTTGATGGTTCGAGATGCTGTTCCTGGGGATGTTGTTCAATTCTTTCACTTTTTTTGGAGATCTTTCCTCTTCAAGATTTACCCCGTTAGAAAGCTCCGCTACCGCCAGCAGGGATAACCTTTGTCCTTTTTTCAGCCACCACGGGGTTTAATGCCTTGTGTGAGCCTTCTCGTGAGAAAGTAGAAGACTTTCTAACGGGGTTTATTTTCAATACGTTCTTGTTCCCCGCTCTTTCTTTCCAGACGAGCCCGCGCCATAAATATTGCCTCGTGGAGTTTTTTCTGTAAAAGCTTTCTGGGTGGAAGTTCTGTCAAATAGGCGGCTACCTCATCGCATAGAGCATAGGGCAGAGCGCGTAGTGTATCCAAAAACGAAGAGCATGCCCGAGATTTTCTGGCGAAGGGTGCGGACACTCCATCGTTCCACCCGGCACATCTCAGCATAGAAGTCGCGTTTAAGATCGTCATCAAGAGGTATGATCTCCTTGAAGTGACTCCATCCCAATTGTTGCGACAGGGTAGCAACAATTTGTTCATCGGGAAAACATTCGGTGAAACGCATCATTCGTGAGAGATTATACCTTGACCAACCTTCTCCGAATTCTTTAGTCAATTGTTGCGACAGTGTAGCAACAATCTGCTCTCCATAATCCGCCCTTTTTTCCTTCAGGATGTCTTGGCGGATGCGTTGACCCACGCGCCAGTAAAGCAGAACCAGCGTAGAGTTCACTTGCCGGGCCACATCCTGCCGCGCTTCAGCAATTAATACCCGTAAATCCTGGAACAAAGTATCTGATGGTTTATGTGACTTAGTTGGCAGAAGCCTCATTAAATAGACCTCATCGAACGAAGTCCTGAGAATGCCGGGAACGTTCTTGAATTCTTTCACCTATTTTACCTTTCAGAAATCTCATCCGCCTTCCCCCTTCAATTTTTCTGGGGGGCTCTCCATTTTATATCGTGACCGTGTCGGTGACCACAAATAAAAATTAGGTGTAAGGGGAATCTGAAAAATCATACACTGAATTCTCAAATCCGAATTTATCTTCTTTGCCAACACTTAACTTTTCCTCTTCATTTTTGTGATATAAGGAACTTTGGCTTCCTCCACAAGGAATCCGATTGGCCGCTTCTTGGATTCAGGTGGCCTCATCAATTCCCTTATAGCATCGAAGACCACTTTAAATTGGGCATCGTATTTCTTTTCAAGAGTTTCCAGTTTAC
>Ga0315314_1003439_pt1 | contig 12384 bp, 11 predicted proteins | sample TDP9_MG_FD_203631 | JGI IMG/M metagenome (GOLD analysis project Ga0315314, IMG submission 203631) | Freshwater sediment microbial communities from Lake Towuti, South Sulawesi, Indonesia - TDP9 | ecosystem: Environmental > Aquatic > Freshwater > Lake > Sediment | place: Indonesia: South Sulawesi...
CCTCGACGGCCCACTGGGGGGCTTGCTCGCGGCCCGCCTCGCACTTCCCTATGTGGGAGTGGTGGCAGGAGTCCAGGTGGATCCTGCAGGCCGCAGGGCCGTCGTCAGCAAGGAGTTTCCAGGAGGGCTGAGCGAAACCCTGGAGGTCCAGCTCCCGGCCGTCCTCGGCGTTCAGGCGGCGGAGAGGACTCCCCGGTACGTCCCCGTGAGCAAAGTGCGAGGGATGATGAAGCAGTTGAAGCCCCGCGAGGCGACCTACGCCGCGGAGGACGGGGGCGGGCTCACCGTTCGACTGATCTCCCGTCCGCAGGTTGCCGCGCGCGCGGAGATCCTCGAAGGTAGCGCGGAGGACATCGCTGGCCGATTGGTCTCGATCCTCCAGGAGAAGGGGATCCTATGACACCCGAAGGACCAGGCGGTGCGCGAGTGCTCGTCCTCGGCGAGCAGCTCGCGGGGGTGTGCGCCGACATCACATTCGAGATGCTTGCGTGCGCCCGAGAGCTCGCGGCGTCCCTCGGAGGCGAGGTGGTCTGTGCCCTGCTTGGGGAGCAGCTCCAGCAAGTGGCCGGCCAGGTGACCGGGGCCCACCGCGTGATCTGTCTTGAAGCGCCAGCGCTTGCCGAGTTCGTCCCTGAAGTCTATTCCAGTGCACTTGTGCCACTGGTCCGAGACCTCTCCCCGCAGATCGTTCTCGCCGGGAACACAACCGTCGGGATGGATCTCGCAGGCCACCTCGCTCTCGCGTTGGACGCGCCAATCGTCGCGAGCTGTCGGTCAATCCGCGCGGAAGGGACCACAATCGTGGCGACGAGCCAGCTGTACGGGGGCAAGCTCCTCGTCGAGAGCGCTGCCGCGAAGGCCCCCGCTATCGCACTCCTGTTGCCGGGAAGCTACCGCGCCCCTGTGGGGGCCGTAGAGCCGAAGCCACGGGTGGAGCGGATTGCCCCCACCGGCTTGCCTTCGGCACCCCGCACGCGGTTCGAACGGTACGTCCGGCCCGAAGTCTCCGATGTCGACATCACCAAGCAACAGGCCCTCGTGGGCGTCGGGCGGGGCATGGGCCAGCGGGAGAATCTCCCCGCAGCCGAAGGGCTCGCCCAAGCGCTCGGCGCTGTCCTGTGCGGCTCCCGCCCCGTCATCGATCAAGGCTGGCTGGCGAAGACGCGTCAGGTCGGTAGGTCAGGGCAGACGGTGAAGCCGAAGCTCTACGTCGCCCTGGGCATCAGCGGCGCGCCTGAGCACACAGAGGGCATGAAGGATTCCGAGCTGATCGTGGCCGTGAACACCGATCCGGGCGCGCCGATCTTCGACATCGCCCACTACGGTGCCGTGATGGACGTCTCGGATCTGATCCCGCCGCTGACGGAGAGGCTCCGGGCGGCACGAGGTGGCTGATGGCAGAGGCGGGTCGCGAGGTCTTCGACGCGTTTCCCGACTGGGTCAGGATCGCGTTCTACATCGCCTCAACGGCAGCCGTGGCCATCCTCGCCGCAGGGATCTGGCTCCGTGCTCGCCACTACCTTGCTGCGCGCAAGTCCGGCCGGTGGAACCATCTGCCCCGCAGAGTGCTCGGGGCGCTCCGCAAGCTCACGCTGATGCGTTCTCGGATTTGGCGGAATGATCGGTATGCGGGCGCAGCGCATGACATGATCCTGTGGGGCACGGGGGTCCTCTTCCTGGGCACCCTGATCATCACGCTGGAGGAAGACATCACCAAGCCCCTCCTGGACTTCTCCTTCCTGCACGGGACGACCTACCTCGCCTTCTCCTTCCTCCTCGACCTCTTCGGCGTCATCTTCCTGGTCGGGCTCTTCATGATGGTCGGTAGAAGGGCGCTGGGCAGGACCGCCCGCCTCCGGTACACGACGGAGGATCAGACCCTTGGCCGATTCATCCTGGACGACCGCCTCTTCCTGACGTTCCTCCTCTTCGCAGGATTCACCGGGTTCCTCACCGAGGGCATTCGCATCTACATCGATGGGACGAGCTTTGCCCAGGAATGGTCTCCGGTCGGCGTCGCCTTGGCGTCGGCCTTTGGTGGCCTGGGCTTGAGCGCCTCAGCCGCTTTCGACCTCCATCTCGCCCTCTGGTGGATCCACGCCGTCGGGGCGCTCGCCTTCATCGCCTACCTCCCCTTCTCAAAGGCCTTCCACATCTTCGCGGGCTTCGGCAGCCTGGTCTTCTCCGACGAGCTCGCCGGCAAGCGGCTCGAGGCTCCGGTCGCTGCGGAGCCGACCGGGTTCAGCCGGGCCTCGGACTTCACGCGCGTCCAGCTGATGCACCTGGATGCCTGTGTGCGGTGCGGCCGGTGCCACGATGTATGTCCCGCGCAGGCCAGCGGCCTCCCGCTGTCGCCACGCAACTTCATCCTCCAGCTTCGGTCGTACGTGGCCGGGCTCGGGCGCGCTCCGCCGCACTCCGTGGTCGGCAACGCGATCGAGCCTGAAATGCTGTGGGCCTGTACGACCTGTCTGGCCTGCATGGACGCCTGTCCCCTCCAGATCGAGCATTTGCCGCTCATCGTCGAGATGCGCCGCTACCTCGTCGCTCAAGGGCAGCTCGACGGGAACCTGCAGGGCGCCCTCACGAGCCTCTCCCGCTACGGCAACTCCTTCAAGAAGCCCGCCAAGGCCAGGGGCTCTTGGGCACAAGCTGCGAACCCCCCCGTCAAGGACCCGAAGAAGGAGCGGGTCGAGTACCTCTGGCTCGTCGGGGACTACGCCTCGTTCGACCCGCGGCTTCAGAAGGTGACCTCCGCAGTCGCCCGAGTGTTCGCCAAGGCGGGGGTAGACTACGGCCTCCTCCGAGACGCCGAGCGGAACTCCGGAAACGATGTCAGGCGGATCGGCGAAGAGGGGCTGTTCCAGATGCTGAAGGACGAGAACGTGGCAGTCCTGAAGGACTGCCAGTTCCACGACATCGTCACGACCGATCCCCACACCTACAATGTCGTGAAGAATGAGTACCCCCGACTGAACGGCGGCCGGGTCCTCCACTACACCGAACTGTTGGATGAGCTGGTCCGCTCAGGCCGACTGAAGATCTCTCGCAAGCTCAGCGGCCGTGTGACCTACCATGATCCCTGCTACCTCGGCCGCTACAACGGCGTCTACGAGGCGCCCCGGGCCATTCTCAGAGCCCTCGGCCTAGAAGTGGTCGAGATGCCCCGTACGATGTGCAACAGCTTTTGCTGCGGTGCGGGCGGAGGCCGAATCTGGATGGAGGAGAGCCCGGGGCAGGTCGTCCGGCCCGCCGACATGCGCGTGAAGGAGGCGGCGAGCCTGGAGGGCGTGGGGACGCTCGTGGTCACCTGCCCCAAGGACTACGTCATGTTCTCCGACGCCATCAAGACCACCGGCGTCGAAGGGACGCTCCAGATCAGGGATCTGATCGAACTCGTAGAGGAGGCCATCGGATGAGCCACCGAACCGAAGAGGAGGCGAGATGAGATGGCAATCGCAGAGGTCGAGGTTGACAAGATACTGGATACGAGGCTGAAGACGCTCAACATGTGCTTCCAGTGCGGAGCCTGCAGCGGCATCTGCCCGTTCGGATACACTCACGCCTTCAACCCCAGGCAGCTGATCCTCCTCTCGCTCTTGGAGCGAGATACCACCCTGGCCTCCGAGAAGATCTGGATTTGCTCCTCCTGCAACGCCTGCGTCGACCGCTGCCCGATGGAGGTCAAGCCGCCGGAGGCCTTTGCCTCCCTGCGCGCGCGGGCGGTGGAGCACGGGGTGGTTCCCGAACACGTGGCGAAGACGCTCTTCCTCGCGCTGAAGGGGACCACCAGGCACGGCAACCCGTGGGGCAAATCGAAGAACGAGCGCACCCGCTGGACCGCGGGCCTCGACGTGCGGAAGGCCTCCGAGGGTGTGGACGTCCTCTACCAGGTCGGCTGTGGCGCCTCGTTCGATCCCCGGGCCCAGAAGATCGCCCGGGCCATGGCCCATGTCATGAAGACCGCCGGAGTCAACTTCGGCATCCTCGGAGACGAGGAGAACTGCTGCGGCAGCTGCGTCCGCCGCATGGGCGAGGAGGGGCTCTACCGGTTCCTGTCTGAGACCAACGTCGAAATCTGGCGGAAACGCAACATCAAGAAGGTCGTGATGGGCTCGCCCCACTGCTACAACGTCGTGAAGAACGAGTACACTGAGCGTCCCGCGGAAGTGCAGCACTATGTCCAGTTCTTGGAAGAGCTGGTGAACGACGGGAAGCTGCCCTTCGCGAAGGAACCCAAGATCACCGTGACCTACCACGACCCCTGCTTCCTGGGGCGGCACAACGGCATCTACGATACCCCCCGAGCGATCCTCGAAGCCATGCCAGGGGTGACCGTCGTCGAGATGAGGAACAACAAGGAGAAGTCGATCTGCTGCGGCGGGGGCGGCGGGAGGATGTGGGTGGAGCCGATGGAGGAGGTCCGGATGCAGCTGGCGGACATCCGCGCGAAAGAGGCGGTGGGAACGGGGGCGGATGCGCTCGTCACCGCCTGTCAGTTCTGCATGATTAACCTGCTCGAGGGGGTCAAGGACGTGGGCGCCGAGCTCCCCGTCAAGGACCTCATCATGCTCGTGAGCGAGCGGCTGGTGAGATAGGGGTGGTCCGGAGTCTCCTGGAGGGATCAGGCGGAGGTGGCTGTGGATGGAAATCCAATCCCATGTGAGATATGAGGCCACTCTGGACAAGGACTTCGCCCGCTGGGCGACCTCGATCCCCGGCGGGGAGAAGATCAGGCAGTGCACCCAGTGCGGGGTCTGCAGCGGCGCCTGTCCTCTGAGCGTCTACATGGACTACACGCCGCGCAAGATCGTCGTCATGACGCGGGAGGGCTTCAAGGACGATGTCCTGTCCAGCCACACGATCTGGCTCTGCGCCTCCTGCTACGCCTGCACGGTCGAATGCCCCATCGGGATCAACTTGGCCGAGTTCATGTACGCGCTCAAGGCGCGGGCGATCAAGGAGAAGCGCTATCCGAAGAAGTTCCCCACACCGATCTACGCCCAGGAGTTCATGGAGATGGTCGCGGGCCGGGGTCGGGGCACCGAGAGCCTCCTCGCCATCAAGTCCGAGTTCAGAAGGAGGAGCCCCATCAGGCTGCTGAAGCGGGCTCCACTGGGGTTCAGGCTCATGCGCAAGGGCCGGATGAAGATCGGCCTCGGGCCCGAGTGCGTGAAGGATCGAAAGGAGATCGCGAAAATGCTCGACGCGCTAGGGGAGGTGACACATGAGCGGAAAGGAGTACGTCTACTATCCTGGATGCGCCGTAAGAAGCACAGCAAAGCACTATGAAGAATCCCTGATGCGGATCTTCGAGGAGCTCGGGCTGAAGCTCACAGAGCTCGACGACTGGAACTGCTGCGGGGCCACGCTCTGCGCAGGGGTCAGCAAGATCAGCTCCTTTGCGCTGACCGCGCGGAACCTCGCGCTGGCGGAGAAGAACTACGCGGGCAAGGACATCGTCGCCCCCTGCAGCGCCTGCTACCTGGCGTTCATCAAGACCAAGGACTACATGCAGCGCTATCCCGACGTCAAGCAGAAGGTGGACACGGCGCTGGCCGCCATCGATCTGCAGTGCCAGGGGAAGGCCAGAGTGCGACATCCGCTGGAAGTGATCGTGACCGATGTGGGGCTGGAGGAGATCGAGGCGAGGGTGAAGAAGCGCCTCACGGGCTTCAAGGTGGCCCCCTACTACGGCTGCCAGACGACACGGCCCTACGCCGAATTCGATCACCCGTTCTTCCCCGACTCCATGGACAAGCTCCTCCGCGTGCTCGGGGCCGAGGTCATCGACTATCCTCTGAAGACGAAGTGCTGTGGCGGCGCGATCACGAGCATGGTGGAGGAGGTCGGGCTCCGGCTCAACTACATTCTGGTGCATGAGGCCCACAAGCGGGGCGCCAACGCCATCTCGACCTCCTGCCCGCTGTGCCAGTTCAACCTCGACGTGTACCAGAAGAAGACGATCAAGGAGTACGACCTGGACTTCTCGATCCCCATCCTCTACTTCACGCAGCTGCTGGGACTGGCGCTGGGGATTGGAGCGAAAGAGCTGGGCTTCGGCCGGGTCATGGTGCCCGTGAAGCCCCTGCTGGCCACGGTGGAATGAAGTGACGCATCAGGAGTCAGGACGCTATACGGGAGGAAGGCGCAGATGGTGAGCACAGCCGCGAAGAAGAACCTCTCGCAGAACGAGCAGCGAGCGATGTCGGACGAGGTCAGAATCGGAGTCTACGTCTGCCATTGCGGGTCAAACATCGCGGGGACGATCGACGTCGTCGCCCTGACGGCCTACGCGAAGTCCCTGCCCGGCGTTGAGGTGGCCAGGGAGTACAAGTATCTCTGTTCGGACGTGGGCAAGGAGCTGATCCGAGAGGATGTCAAGAGCCACAGGCTCACCCGCGTGGTCGTGGCCAGCTGCTCCCCGCTGCTCCACGAGGAGACCTTCCGGAGGGTGGTTGCGGAAGCAGGGCTGAATCCGTTCTGTTTCCAGATGGTCAACATCCGCGAACACGCGTCATGGGTGCACGTGCATGAGAAGGACAAGGCGCTGGCCAAGGCGAAGGATCTAGTCCGGGCGGCGGTCCTCAGGGTGGCCGCCCACGAGCCCCTGGTGAAGAAGCGGATCCCCGTCAATCCCGACGTGCTGGTCGTCGGCGGTGGCATCGCGGGGATCCAGGCGGCCCTGACGCTGGCTAACGCGGGCAAGCATGTGTACCTTGTCGAACGGGACCCCAGCATCGGCGGCCACATGGCCAAGTTCGACAAGACGTTTCCGACGCTCGACTGCGCGGCGTGCATCCTCATGCCGAAGATGGGCGCTGTCGGCGCCCATCCGAACATCACCCTCTGGTCGTACTCCGAGGTTGCGCAGGTGGACGGCTATGTGGGCAACTACAAGGTCACCGTGAAGCGCAAGCCCCGCTACGTGATCGAGGATCTGTGCATCGGATGTCTCCAGTGCATTGACAAGTGTATCTACAAGGACATGCGCTTCCCGAACGAGTTCGACCTGGGACTCGGCAAGCGCAAGCCCGTCTATGTCCCCTTCCCGCAGGCCGTGCCGATGAAGGTCGTGATCGACCCCGAGACCTGCATCAGGCTGAAGACGGGCAAGTGCAAGGAGACCTGCGTGGAGGCCTGTGGCCCGAAGGCCATCGCCTTCGACCAGAAGGAGGAGTTCAAGGAGATCGAAGTGGGGACGATCATCATCGCCACCGGGTTCAAGACCTTCGACCCGACGAAGGTGGCCTACTATGGGTACAAGAGGTATCCCAACGTCGTCACGGGCCTGGAGGTCGAGCGGCTGCTCAATGCCGCCGGACCCACGGGTGGCGAGCTCGTCCTGAAGGATGGGCGCAAGCCGAAGAGCGTCGGCATCATCCACTGTGTCGGGTCTCGGGACAAGCGCTACAACGCCTATTGCTCCAGGGTCTGCTGCATGTACTCGCTCAAGCTCGCCCACCTCATGAAGGAGAAGGTCGACGCGGATGTCTACAACTTCTACATCGACCTCAGGGCGTTCGGGAAGGGGTACGAGGAGTTCTACAGCAGGGTCCTGCAGGAAGGCGTCCACTTGATCCGCGGGAACGTGGGCGAAGTGACGGACGTCGCCCTCACGCCGGACGAAGAGGGGAGGCTGATCATCCGAGTGGAGGACACGTTGGTCGGGGTGGTGAGGAGGATCCCGGTCGACCTGGTCATCCTCGCGGTGGGCCTCGAGGCTCAGGCGGACGCGCAGGAGGTTCGCCGGATGTTCAACATCACCTGCTCCCAGGAAGGCTTCTTCATGGAGCGTCATCCCAAGCTGGCCCCGGTGAGTACGTTCACCGATGGGGTCTTCCTGGCGGGCTGCTGTCAGGGCCCCAAGGACATCCCCGATGCCGTCGCCCAGGCCGGAGCTGCGGCGTCCGAGGCGCTCGCGCTCATCGACCAGGGCGAGATCGAGGTCGAGGCGAACTTCGCCTATGTGGACGAGGATCTCTGCTCGGGGTGCAAGGCGTGTATCTCGCTCTGTCCGTACACCGCCATCACCTTCGACGAGGAGAAGAAGCGGGCCGTGATCAACGAGGTCCTCTGCAAGGGTTGCGGCGTCTGCGTCGCTGCCTGTCCGTCCAGCGCCATCGGCCAGCACCTCTTCGAGGACGCCCAGATCCTCGGTGAGATCACCGGGCTGTTCACCAACGGTGCCAAGGCGGAGGAGTGACCCATGGCCGGGACGAATGACGGCTGGGAGCCGAAGATCGTGGCCTTCGTGTGCAACTGGTGCACCTACATCGCCGCGGACGCGGCAGGAGTGGCGCGGGGGCAGTACGCCCCCAACGTCAGGCTGATCAGAACGATGTGCTCTGGCCGCGTCGACCCGCAGTTCGTCCTGGCGGCCCTGGAGAAGGGGGCCGATGGAGTGCTCGTCTGTGGCTGCCACCCTGGCGACTGCCACTACAAGGAGGGCAACTACAAGACGCTGAGGCGATATGTGCTGCTCAAGCGGCTGCTCTCACAGCTCGGTGTGAACGGCGAGCGGGTCCGCCTGGAATGGATCTCCGCCTCCGAGTCGGAGAAGTTCAAGCGGGTCGTGAACGAGACGACCGAGCAGATCAGGAAGCTCGGGCCCGTGAAGGGGAGCGGGGGTGGCTGAGCATGGCCGACAAGCCCAAGGTGGCGTTCTACTGGTGTGCCTCCTGCGGAGGCTGCGAGGAGTCCGTTGTCGATCTCGCCGAGGGGGTCCTCGACGTCGTTGGAGCGGTCGACATCGTCTTCTGGCCTGTGGCCCTGGACATCAAGCGGAGCGACGTCGAGGCGATGCCGGACAAGTCGATCACGGTCTCGTTCATCAACGGTGCCGTTCGGCTCTCCGAGCAGCAGGAGATGGCGGAGCTGCTCCGCCGCAAGTCCCAGTTCGTCATCGCCTATGGCAGCTGCTCGCACATGGGCGGCGTCCCGGGCCTTGCGAACCTCTCAGACCGAGCCGAGATCTTCCGGTTCGTCTACCACGAGGCTCCCTCGGTGGCGAACCCCGATGGGGCCGAACCCCAGCAGACCCTCGAAGTCCCCGAGGGGGAGCTCGAGCTCCCGGAATTCTGGGACACCGTGAAGCGCCTCGATGAAGTGGTTGAGGTGGACTACTACCTGCCGGGCTGTCCTCCGACCCCCAAGCTTCTCGCCAATGCCGTCGGCGCCCTCCTGAGTGGCAAGCTGCCGCCGAAGGGCGCCGTCCTTGCTGGCTCGAAGTCGCTCTGCAGCGAGTGCAAGCTCAACGACACCAAGCCTGAGAAGCTGCTCATCAAGGAGTTCAAGCGGGTCCCCTACACCCTCGTCGACCCCACCAAGTGCCTCCTGACCCAGGGGATCGTCTGCCTGGGGCCCGTGACGCGGAGCGGCTGCGAGGCGCTCTGCATCAACGGGAACATGGGCTGCACGGGCTGCTTTGGTCCTCTCGACGGGGTCACGGACTTCGGGGGAAAGGCGATCTCGTTCCTCGCCTCGATCCTCGATCAGACCGACGAGGCTGCGATCGAGCGCGCCATCGCGGAGGTCGCCGACCCCGCCGGCACGCTCAACATGTACTCCCTTGCGAGCTCATCGCTGCGGCGCCGCCGCATGAAAGGAGGCTAGAGGCATGGCCAAACCGATCGTCATCAATCCGATCACGCGTCTGGAAGGGCATGGGAAAATCTCGATCTTCCTCGATGACAAGGGGGATGTGAAGCGGGCCTACATCCAGGTGCCCGAGCTCCGAGGCTTCGAGAGGTTCCTCGTTGGCCGGAGGGCCGAGGACGCCCCGCAGATCACCTCGCGGATCTGCGGCGTCTGCCCGATGGCGCATCACATGGCGGCGACCAAGGCCCTGGATGACCTCTACCATGTCGATCCTCCAGCGGCTGCGAAGAAACTGCGCGAGCTCATCTACAGCGTCTTCATGCTGGAGGACCACGCGCTGCACCTGTTCTTCCTCGGGGGGCCGGACTTCGTCGTGGGTCCGAGCGCTCCCAAGGCGGAGCGGAACATCCTGGGGGTCATCGGGAAGGTCGGCCTGGAGATCGGCAAGCGCGTCATCGCGATGCGCCGCGAGCTCCGGGCCATCAACCAGGAGCTCGGAGGAAAGGTCATCCATCCCGTCCTCGGCCTGCCCGGGGGGATCTCGAAACCCCTCACGGAGGAGGCCCGGCAGCGCTTCTGCAAGATCGCCGACGCAGGGGTGGAGTTCGCCCTGTTCTGCGAAGAGCTCTTCGAGAAGGTTGTCCTTGGGAACAAGGCCTACGTCGACCTCATCACCTCCGACGCCTACACCCACAAGACCTACTACATGGGGCTGGTCGATGGGAACAACCGCGTGAACTTCTACGACGGGCAGCTCCGCGTGGTCGACCCCTCCGGGAAGGAGTACGCGAAGTTCCCCGTGAAGGACTACCTCGGCCACATCGCCGAGCACACGGAGCCCTGGACGTACGTGAAGTTCCCCTTCCTGAAGAAGGTCGGCTGGAAGGGCTTCGCGGACGGCCCCGACAGCGGCATCTACAGTGTCGCGCCGCTTGCCAGGCTGAACGCATCGAGCGCGATGGCAACCCCGAAGGCTCAGGAGCTCCGGGAGAAGCTCTACGAGACGCTGGGAGGCCCGCCCGTCCACCACACGCTGGCCAACCACTGGGCGCGCGTCGTCGAGATCGTCTACGCCGCCGAGCGCTTCCTGGAGCTCGTCGAGGATCCGATGATCACGGATCCGAACGTGCGCAGCCTTCCGACGCGAGCCCCCTCGGAAGGGATCGGGGTCGTCGAGGCCCCCCGGGGCGTGCTCGTCCACCACTACCAGAGCGACGAGAAGGGCATCCTCACGAGCGCCAACCTGCTCGTCGCCACGCAGCACAACTCCGCCCGGATGGCGATGTCGGTCGACAAGGCCGCCCGGGGCCTGATCCACCGCGGCAAGGTGGATGACGGGATCCTCAACGAGGTCGAGATGGCCTTCCGCGCCTACGACCCCTGCCACGCCTGTGCGACCCACTCCCTGCCAGGGGAGATGCCGCTCATCGTCCGCATCTACGATGCGGGCGGCGGGCTCCTGCGGGAGCTCCGCCGGGACGGCCCTGCGCGATGACGCTCGTGATCGTCGGGCTCGGCAACGACCTGCTCGGCGACGATGCGATCGGCCTGGAAGCCGCACGCGCGCTCAGGGCGGAGCCTGGGCGCATCGGCGAGGTGCGCGAGAGCGCGCAGTCCGGCCTCTACCTCATGGAGGCCCTGGAGGGCTTCGATGATGCGATCCTCCTGGACTCGATGGTGGGGGCGCGGCCCGGCCGCATCCGGGAGTTCGATGCTGAGAAGCTCCAGCCCCAGCGGGTCGCCTCGGCCCACTTCGCGGGGCTTCCTGAGATGCTTGTGATCGCGCGACGCGCCGGGGTGAAGATGCCCAAGCGCCTCCACGTCATCGCCGTGGAGGTGCCCAACACCCAGCGGCTGGGCGCAAGGCCGCGGATGCGGGTCCTCGAGGCTTTGCCCCAGGTGGTGAAGCGGGCCAAGGCGGTCGCGGCCTCCTGGGGGTATCGCGCCCCGAAGAAGCGCACAAGGAGGGAGGCGTGATGCATGAGTACGGGCTGGTCGAGGACCTCCTCGAGGAGGTCACGGCGCAGGCGACCCGACGGCGGGCCAAGGGAGTCCGTCGGATCGTGGTCCAGCTGGGCGAGGACTCTGGCTTCACCCAGGAGAGCCTGGAATCGGCCTTCGAGATCCTCAAGGGGGGCACCGCGGCCGAGGCCGCCACGATCGAGTTCCGCCCGGTCCCGGGCCGGCAGGTCCTGCTCCTCGAAGTGGAGCTTGCTGCTTAGCCGCCCGGGTTCGTGGCTCACTCGACGTCGAGGGCGATCTCCCCGATGTCTTTGATCAGCGTGACGATGCGCCGGAGGCTCTCGATCGCGACCGCCGTCCGCTTCGTCCTGACGCCGATCGCGAGCTCCTCGGTGTCCTGGTAGAGCACGGCGCAGTCGTCCACGACCCGGTTGGCGAGCTTGTAGTCCTTGTGGTAGTAGGCGCGCATCGCGCGCTCGAAGTTCTCGCGCAGCTGGCGGAGGACCCGCGCGATCTCGCGCAGGTCGGTCCCGTTGCGGACGGCCAGATAGGTCATCGCGGCCTTGAGCCGGTCGCCGATTTTCTCGAGCTTGTCCACGACGTTGACGGCGAAGACGAGCTCGGGAGGCTGCATCTCCATCCGGCGAGCGAGCGCGGGGTCGGAGACCGTGCGAAGGATGACCTTGGTGGCAAAGAAGCAGAGCCGGTTGATCTCGAAGTCGTTCTGGCGGAACGCCTCGGGATCGATCGCCCCGCGCTCCACCATCGCGAGCGCATCGGCGAGCATGCTGCGGAGGATGACGTCGATCCGCTCGATGACCT
>Ga0315314_1003440_pt1 | contig 12384 bp, 10 predicted proteins | sample TDP9_MG_FD_203631 | JGI IMG/M metagenome (GOLD analysis project Ga0315314, IMG submission 203631) | Freshwater sediment microbial communities from Lake Towuti, South Sulawesi, Indonesia - TDP9 | ecosystem: Environmental > Aquatic > Freshwater > Lake > Sediment | place: Indonesia: South Sulawesi...
TTCTTATCTGGAATCTGCATAGTAGCCCCATTAGAAATTTTGCTATTCTGCCAAAATATATTTGGCCGGCTTAAACCTGACGACCCTTTTTACTGAAATTTTTATTGGCTCTCCCGTTCTGGGATTCCGACCTACCCTCGGTTTCCTTGCCCGTACACTGAAAGTTCCAAATCCCGAAATTCCTACTCTGTCATTTTTCCCTAAGGCCTGCTTGATAGCAGAAATCAGGGCATTGACAGCGTCCTTCGCTTCTTTCTTAGCACAAGTGACCCTGGCAACTTCTTTAATCAGATCGGACTTGTTCATTTGCTTTCTCCTTCAGATTGGGCGCAGGCTGAAGCCTGCGGCTACCTGGTCATATATAGAATCTTACATTTTCAGAAAATCTTCCTCTAACTCTGGCTTTGCTTCTCGAAGCATCAGGTCTCTCACTGCTTGGGATGGTTCCTTATTCTTAAAAAGAACCGTATACACTTCGTTAGTGATGGGCATAGAAACCTTGTATTTCTTTGCCAGTTGATAGGCTGCTTTTGTAGTGCGGATTCCCTCGACAACCATCTTTATTTCTGAGAGCGCTTTCTTTAAGGTCTTCCCCTGACCGATTTTCTCTCCAAAATTTCGATTCCGACTGTAGCCACTTGTGCAGGTCACAATCAGGTCTCCCATTCCGGAAAGTCCTGAAAATGTTGCGGGTTTTGCTCCCAGAGCTTTGCCTAACCGCGTAATCTCTACCAATCCTCTGGTAATTAGGCCTGCCTTGCTGTTATCGCCCAGTCCCAATCCATCACCAATTCCAGCAGCTATGGCAATAATATTTTTTAAGGCTCCACCCATTTCCACTCCAACGATGTCAGGATTTGTATATACCCGAAAGTATGGCGTAAAAAAAATTTTCTGAACTTCCCGGTTTAACTTTTCATTCGTGGAGGCTACTACAACTGTAGTGGGAATCTTTCTACTGACCTCCTCTGCGTGGGAAGGACCTGAAAGAACTACAATTCGCTCTCGTAATTTCTTGGGCAACTCCTCAGATAGGACTTGAGATATTCTGAGAAGAGTTTTATCTTCGAGTCCCTTTGACGCATTAACAATTATTATATCTTCTGGTAAAGATACTTCTGCTATCATTTTTGTTACTCTTCTAACCACATGGGAGGGTAGCGCGACTACAACTAACTGCACCCCTTCCAGGACATGGGGAATGCTGGATGTGATTTCAATTTCTCTGGGAATACCTACCCAGGGCAAAAATCTCAGCTTGCGCTTGTTCCTGAGTATTTCAGCTTGTTCTCTCTCAAACTCCCAGACTTTGACGAAAAATCCTTTTTCAAAGAGTAATATAGCAAGCGTTATTCCCCAACTCCCAGCACCCAATATAGCGGCGCTTTTCACCACTTTCCATTCCTTCTTAAAAGATGGAATTCTTCCCTTCCCCTTACCATTTAATTCTGTTCTCTGTGCCAGCAATCAACCTTTTTATATTGGCCTGGTGCCTGGCCAGCACCACAAGAGCGGCAATACTCCCGAAAAAGACTAAAATCAACGGTTCCTTAAATAATAGACAGTTTAAGGGAAATGCCAGGACTGCAAAGATTGAGCCGAGAGATACATAGCGAGTTAATCCTGTTGCCACTGCAAAGATTGCCAGACTTACCAGAGTAGGAAGAGGAACCAGTCCCAGGGAGACCCCGCAACCGGTAGCTACGCCCTTTCCTCCACGGAACTTCAAAAATATAGTCCAATTGTGTCCTGCGATCGCAGCTAATCCAGCGAGTATCATGACCAGGTTAAAACCTTGTGGCGATACTTCTGTACTTCCACCTAAACCGAATAGACCAGCCAGATGGACACAGAGGAAACCCTTTGAAATATCGAGAAGGAGAACGGCCATGCCCGGCAAAACTCCTACTACTCGAAAGACATTGGTCGCTCCCACATTTTTGCTCCCCTCCTGCCGAAGGTCGATACGCTTAATTAACTTTCCAGCTATATAGCCGAAGGGTAGAGAACCGATTAAATATGCGCTCAATAATATCAGTATAATTTTTAATATATTCATTTCAAGAAACGCCCCTCCCTTTCGAGAGAACTCCAGCCGATTTTGCACGGTTAAAACCGTGCCTACAAATGTACCCTGCACAATTTGAAATTGTGCCTACAAATTTCCCTGCCATTGTAGGCACAGATTCAATCTGTGCTCTTCCCTTCCTTTTATCTTACGCAGTCTCCCTACTCATCAGCAAAATTCCGCGGAGGCTATATTCCATTCCTGAAATTACCGTAAATAAAACCATAACAGAAAGAATAAGCGGCTTGATTGCCAGCCATTTTCCCTCTGTTAGGTAGCCACTGCAAAAGAGAAGAACTGAAAATACTACAGCCATCTGCAAAACCGCAGTCGCCTTACCCAATATAGTAGGGATGGCTGTGGATATGCCTGTGGAAAAATAGACTATCAACCAGCCTAAGATGAGAATCAGGTCTCGACTGAAAACAACAACTACTACCCACAGGGGAATAAGTTTCATGCTCGTTAAAGTAATATACGCAGAAGCCAATAAAAGTTTATCTGCAAGTGGATCGAGGAGACTTCCCAATTTTGTCTTCTGTTTTTGAAAACGGGCAACCATTCCATCCAGTCCGTCGGTGACAATTGCAAATGAGAAGAGGAGAAAAGGTAAGTAAGGCTTGTGGTTAAGTAATTCAAGCACGAAAGCCGGAATTATAACTATACGAAAGAGAGAGATAGAATTGGCTAAGTTCAAGTTTAACTCCAGACGCAGACTGAAGTCTGCTACTCCAAGTACTCGATGTCTTAGTAATATTGGAGTAGCAGGTTTTAACCTGCGTCTTAAAGCGCAGACTAAAGTCTGCTACTCCATAGTGCGCGCTGGCGTTTTTTCTTAATAAACTCCTTTAAGCTTTGAGCTGTTCTCCGGTCGAGTTGAGCCTGAACTATTATATCTTTGCCATTATACTTACGGGAAAGGACTGTACCCCTTTCATAGACCAGACTCACCAGGTCGTTACGAGCCTGGGGAATTACCAGCTCTATGAGAGCCCTCTCCTTTCCGAAGTGCTCGATTATCTTATTATACAGCCTATCCAGTCCCCAGCCCATCTTAGCGGAAATACTTATACTATCTTTGTGCTTCCTTTCGAGACGGGGCAGGAGTGAACTGTTCTTAACCAGGTCTATTTTATTAAAAATAGTTATCATCGGCTTGCCAAGAGCATTAAGTTCTTGAAGGACCTTCTCTACCGCAACAATCTGTTTTTGAAACTCAGGATGGTTGGCATCTACGATGTGAAGAAGCAAATCACTTGAAGTAACCTCTTCCAATGTCGCTCTAAAGGCAGCCACTAATTGATGGGGTAGCTTATGAATAAAACCCACTGTATCTACAACCAGTACTTTCTGTTTGTTGGGCAGAATCAACCTGCGTATAGTGGGGTCCAGAGTAGAAAATAGTTTATCCTCTACGAAGACGTCGGAAGAAGTCAGGGTATTCAGCAAAGTTGTTTTGCCTGAATTGGTGTAACCCACAATGGCAATAATTGGCAGTGAAACACCTCGGCGCTTCTGCCTTTGCTGCTCGCGGTGTTCACTTACTTTATCTATCTCTTTTTGCAGTCTCGTTATGCGTTCTTTTACTCTCCTTCTATCGTATTCGAGCTTCTTTTCTCCCGGACCACGTACCCCAATGCCACCTACCTGCTGGGCAAGAGTCACACCTTTTCCGGTCAAGCGGGGCAAAAGGTAAATTAACTGAGCTAACTCTACCTGTAATTTCCCTTCCTGAGTCCGGGCTCTCCTGGCGAATATGTCCAAGATTAAGCGCGTGCGGTCGATGACCTTGCGATTAATGATTTCTTCTAAATTCCTCTGCTGTGCCGGGGAGAGATCGTCGTCAAAAATCACTGTAGTGATTCCGCGTTCGGCACAGAGATTACTTATCTCAAAAGCCTTCCCTCTCCCTATAAAGCAGCCTGGGTCGATTCGCTCTCTTCGCTGGACTGTTTGGCAACCAACTTCAGCATCCGCTGAAGTCGTCAGGAGAGCCAATTCCTCCAAACTTTCGTCAACAGACCTGGTATCCTTTCCCGCCAGTTCCACCCCCACCAGAAGAGCTCTCTCCTTCTTGTAATAGTCCGTCTCCTTAAGGTTCTTAATTAAAATAACCCCCTTTCAAGATATCCCTTTTTGAAGCAGAACAGAGTAATGGGCGACCACAAGGGTCGCCCCTACGCGATCGCTCTGCCACTACATTCTCTTACTGCTGCACGATTTGAAATCGTGCCTACAAAATTGACCCGGATGGTCATTGCGAATCCCGATAAATCGGAACTTCACGAATAGATTCGCTTTGCTCACTACAGGGTTTACCCTGAGCAGCATGTCGAGATTCTTCGCTTCGCTCAGAATGACAGAAGGCGAAGGATTCGCAATGACAGCATAATCGATTGTAGGCACAAATTCAATTTGTGCAAAAATAGAATAATTTTCGTTTTTATTATACTAAAAAAAGGTTTTTTTGACAAATACTTTTTATCTCCCGAGCAACTTCCTCTGCCTTCTTCCCTTCATCCATCTCAATCCAGTGTATCCGGCCATCCTTTCTCCACCAGGTCAGTTGCCTTTTTGCATAGTGACGGGTATCCCTTTTAATCAGATACTTCATCCTCTCCAGGTCATGTTCCCCTTCTAAAAACTCTACCGCCTGCCTGTATCCCAAACCCGTTAACGAGCTGAGCTTCTTAGAATAGCCCTTTCTTAGCAACCTCTCAACTTCCCGTATCAGTCCTTCCTTAACCATCTCATCCACGCGACGGCTAATTCTCTCGTAAAGGGTGTTTCTTTCCCAATCCAGACCGAATATGATTATTGGATAGGGAAGATGGTATCTTCTCTTCTGCCAGGCAGAGAATGGAATCTTAGTCAAAGAGTAGACTTCTAAGGCACGAACGATTCTATTCAGATTATTTGGGTGAATTTTCTCACAAGCCTCCTTATCGATTCTCTCCAGTCTCTTATAGAGGTAACTACTCCCATACTTTTTAGCGAGCTGAGAAAAATGCTTCCTAATTCTATCATTTCGGGAGGGAATGGGGCAGATACCATCGGTTATGGTGCGAATATATAAGGCAGTGCCACCAACCAGAATAGGCAGTTTTCCTTTCTTGAAAATCCTATTAATAGTCCTGATGGCTCTCCACTGGAATTCGCCAGCGCTGAACTCCTCATCCGGATACTTGATACCGATAAGATGATGAGGAATAATCTGTCTTATTTTTCTTGAAGGCTTGGCGGTCCCAATATTAAGATATTTGTACACCTGCATCGAATCGGTGGAGATAATTTCGGCGTTAACCTCCTTAGCTAAAGATGAGGCAACTTCGGTTTTCCCGGATGCAGTTGGTCCAAGTAACACAATTATCACCTTTTTCATATTTGAGTAACTGAGCGGGCTTCCTCCCTTTCGGGAGGACTCCTATGATTCTGCAGAGCTATCGCTCTGCCGCTACAATTCCCCTCACCCCGACCCTCTCCCCGCTGGGGAGAGGAGCCCCTCACCCCGACCCTCTCCCCACTGGGGAGAGGATACAGGTGAGGGGTATCAGCTTCTTTTGAACTTTCTATCCAGCTCTTCTCTGGTCAGTTTAATCATTGTCGGTCTGCCATGGGGACAAATATGGGGAGACTCGCACCTGTTCAGTCTTCTCACTACTTCGTGCATCTCCTCATCGCTCAAGCTCTGTCCGGCCATAATTGCTCCCCGGCAAGCCATAATTTTAAAAATATCAGAAGAAATTTCTACTGCCATTCTCTTAGTTTCTTTTGTTTTCACTTCATCGGAAATCTCGTCAATAAGGTCAATGATAAATTGCTTCTGAATTTCCTTCCCCAAAATATGAGGTGTGGCCTTAATTAAGAAAGAACAGCGCCCAAACTGTTCTACCTCAAAGCCCAATTTAGAGAAAAGTTCTATATTGTCTATCAATACCTGGACATTGTGTGGGGGTAGCTCAATCTGAATTGGAAATAGAAGGAGCTGGGACTCTATTTTCTGGTCTTTATAGTCATTTTCCAGCTGTTCATAGAGGATTCGCTCCCACGCTGCGTGCTGGTCAAGGATTACTACTCCGTCTCTGCTACGGGCAATTATGTATAGGTTATCTATTTGTCCAAGCGCCACCATCTCCTCCATTTCTATCTCTACCCTCTTTTCTGGCTCGGAAATGTGAAACTTTCTCGGCTTGAACAGTTCTTCTGGAGAAATTGATTCCTGCCACTTCTGGCTTTTCAATATATAATCTCTCATTGCCTCTTCAATCCTTCTTTTTTGAAAAGGCGAACCTTCAGGATATGTGGTTTTCGTCTCAGCCGGAACCATTGTGACTTCTTTATGTAGACTCTGTTTGATAGTCTGCATAACAATTGTATGGATTGTCGGCTCATTTACAAAACGCACTTCCTTTTTTGTCGGGTGAACATTCACATCGACCAGAACTGGTTCAATCTCCATAGAAAGGAAAACGGCTGCGTGGCGCGAGGGAGGTAGAAAATCTTTATAGCCTTCCCAAATAGCGTGGCCGATTAATCGGCTACTAATTGCACGATGATTTACAAATAGAAACTGATGTTGACGGTCGGTGTAAGAGATGGCGGGTTTAGTAATGAACCCGGAAATTTTCAGAAGCTTGTTTTCAAATTGTAGTGGAACGAGGTCCTCCACTATTTTATTTCCGTATAGAGAAGCAATTCTTTCAAGTAAGGTTTGACCTCCAGGAAGACTCTTTATAATATGCCGACCGTCCTCTTTTAATTCAAAACTTATCGCCGGGTGGGACAGGGCAAAATTTTGAACTACCCTGGTTATCTGGCCACTCTCTGTGGAATCGGTCTTCAAAAACTTAAGGCGAGCCGGGACATTGAAGAAAAGGTCTTCCACTGTTACTGTAGTTCCAGGGGGAGATCCTGCTTCCAGAACTTCAATGGAATTATCTTTGACTTTTACCTGGCAACCTACAGGATTCTCCTCACAGGCGGTAAGTAAAGTCAAATTTGCTACAGCAGCAATTGAGGGCAAGGCCTCTCCGCGAAACCCCAAGGTTGTAATTGACTGAAGGTCCTCTAACTTCCTTATCTTACTGGTAGCGTGACGCTGGAGAGCCAATTTGGCATCTTCTCTCGACATACCCGAGCCGTCGTCAATTACCCGGACCAATTTCTTTCCTCCTCCTTTTATTTCTATGGTAATATGCGTTGCCCCGGCATCCAGAGAGTTCTCTATCAATTCCTTGACAATTGATGCTGGTCTCTCTACAACCTCTCCAGCAGCTATCTTGTTTATCACTTCTTCAGATAAAATTTCGATTTTACCAGCCATTTTAATCTCTCTTTGTAGCAGCAAAGCGTAAGCTTTGCTTCCCTTTTGGGCGACCACGGAGCGTCGCCCCTACAATCCCTTTAGCAGAGCTGTCGCTCTGCCGCTACATTAATTCTGGACTCCTTGCGAAAGCAAGGTCGCCTCCCTTTCGGAAGGACTCCTGTTTTTGGGCGACCAAGGTCGCCCCTACTCTTAATTTTTATCTGTGTCAACTGCCATTTTTATCGGCTTGGTGCAGAGTACATAGTAGGAACAATTCGTGGAACATACATCTTTCTCACCCATCAATATTCTGGTCTCGCAAAGGTCGAAAGCATCCGCCATTGTGTTGATGTGCTTTCTAAGTTCATCTCTTATTTTGGTGAAGGCAATAACGATTAAATATGTCTTCTTTCTCCCCTCAACCCGCACCACTCGTCCTTCCACATCCTGCAATTTCAGTCCATCCAGGTTGAAATTCAAAGAAATAAGAGCATCTCGAGGAAGGGACAGAAAAGTTATGAGCGCCATACCGCCAGCACTTAGATTGAACAAAATTGCCGGGACTTCTCTCTTCAGTTTCAATTCCGGGGATTCAATCAGCGCCTCCTTTACCATTGATATTGCGGGAATTCGTCTATAGTTTCTCCTTTCCCTTTCCATATTCACCCCCCCCTTTCTCCACCCCTCCCCAGTGTCCTCTCCCTTTTGGGGAGAGGGTCAGGGTGAGGGGGATACTCACTTACCTTTCTTTATTTTCTTCTTCAACTCCTGCAGTTTATTCAATGCCTCTATTGGCGTCATCTCTTCTATTCTTATCTCTTGTAACTCCTTGAGCAGACGCTGCTCAGCTTCAGTAAACAGAGAGAGCTGCTTCGGCTCTTTTTCAACTTTCGCCAATTTCGGTATTCCGTCCTCCCGATATGAATTCTTCTCCAAATTGTAGAGTATCTCCTTTGCTCGTTCTAACACCTCCTTTGGCAATCCTGCCATCTGAGCTACGTGGATTCCATAGCTCTTATCCGCGCTACCTTCCATCAATTTGCGCAAGAAAATGACCTTATCCCCCCACTCCCTCACAGCGAAATTGTAATTCTTCACTCCTGATAGGGTTTGTGCCAGCTCTGTCAGCTCGAAATAATGAGTGGCAAATAGAGTTCTGGGGCCCAGGGGCACTTCCGGTTCACCTGGGGGAGGCGTTTCCTTTGCCATTCCCTTCAGGTATTCCACAGCTGCCCAGGCGATGCTGATGCCATCGAATGTTGATGTTCCCCGACCAATCTCATCCAGGATAAGAAGGCTCCTCGAAGTTGCATTGTTCAGGATATTGGCGGTCTCAATCATCTCCACCATAAATGTGGATTCGCCCCGGGCAATGCTGTCTCTGGTGCTGATGCGGGTGAAGATGCGGTCAACTATGCCAACTGTCGCTTCCTCAGCGGGAACAAAACTACCCATCTGAGCCAGAAGAACAATAAGCGCTACCTGGCGAATATATGTAGATTTACCTGCCATATTTGGACCGGTAATGATAAGGATTTGATTATTAGACCCATCCAGATATGTATCGTTAGGTATGAACTTCTCACCAATCAGCATCTTTTCCACCACAGGGTGGCGACCTGCTTTAATGGAGATAACCTCTCCATTATTCAAGATGGGCTTTCTATAGTTATTGTTTGCTGCTACTTCAGCCAGAGCAGTCAAAACATCTATTTCGGCAATTGCCCTCGCCACTTCCTGAATCTTTCTCGCTTCAGAAATTACTCTATTCCTTACTTTCTGGAATATCTCATATTCAAGTTCGACCTTTCTCTCTTCTGCCCCGAGGATAAGCGTTTCCTTCTCTTTCAGTTCCGGGGTAACGAACCTTTCCGCATTAATTAGCGTCTGTTTTCTGGTATAGTCTTGTGGAACCTGTTTTAAATTGGCTTTGGTAACTTCTATATAGTATCCGAAGACGCTCGTATACCCAACTTTCAGCGAATTTATCCCCGTCCTCTTCCTCTCCTTTGCCTCAAGCTCGGCAACCCACTCTTTCCCTCCCCTCGCCATCTGGTAGAGATTATTCAATTCTTCATCATATTCAGGGTTAATGATACCGCCTTCCCTGAGCGTGGGCGGTGGCTCAGGAACTATAGCACTCTCAATCAAGTTGACTATCTCGTTCAAGTCGTGCAGTTCCCGGGATAGTTCCTGCAGCATCTCACTTTTGAATTCACCTGTCAACTCCTTAATCCCGGGGATAATCTTAAGTGAATTCTTTAGGCTTACCAGGTCCCTGGCATTAGCAGTCCCGCAACACAAGCGACTTATCAATCTTTCCAAATCAAAAATCTTTTTGAGAAGTTCGCGAATCTTTCCTCTCTTTATAGAAGTGGAAAAGAAGTCTTCAACTCCCTCCTGGCGGTCTTTTATTCTTTCCATATCCGTAAGAGGCTCGATTATATACTGCCGAAGTCTCCTGCCACCCATCGCTGTCTGGGTTAAGTCGAGAACGCCGAGAAGGCTTCCCTGTTTTGAGTTATCCTGCACATTAGCCACCAACTCCAGATTTATCCTGGTCGACTCATCCAGAACCATAAACTCACTTTTGGAATATAACTTTAGTCTTGAGAGATGAGAGAGCGCCATCTTTTGTGTAGCTTCAAGATAGCTTATAATTGCTCCAGAGGCACTTATAGCCAATTCTCGATTCTCGAGACCAAGACCTTTCAGAGAATGGAGCTGGAATTGGTTCAACAATTTCTGGTAGGCATTCTCCTTCATAAAATTCCAATCGTCAACATAGTTTACGGGAAGAGAGTGACGTTTCAGGAGATGGAGGAGCTCGGCGTTACTTTCCTCCTCTTTCGGCAAAAGAATTTCTGCCACAGGAAGCCGGGTCAGCTCCAGGGAGACCTCCTCCAGGATATTTTCCCCTTCAAGTTCCGTAGCCAGAAACTCGCCAGTCGAGATATCTACAAAAGAGAGTCCGGCTCTCTCGACATTTGCTCTTTCCAGATATATAGACGCCAAGAAATTGTTGCTCTTCTCGGGAAGGAGATTCTCTTCCAGTACTGTCCCGGGAGTGATAACCCTTATGACATCGCGCTTGACTAAATCTTTTGTCACTTTAGCATCTTCCAGTTGTTCGCAAATCGCCACTTTATATCCTGCTTTAATTAGAGTAGCAATATATTTACTGGCAGAGTGGTAAGGCACCCCGCACATAGGAACTTTCTGACGAGAAGTCAAGGCAATTTCCAGAACCTTCGAGCCGAGCTTGGCATCGTCTCCAAACATCTCGTAGAAATCTCCCAGTCTGAAAAAGAGAAGCGTGTCAGGATACTCTTTCCTGATTCTATGGTACTGTTCCATTAAAGGACTGAATTTACTCAAACTTTCTAACCCTTTCGCGTAGGGGCGACCCTTGTGGTCGCCCTAATCCCAATGTCGTAGGGGCGGCACTCTGTGGCCGGCCTAATTTTATTCAGCCAATCGCGTAGGGGCGACCCTTGTGGTCGCCCGAATTCCAATCATCTTAATATCATTCCTGAGGCTCTATCTCAGGAGAAATTTTCTTTGTCTCTTTCGATTCTTCAAATTTACCAACCTGAAGTTGCAAGTCACTAAGTCTTTCTTTCAGTTCCTTCAACTCTTTCTCTCTCTTGGTAAGGTCCTTCTTCAGTTTCATCTGGGTTACGGTTCCCAAAATGGTAGCAAATATCCCACCCAGAAGAATTGAGGCAATGACAAACACAATCAGGGATACCTCTGGAGTCTTCCAGAATAAAAGGTTCATTGACACCTGCGGTTGATTTGTCACCGCAAGCAAAACCAAGAGGAAAGCAAAAATCAGAATTACTACCAGTTTCAGCTGACTCATACCCACCCCCATCAGAAATCTAAAAAATTCTTCGTAGTGTAGCCCTTTATGGGCGTAATTTTTATGGGGACAAGCCCCTACACTACAATAACCAGGTAGTGTAGCCCTTTATGGGCGTAATTTTGTTTTGTAGCAGCAAAGCTTAAGCTTTGCGTTCTTCTCTCTGTAGGGGCTCAATTTATTGAGCCCGTCTTTGTTTTTAAAGAGTAGCAAAGCGTCAGCTTTGCCTCCACTCTTCTTCCTCCTGCATCATCCTTTCCCCTTACACCCATCCTAATCCTCTCCCCTTGTGGGAGAAAAACACCCCCATCTTTCTCCTCTCCCCTCGGGGGAGAGGGTCGGGGTGAGGGGGTAGGGGCTCAATTCATTGAGCCCGCCTGGTTTCAAAAAAATTCCTTTGTAGTGTAGCCCTTTATGGGCGTATTTTTCATTTTGTAGCAGCAAAGCGTCAGCTTTGCCTATCTTCCTCTTTTTCCTCTCCCTCTATGGGAGAGGGTCAGGCCTGCCCGTGCCTGGCACGAGCCACGGCTAGGGGTGAGGGGTCTTACCTTCTCACCCTCCCCATCAACGACCACGTATACGCCTCTTCTATCTCCACTGGCACCAATTTACCAATATAACTTTTATTTCCCGAAAAAAACACAGTCTTATTCCCCCTCGTCCTCCCCACCAACTTCCTCTCTCTCGGAGCCACCTTCTCCACCAGAACCTCTTCCATTCTTCCCACCAATCTTCTGTTCCTTTCTAAAGCCATCTTCTCACAAATTTCGTTAAGCTTAGCCAGCCGCTCCTTCTTTACCTCCAGAGGAACATCGTCTTTCTGTTTAGACGCCTCAGTCTCCGGACGAGGCGAATATTTGAAAGTAAAAGCGCCATCAAATTCAACATTCTCAACCAACCTCAAAGTATCCTCAAAATCCTCTTCCGTCTCCCCGGGAAAACCAACCATAAGGTCAGTAGTAACACTTATTTTAGGAATCTCCCTTTTTATCTTACCTATCAACTCCAGATATTGTTCCCTGGTATATCCCCGATTCATTCCCTCCAAAATCCTATTTGAACCAGATTGAGCAGGAAGATGGAGATGCTCGCAGATTTTACTTGAATCTCTCATAGTATTGATTAATTTCTCAGGGACATCCTTAG
>Ga0315314_1003441_pt1 | contig 12379 bp, 8 predicted proteins | sample TDP9_MG_FD_203631 | JGI IMG/M metagenome (GOLD analysis project Ga0315314, IMG submission 203631) | Freshwater sediment microbial communities from Lake Towuti, South Sulawesi, Indonesia - TDP9 | ecosystem: Environmental > Aquatic > Freshwater > Lake > Sediment | place: Indonesia: South Sulawesi...
AGACGGTTCTCAACCTTCTGCGGACTGCGGGATTCCCATCCGCAAGTTTCTTCAAGACAGACTCAAAGGTTTCCTCTGGCAGCAATTCCCTCTCGATGAACAAGCCTGTCCTCCCCACTCTGTCGCGACGCAGCAATGTGCGAACTCTGTTCAAGACCGTATCCACGGAGACCCCCAAAATCCCAGCGACGGACTCCTCGCGTCCGACAATGCTGCTTTCAACATGTCCAATGTCTGTGGGTTCTACCAGCATCAAACGTTTGTCGACGCCTGGAGCTCTGGTCTTCATCCTCAGCATCTCAAGTGTCGCTTCCCCGCCGAACCTGTAGAACTCTCTCTCAGTTCTCCGCAGCTTTGCCAGTGGAAAGGAGACATGCCTTTGCTCGTCTATCTCGATGAAACCCTTCACGGTGTAAGTGGGAGTAGCTTGGACAAGGATGCGCCTACTCACCGGGAAGCCTACCCTTTCCAGCGCCATCTCAATGGCGAAGGAAGATGGAGCCTGGGTAACGAAAACGTCTATGTCGCTTTTGGCTGAGACATCGCCTCTTGCAATGCTTCCATGCACCGCGGACGGTATACGCGCCTTATCTAAGGCCTCCATCATCTTAGCTGCTTCCGCCCTGAGCCTGCCCAGTAACTTCCAACGCTTTCGGTCGTAAACGATCTCTACTCTCTCAGCTCGCGTCAGAGGCTTCTTAGCCAACTCTCAACAACTCCGTTGTCGTGGCGCTGTTCAGACTCTCAACCATTAGTATAGCTACTGCAAGGAAACACAAAAACGTTTTTCAGCGGGGCTTGGTTATTCTTGATCCGAATGGAAGGAGCCTTATCACCGTGAAATGTACAGTCTGCAGGCGCAGAGAAGCATTCTTCATGCGGCCTTATTCTGGGGAGCTGCTGTGCAGAAAGTGCTTTCTGGAGTCAATCGAACAGAAGGTAAGAGTCACGATTGGAAAGCACAAGATGTTCGAAAGAACCGACAGGATAGCAGTCGCGGTTTCGGGTGGAAAAGACAGCGTAAGCCTGCTTCACATGCTGGCGAAGATTGAGGAGGATTTTCCCGAGTGTTCACTCTGCGCCGTCACAGTGGATGAAGGAATAGAGGGATACCGAGACGAAGCTGTCAGCAAAGCCGCCAAGAACTGCGCAAGAGTCGGGGTGGAGCAAGTAGTCGTCTCCTTTCGGAACCTTTATGGTTACACCATGGACGAGATAACTGAGCTGACACGGGATAGAGGATTGACTCCATGCGCCTATTGCGGCGTCCTAAGAAGAAGGGCTCTCAATGTAGCTGCTCGGAAGGCTAGCGCTGACAAGATTGCCACAGCGCACAACCTTGACGACGAGACTCAGACGTTTCTCCTAAATATCATCCACGGCGACCCCTACAGGATAGCCCGTTCCAGTCCGATAACTGAACTCGAGGAACTAGGGTTTACGCAGAGGGTTAAGCCATTCTGCGAGGTTCCCGAAAGAGAGGTTGCATTGTATGCATACGTTAAGAAGATCCCATTCCAGGAGATGCCTTGTCCCTACGCTGGCGAAGCTCTAAGAAACGATGTGCGGAACATTCTGAATCGCCTGGAAGAAAAGCATCCCGGCATAAAGTTCACAATCTACAGCTCAATGGGAAAGATCCAGGAAGTGATGAGAGGAACAGCGAAGGAAACTTCGCTAAGAAGCTGCAGCAACTGCGGAGAGCCGACCACTGGGGAAACATGCCAGACATGCCAGATACTCCGAACCCTGGAAACGTCATAAAAACTCTTCAGGGCAGCACCGACTCGCAAGGCTGACAATATAAGGACAGCGGGTCACTGAGGCTCGACGCACAGTTTTCACCGGGTTCCATCAGCCTCTTCACTCGTATCCGCACCCCTCTGAGCGCCGAACGCCCAAGCTTAGGTTGCTCCCTCCCGGGCCTGGCCAGGTTCACCTGGCAAACGTGGTAACGCCTTCCTTACAGAGGGCGCTCCGCGACCGCCAGCCCCAGAGGACGAATACTCATAGCTGGATGGCTGGGGAGCCCGATGATCTTTTGCACCTTACCTCAGCTCTCAGCCCGTCTTATAGAGGGTTTACGGTCGAGGCTTGGTGGCCTCTCAAGGGACCCCTAGCCCCCCGCCTAAGACCCGCCGTCCAAGTTGATAGTCTTGCTGAGGAGTTAATAAAAGCTTCTTGCTTTGTAGACTAACGCCAAGTTTCGCGTGAACTCTTAGCGCACAAAGGAGCTATTTCCCCCCTTCAACAGGCGTATGAGCATCGGCATCAGGCCCGTCCCCTTCTCCAATAGGTCAAGGCTTCCCTTTCGGCATTCCTTCTCAGAGAACTGTTTCAAACCGTCAGCCTCGGTGCCAGCGCCTGCTATGAGCAAGGGCACAGGGTCGTCGCTGTGCGCCTTCAGCTTGCATGGTGTTGAATGGTCTGCTGTGACGCATATGAGGGTCTCTTTCAAGTCTATTCTAGGCAGGAGTTTTCCGAAGAAGAATCGATCGATGCCTGCAAGGGTCTGGGCTTTCCGGTTGAAGTCTCCGTCGTGCCCCGGCTCATCCGGACCTTTGAGGTGGATGTAGAAGCAGTCACAGGACGCGAGATGATCTAGCAGCTTCTTCACTCTGAGTACACTGTCAGCCTTGATGTCGCTTGAAGGCGGCGGAAGCTCAACCAGATGCATTCCAGCCAGCCTCGCGATTCCCTTCTCGACGGGCATGTCGGCTAGACAGGCAAAACCTACGCCATAACGCTCATCTATGCTGAAGAATCTGGGCAGATGGTCTCCAGCGTCTCGCGTTAGGATTATGTTAGCCTTTAGTTCTCCTTCAGCTTCACGCCTCTTGTTGACGCTATGACGCTCCAGGACCTCATGGCTCTTTTCGGTGAACTCGTTGACGAGGCGAGCCGAAACCTTAGCGGCTTCCGAATCTTCCAGTGGTTGGCATTCGTTCAGGACTGGCACGACTTCGGTCTTCGCTACGCCGAGTCCAGCAACCCGTTCGTAGGCAGGATCAGTGTTGGTGACTTTCCCGGAAAGAGCGTTGGCCTTGCTTCGTATCACTAAGGCGCCTCTGTGCCCAATTGTGTTTCTGAACTCGAACTCAGCTGGATAGGACTGTAGCTTGACTTCTTTGTTCACTGCTTTAGCCAGTTGGGCGGCTTCCTCGGTCGTCAGGTTTCTACCTGCCCTCCGGTCTATTATTCCCTTGCCCTTTCCCAGCGTGGCAAAGTTGCAGCGTAGAGCGAGGTCGCCGTTCTTCATGTCTAGTCCGGCGCCGTAGGCTTCGAGAGGTCCTCTTCCAACGTGAAATCTGAAGGGATCGTAGCCTAGAATGGAGATTACTGCCACGTCACTTTCAGGAGCTATGCCTCTACCCACAGTGTACATGAGTCCAAGTTTTCCCCGGTTTGCCAGTGAATCCAGGTTAGGAGTCTCTGCGAATTCGAGGGGGGTCTGGTCTCCTAGTTCTTCAATAGGTAGGTCGCCCATACCGTCTATGACAACGTAGATCAGCTTCGACACGGTAGCCACTCCTTCTTCCTTTGCAGAATCTTCAGCTATATGCTCAAGTAAGGTTATAAAACCTTATACGGGCTTGACCCCTGGGCAGTCCGACACCCTTTGAATAGAACCGAACAATATTTATTAACATACAGAGCGGAATTAACATCCACAAACTGGAGGAAGAAGCTTCATGCCGGTTTTCAGGGCTGATCAACTGGCAAGGATAGCGACCGGGATTTTCGTGGCTGCCGGATCGCCGAGAGAAAGGGCTGAGCTTGTTTCAGAATTCCTTGTCAGAGCGAACCTTGCTGGACAGGACTCTCACGGAGTGATACGCATCGTCCAGTATGTCAAAGCGATCGAGCATGGCGACATCAAGCCCGGAGCAAAGATCGAGGTTGTACGGGAGACCCCTACCTCTGCATTGGTGAACGGCAACTGGGGTTTCGGCCAAGTTGGAGCGAAGAGAGCCATGGAGATAGCTGTTGAGAAGGCAAGGGAACACTCGGTAAGCGCAGTGTGTGCCTGCAACCTTTATCACGTGGGAAGACTGGCAGACTACACACAGATAGCTCTAGAAAACGGCATGATAGGCATAGCAATGGCGAACTCCACGAAGCGGGTAGCACCCCATGGAGGCAGAGAGTCATTGCTGAGCACAGCCCCAGTAAGTTTCGCCTTCCCCGCATTCGAGGAAAAACCTTTCATCCTAGACATAGCGACGAGCGTCTGCGCGGAAGGAAAGGTCAGGGTCATGCTGCACAAAGGGGAGAAGCTGTCGTATGGTTACATAATCGACAGCGAAGGAAATCCAAGTGACAACCCGGAAGACCTTTACCGAGGGGGCGCAATCCTGCCCTTAGGAGGCGACTTGGTGGGGTATAAGGGGTTCGGGTTAGCTCTTGCGGTTGAGGCGCTTTCAGGCATCCTTTCCGGGGACGGGTGCGCTTACGAGGCTAGGAAGAAGGGTAACGGAGTCTTCTTCCAAGCTATAAACCTAGAGAGCTTCACGCCAGTTGACGGGTTCAAGAGGCAGATGGACGGTCTAATCCGAGCCGTGAAGTCTTCCAAGCTCAGACCGGGATTTGAGGAGATTCTGATGCCTGGGGAGCTTGAGTTCAGAACGGAACAGAAGAGGCTGAAGGAGGGAATCCACGTACCCGAGAAAACTTGGGAGGAAATCAGGAACCTGGCTGACCGGATGAACGTGGACATGGTCTCCCTTCTGGAACACGACTAGCAGCTGATCTCTTGTACTAGTTGAGACTCTGAGAAGCCTAGAAACGAGCAAGCTTTGGTGATTTTTTCCATGTTTGGTGTTATAACCAGCTTCGAATCCTTTGGGCTTTCACCTCAACGTTTCTTAAGGCTCTAGCTGCGAAAGGGGGAGATAACATCTTGTGATATACTTACATGTTGGAAAAAGGTTTTAACCCTTTCTTTCATCTTTACGGTGGGCTGGGCGGGCATGAGCTTTTCAAAGGTACTCGGCAAACTCGATTCATACCTAAAGTCGGGAGGAAGGAGGAGAGAGGCTCTAGACCGTCTACTGCTCAATGGCAAGATTTCCAGAAACACCTTCGATTCGATGGACAAGAGGCTCACACATCTAACATCAACCGTCACGAATCTAAAAGAGACTTTGGAGGCAGAGGAGCCCTTCTGGAAAACAGATCTTTCAGAAAACACCAGAATTCTCGAGTGTCTTCTCGCAGAACTGGAGCTTAGACGTCTTCTGGGCGAAATCAGGGAGGAGGAGTGGACGCGCAAAAGCACAATCATAATCTTGGGACTCGACTGGCTTAAGAGAGACGATGCTTTAACTATTGAACCTGAAAAGGAACCCGCCCTACCCACCCAAACCATGCTGGAAGAACATGAAGATGAGAAGGCATTGACCGAATTGAGAAGGCAAGTGGATTTGTCTGACGGAAGGAGTCATTTATCTGACAAAACTAGAGCCAGATTTGTCGGGAAAGAGAGTCCCGCAGGTATGAGACCCAACATGAACAAGCGCAGAAGATCGATCGCGAAGGAACCCCCAAACTTGGCAAATTCCCTGGGTTCCCGAATGCGCTGTATGAACCCGTGGAAGCCGGAATGCAGGAGCATCGATATTGGGCTGAGCATCTACTACAAGGGTCAGATGGTGCCGATCTGCCGCAGATGCTGGGAAGACATCTCAAAGAAGAACGTTGAATGGTCAAGCCTGTAAGAGACGAAAGCCCAGTTCAGCGCACTGTGTCGTCCAGTTGGCAGTAGCCAGCATCCACTCTTTTCTGCATCTCTTCAGCCCATCTACCTGCTCCTACAACTCTGATCCTCCGCAGATCCTCAAGTCCACTAGGAGACCGCGCCAGTTTTTCGCACGTATCCATCTCGCCGCATTCCGCGCAAGTCGCATATGCCTTCTGCTTGCAGCATTGACGCACCACGCATCCGGGGTCTCCGCCGCCTGCGACACATCCGGGACAATTGCCAAGAAGCTTCGCAAAACCGTCCAGCACCTTTTCGAATTCCGCGTAATGTCCGAAGGCTGGTTCCCACTTCGCTAGTTCCGGCGCCGCCTTGTCGAAGCCATAGGCGCTTACAACCTTTCGCAGGTTCTCAACAGCCTGCCTAATCCTCCCCTGACGTATCCCGCAGGCACCGCAGTACAAGCCGCAGTAGCCAACCAACTCTCTAGGCGCTACACTCAAGAGCTAACACCTACCTCACACAATAACCCCTAGACCGTGGATAAGGCTTTACCTGAAAACCGATAAGCCCTATGGAAGCCTTAGCGTCACCTGCAATTTAACTTGTTGACTGCTCTTTGGTCCTGCAACTTCGCATACAACTGGTCAACAGTCTTCCGATCCACGTAGCCTCCGTGGGGACGGAAGCCTCCTGTGAACCCTTTGGGTATGTGGAGAAGTTCGTGGATCAGTGTCTTCTCCCTTTCCTCTCGGCTTAGTTTGTCGTAACGCTCAGAAATGACCTCGATCACGTAGGAAGCTGGACGGTGAAGAGCCTCCTGCCAGATTCTGCATAAGCCGTGAATCCGAGCGACGGTCCGGCGGGATTCGGAACCTCTGCTTCTCACACAGTGAACAAACTGGGGAACCACGTGATAGAGACCGAGCCTCTCAACGATCTCGTCAACAAGCCTCTTAACATCCGGAGCTTCATAGTACTCTATCGGCATTGACGCCACCCGACCTCATCATGGCAAAGCTGCCATTTAGGCTTTAGGCCAGAAGGAGAATAGCTAAGCATATCCTTCACTCAGGTTCTGGTCAAAATGACCAACCCGATCTAACCAACCCTTTTTTGACCAGAACCGATAATAGAAACCTTAATGACTCTATAAAGGCAAACGTGTCCTTAGTCGGGTGATCAATATAAGCTCCAATGAATACCCTAAAGATACTGAAATTCCCGGAACTAGACAAGGCATCTATTTCGGAAAGAGGAGATACATTCCTGAACCGCTGCCTTCCTTCAGTGAAATCAAGAGCAAACTTCCATTGCCGATCTTTGACGAGAATCCGAGCTATGTCAAGTGCTATTGGAAGGCTTGGGAACTAGCCTTCAGGAATTTCCATGAACCTTCGCCTCAAAGCGGTTTTGTCTCGCAGTTCATAGATGCGGCCTTCAATCAGAACATCTTCCTCTGGGACACTTGCTTTATGACAATGTTCTGCAATTATGCTAACCCTTATGTTCCTGGAATATGCTCTTTGGAGAACTTCTATGCTAAGCAGCATGAGGATGGCGAGATCTGCCGCGAAATAACTCGAGCTACAGGGGCCGATTTCGAGTCTTGGGTTAATAGTGAAGGGGACACGCTTTTCAGTCGGTGGGGGTACGGGTTGAAAAATGGGAGTGAAAGGGTGGATGTCATCTACAAGGGAAGGGAAGTGCCTAGACCCAGCCCGAAACTCACGCTCGACGGACTCAATCATCCCATCCTCTCTTGGGCCGAACTGGAAAGCTACAGAATCACGGGCGACAAAGCTCGACTGGGGCGCGTCTGGAAACCATTAGTTCGATATTACGAGGTTCTTGAGAAGTATCTGAGGCAGGGGAACGGGCTTTACATCACCGATTGGGCGAGCATGGACAATTCGCCGCGGAACATGTGGCTGGCTGGAGGAGGGACTGCGGTCGATACCTCTTCGGAGATGGTGCTGTTTGCCAGAAACCTTTCAGAAATGGCGACTATCATAGGGAAGAACACGGAAGCGAAAAAGTTCATGGAAGATGCGGCTGAACTGTCTAGGTTGATCAACCATAAAATGTGGGACAGCAACCGAAGGTTCTACTATGACCTGACGCTTAAGGAAGAGCGAGTTCCAGTGAAGACTATTGCAGCCTTCTGGACTCTCCTTGCAGGTGTCGCTTCGCGAGCTCAGGCATCAGCACTTGCAGAAGAGCTGACGAACCCCAAGACTTTCTGGACTCTCCATAGAGTACCGACGTTATCTGCGGACGAGAAGGGTTTCCAACCAGAAACTGGTGGCTATTGGAGGGGTTCGGTTTGGGCGCCGACTGAGATGATGGTCGTCCGAGGTCTGCAGAACTATGGGTTCAAGGAACTTGCCAGAGAGATTGCACTGAATCATCTCGACAAGGTTGTGAAGGTTTTCAATGAGACGCAAACAATCTGGGAAAACTATGCGCCTCAGAAAATCGTGCAAGGCACACCTGCAAAGCCTGATTTTGTCGGTTGGAGCGGCATAGGTCCTATTGCATTTCTGATAGAGTTCGGCATCGGCATCAAGACGAACGCTGTCACCAATACAGTCATCTGGGACATTCGGTCACCCAACCGGGTCGGCATTGAAGGGTTCTGGTTTGGCGGAAGAACCTCAACTCTGGTCTGTGAAGAGCCTGACTCGAATGGAAAGCGAAGCATCATCGTGTCAAGCGATGACCCGTTTAGGCTAACTCTGAAGATGGACAGAAAAACCAGACATGTAAACATAACAGCTGGAAAGACGGTCAAACTGTCACTATTCTCGCATCATGGGGAGACCTGAAAGAGGGAATCAGATTGAAAAGCATATTTACCCATCAGCTTTATATCTCGGATGCTTTATGCATTTTTCTGGCGGGTTGCAGGATGCGGGGTGGACGCCAAATTCGAAGCTGATTCCCATAGGCTTGTTAGGTTTGGCGATTGGAACCCGCGAGGCTTAAGATTCATATGTTCTGATATGGTAAGTTTGGAGAAGCGATGAGACATGTTCAAGGATGTTACTCCGACCGTCGACTTTCCGAAGCTCGAACGCAAGATCCTAAGTTTTTGGGCTGAAACCGAAGCCTTCAAGAAACGTGTTGCATTGAACAGGGGGAAGAAACATTGGTCCTTCATGGACGGACCGATCACCGCTAACAATCCCATGGGCGTCCATCATGCCTGGGGCCGAACCTACAAAGACCTTTTCCAACGATTCAAAGCCATGCAGGAATATGACCTCAGATACCAAAATGGCTTCGACTGCCAAGGGCTCTGGATCGAAGTCGAAGTGGAAAAGGAACTCGGGTTCCAATCAAAACGTGACATCGAAGCCTACGGCGTCGCAGAGTTCGTCAAACGCTGCAAGCAGAGGGCACTCCGCTACGCTGCCGTCCAAGTTGAGCAGTCTGTCCGCTTGGGCTACTGGATGGATTGGGATGACCCAGCGACTCTTCGCTACGTCGCTGACTGTTTGGAAAACCCCCAGCAAGTCATAACCGTCCAAGGGCCGAAGGGACCTGTCACTGATACTGTGGAAAGAATTGTCGGAAGCCTAGGTTCTCTTGAGCTGGGCGGATCATATTTCACCTTTTCCGACGAAAACAACTACACAATATGGACTGCGTTGAAGAAACGCTATGAAGAGGGGGGGCTGTATAAAGGCAGAGATGTGATGCCTTGGTGTCCCAGATGCTCCACAGCGCTCTCGCAACACGAGATAGTCACTGAAGGATACAGAGAACTAGTGCATCCGGGCATCACGGTCAGGTTTCCGCTGCGGGGAAGACCGAAGGAATCGTTGCTGATATGGACGACGACCCCTTGGACTCTAACGTCAAACGTTGCTGCCGCGGTCCATCCAAGCCTTACTTACGTGAAGGTTCGATACGAAGACGAATTCTTCTACCTGGGCAAATTCGCCCTCAAGACAACCCTCCCTCAAGGGAGCTACCAGATAATCGAGGAGCTCGATGGCAGTCTGCTGGAGGGGTGGACCTACGATGGACCCTATGATGATCTGCTCGCTGAGAAAGAGATGGTCGCCGTCGAAGCCCACCAAGTCATAGTCTGGGATGAAGTGACTGAGCAAGAGGGAACAGGAGTCGTTCACATCGCACCTGGCTGCGGTAAAGAAGACCTAGAGCTAGGTGAGCTTCATGAGCTGCCAGCGGTAGCACCGCTTGACGAGTTCGGGGTCTTCGTTGAAGGTTTCGGCGGGTTCACAGGCGTCCACGTTTACGATTCAGCCTTGCTCGTCATCGAAGACCTCAAGAAGAAAGGTTTGCTCTTCAAGGTCGAAGACTACACACACCGCTATCCAGTCTGTTGGCGCTGCGGAAGCGAGCTAGTTTTCCGCTTAGTCGACGAATGGTTCGTCAGCATGGGAGAAAGCCTGAGGAAACCGCTTGAGGAGATAACCGAGGAAGAGAAGAGGAGAAACCTGCGGTACCAGATAATCGATGTCGCCAAACAGGTGCGGTGGATTCCAGACTTCGGGCTCCAACAGGAGCTCGACTGGCTCCAGAACATGGAAGACTGGATGGTTTCCAAAAAGCGCTATTGGGGCTTAGCACTGCCTATCTGGGTGTGCCAGAAATGCGGCAACTTTGAGGTCTTGGGCGGAAAAGAGGAACTCAGGGCGCGAGCAGTCAAGGGATGGGACACGTTCGATGGGCACAGTCCACATCGACCTTGGATAGACACAGTCAAGACCAAATGCTCCAAATGCGGCACAATGACCTCTCGCGTTCAAGATGTCGGCAATCCATGGCTTGACGCAGGCATCGTCTCCTACTCGACACTTGGCTATCGAGACAGTCATGAGTACTGGGAGAAGTGGTTTCCAGCCGACCTGATCTGCGAATCGCTGCCAGGCCAGTTCAGGAACTGGTTCTACGCAATGCTGGCAATGAGCACAATAATGGAGAACCGGACGCCGTTCAGAGCCTGCTTCGGGTATGGCTTGGTTCTGGGCGAAGACGGCCGTGAGATGCACAAGTCTTGGGGGAACGCCATAGAGTTCGACGACGCCGCGGAGACCATGGGCGCAGATGTAATGAGGTGGATGTACTGCATAAAGCGGCCTGAGACCGACCTGCTTTTCGGTTACCAGAAAGCTGATGAGACAAAGAAGAGGTTCCTAATCCCGCTCTGGAACGTCTACGGCTTCTTCGTGACCTACGCCAACCTAGACAAGTGGACGCCAAAGAATGCTGTCGAGTGGAGCTCGCTTTCGCTTCTGGATCGATGGATACTTTCTAAGCTGAATGTGCTTGTCAATTCTGTAACGCGGTTTATGGAGGTCTTTGACCCCGCCGAAGCCGCAGCGGCTATCGAGAGATTCGTGGACGAGTTGTCCACATGGTACGTTAGGCGTTCGAGACGACGTTTCTGGAAGAGCGAAAGGGACGAGGACAAGAATACCGCCTACTCAACGCTTTACGGTTGTCTCACGACCCTCGTCAAACTTCTCGCGCCCTTCATACCCTTCACAGCTGAGGAGATTTACCAGAACCTGGTTCGCAATGTGGACCCAAACGCACCTGAAAGCGTCCACCACAATGACTGGCCCAAAGCAGATGAGAAGGCAATCGACGAAGAACTAATGGCAGACATGGATCTGGCCACTAAAGTCTGCGGGCTTGGCCGTTCGGCACGCACTAAAGCGGGAGTAAAGCTCCGGCAGCCGCTTTCAACAGCCATGATCGCAGCCGACGAGTCTGTTCTGAAGCGGGTTGAGAGACTGAGCGATATAGTCGTTGATGAGCTTAATGTGAAGAACATCTCATTGACCGCACAGAAGGATGAGCTAATGGAATATGCCGTGAATCCGCTCCCTCAAGTTCTAGGCAAAAAATATGGCAGACTCCTTCCAAAAATCCAGAAAACCATTGCCGAAATGGACGCTAAGACTCTAGCGCAATCTCAGGAGAAGGGCCTCAGCATACACTTGGAAGTTGACAGTCAAAGCGTTGAGTTGCTTCCAAACGAAGTTGAGGTCGCAACCCAGCCCAGGAAAGGCTACTCGCTCTCCGAAGACGATGGCATCCTCGTCGCTGTGGGCACAAGGATCACCGATGAGTTGAGGAAGGAGGGGCTTGCCCGCGACATAGTCCGCCGCATCCAGAACCAAAGGAAAGATGCAAACTTCAACATAGCCGACTGGGTCGAAACCTACTACGAAGCCGGACCGAAGCTCCAGGAAGTCTTTGAAGCGTTCGGCGAGTATATAGCAGCAGAAACACTGTCGGCGTCTTTGCGGAGTGCTGAACCGCCGAGAAGAGCTCACGTAGCCACATACAAGATAGGAGGAGACTCCTTGAAGATTGGACTCGTCCGACTCGGGAAACGGTGAGTCTTGATTCTGCCGTCAAGCTTGGAGAGCTCACCTATGAGGATCGTCCGTCTTGATTCAGGCTTGGAGCCCCTTTTCTGGGAGCACGTTACCCAAGACATTCCCAACTACTACTTCCCTATCCTCCGCTTGAAACGGCAAAGAGAATTCACCGAGATAGTGCTAGCGCTGGACGAAGAGAACCGCATTGAAGGATTGATGATGATCTATAGGAATGTCGCAGTGCAGTTGAGAGGAAGCGTTGACGCTGCCAAAGCCCTTCTTGAGAGGCTCAACCTCGACAAGGTGGACATACAAG
>Ga0315314_1003442_pt1 | contig 12377 bp, 14 predicted proteins | sample TDP9_MG_FD_203631 | JGI IMG/M metagenome (GOLD analysis project Ga0315314, IMG submission 203631) | Freshwater sediment microbial communities from Lake Towuti, South Sulawesi, Indonesia - TDP9 | ecosystem: Environmental > Aquatic > Freshwater > Lake > Sediment | place: Indonesia: South Sulawesi...
ATAATACATTATCTGAGAACAAGGCTTCCACGGGCGGAGCCCTCATAACGCTTTCCACGGCGACTGTGAGGGGAGGCTCTTTCTTAGACATTTTATTCCTTCCTTCATCCATTTTATATTTTATATCGGCTTTTAACGTTTAACTTTTTCGATGATGAAATACACATGGGTGCATCCTCCATTTCCCTATGGGACTTTCTTTGCCTCTTCCCAGTAATGCGAGAAAAGGTCTCTGCACCACTTGTGGAATTTTGGGTTCCTGCCTGCGAAGCCTGTGCTGAAGTCTATCTTTCCAGCGGAGTCGGGGAGGCAGAGTCCCGCTAACGCTTCGTTCATCATGATGCAGACTCTAACTTCCCCCAGCCACCTTATTTCTATGGGGCTCGTGGGCGCAGGTTTTGGGAGTTGAAAACCAGAAGGTAAGGTCAGTTGTTGGGGGAGCAATATCCTAAATCTTATACCTTTTGCGGAGCCTTCCCTGATCATGGATATAGTGGGGGTCATGACCTGGTCTGTGAGGATCCACACATACTCCCTAGCCTCACCCATCACGACCACAGCCAAATGCAGAACCTGCATGACCCCCTTGCCTGGTTCATACTCTTCGAGTTCGCCGATCCTTCTGATGAACTCAGGTGGAAGGCAAGACAGGTCATGGTCTTGGAAGTAGTCCCTATTTTTTAGGATAAAATTGTAACCTGGGAGCAGATTTAGGGTGATGCGGCCAAAGGGGGTTAAGTGATAGAAGCCGTCAACGTCCTTACTGATTAGCTTGGCATCCTTAAGTCTTGATAGATGTCTTGAGGTCTCCTGCATTGACAAATTCAGCCTCTCTGAAATGTGAGTGAGCTTCAGCCTTTCCTTCTCTATTAGAAATAGAGTCCTCAGCCTGTCGCTGTGGGCCAGTTCTAGGAAGAAATCGCTAAGCTCTTCCACGCCAACTTCTCCTCAGGATTAATACTGAGAACTCATAATTGATACCAAGATTTCTGTATTTCTGTTTAGAAGGTTATATTAAGGGATAGTCCTAGAGAAGAATGCGGTAAAAAAGGGTGATTTGTTATGAGTGAGGATTTGGCTAGTGCCCTTAAGGGCTTTCTTGAAGAGATGAAGGCGATGCTCTCTCCAAAAATCGTCTTCGGTGAGCCTATTATCCTGGAGGATAAGACCATAATTCCCGTCGTCCGCTTGGGCCTAGTTGCAGGGAGTGGCGGCGGAAAAGGCAAGGAAGGTGAAGGCGGTTTTGGTTGTGGCGGTGTCGGGGGAATCAACCCGGTAGGGATCATCGCGGTGTTGAAGGGTGTCGCGGGCTTTGAGGGAATCAAAGTAATGCCCTTCCCAAGCGCCCTAGGCCAAGCCCTAGGCGAGCTTATGCCCAAAATGATGGAGACGTTCACGACCATGATGGCTGGCAAGAAGCCCCTAGAGGAAGAGGAGAAGAAGAAATTACTAACAGTTTAAGCGAGGTAATACTAAATGGGCAAAAAGAAGTACGAGGGCTTGCCGGAGCTCTTGGAAGGGCTCCAGAAAACCTGCTCAAGCCTAACAGCTGGCATTAGGGGATTCAGCCAAGGCACCAAGGCGTCCAGGGACGAGATGAAAAGCCGGTCCTTCCTGATGAGGCCCTTTGCCCAGAAGGACTTTGAGTCCAACACGGGCATGGGCTTCGACGAGTGGGTGGAGTTTTCCGAGAGGCTCCTAGGCCGCTTTGGAAACATATCAGCCGCCGTTCAGAAACTTGACCAACTAAAATTAGATCCTAGCAGGGTTCCCTCCGTTCTAAATGAGTTCCGCGATGCGGCGGGCCCCTTTCTGGAAAGGTACGACCTAATAATTGATGCTCTAGATAGGTTCGCCAACTACATGCTCGACATGCCAAAGAAGACGGAATCTATCCCAAAACCCTTCAGAGGCTTTATGAGCGAAGAGGATAGGAGGCGAATGGTGGAAGAGGCCCCAAAGGCAGGCGAGGGAATCAAAAAGCTAATTACGGAATTAAAGACAGCCAAAGAGCAAATCATAGACCTTTACCGCTTCCTATAACAGTTCAATTCGCTCTGAACTATCATCTTTCTCGCCAGATTGTTCACGCCACTTGGACTCGGTGCACCCCACTATGCCTTCTTTCAGCGTTAGTATGCTGGGTGATTGTTGGTGCAATTAAGGTATTGCGAAGGAGGGAAAGAAGGGTGAAGAAGGAAAGTCGCCATGCCTTCTCCATAGAGCTGAAGTCCAAAGGATTCCTGAGAAATATCACGATTTCGGATAGGGCAGGGGAAGTGGTGCTTGTTGAAGGCTTTCTCGGTGAACTGGAAGAGGTGAGCTTCGTTGAGGGCGCCATGCTTGAACTAAGGGGAAGTAATGGTGTCTTGAGGATGGACCTGAAAGAAGAAGAGTTGAAGCGACTGTTCAGCCGGCTAACACATGGAAACGTAAAGAAAGAGGGCGGGCATTCCTCACATACTTACTCGCACCATAATCCATAATAGATCAGGAAAGGAAAGTAAGTATTCGAGCTGGGAGGTTTATGAAAAGGGAAACAAGTCCATTGGAGGAGAAGTTGACAAAACGCGCCGAGAGAGAAATTGAGAAAATAATCGATAAGCGTCCGAAGGCTGGACTGGTGTGGGAAGCGTTAAAGGATGACCCCTTCATCAGGGGTTTATGGGAGATGTCAGACTACATCGCTGTCACCAAGATGCATTATAACGCCCACGGTGACACCCACGCAAAGGTCGTTACAGCAAACGCCCTCAATATCCTCGACGTCTTTGTGAAGAAAGGTGTTGAAATAGATACCGTTTCTGACGGTATTGGCGACATAGACGACGCGTATCTAATAGTTTTGACGGCTGGCCTTTTACACGATGTAGGTAACCAAATTCGTAGGGAGAACCATTATGATATGAGCGTGATCCTCGCCATCCCGATCCTCGATCAGCTCCTACCTAAGGTTTATGAGGATGCTATGAAACTGGCCCAGATCAGGGGCAGTATTCTTCATTGTATCGGTACCCATATGGAAGAAGTGAAATCTTACACGCTTGAGGCCAGTATCATTAAGATCGCGGACGGTACCGATATAACAAAGGGTAGAAGTAGGTTACCTTACGATCCTGAGAGCATCAATATTCACTCTGTGTCGGCCTCCTCGATAGGTGAAGTGATTATTTCTGAAGGGGACGAGAAGCCTGTGAAAATTACGGTTCAAATGACGAACTCTGCGGGTGTCTTCCAGGTTCAGGAAATTCTCTGTAGGAAGCTTAAGGCAGGGGTTGCCAGCCAGCATATAGAAATTTCAGCCAGCACCGTCCCAGAGAGGGTCGCAGGTGAACAGAAAGGAGACGAACGCATAGTTCATAAGGTACTGGTCGTGGGCGACAAGTTCATACACGTCAAAGATTAACGAAAAGTGAGTGAGCCGAGCGTGAAGCGGAATGTTCTTGGAATGGTTTGGAGTATTCATAGAGAAACTTTGTAGAAGGTTGTTATGCCATGCTTAGAGATGAAGGAATTGAATCGGAGACCTTGGCTATTGAAACTAAGGATCTATCGAAGAGATATTCTAACGGCGTTTTGGCTGTTGACGGTCTCAGTCTGCGGGTTCAGAAGGGCGAAGTTTTCGGTTTTCTGGGCCCAAATGGGGCTGGAAAGACCACGTCGATAAAGATGATGGTTGGGCTCCTCAAGCCCACCTCTGGGCAGGTGTTAATTAAAGGAGAAAGGATAGAGGCGGCTTCCAAGCGGATCAAGAGGAGCATCGGGGTTTGCCCCCAAGATATCGTGGTCTGGACTCGACTTACCTGCATGGAGAACCTCCTCGTTATAGCGGATATGTATGAGGTCCCCCGTGATGTGGCGGTGAAGCGGGCTGAGAAGTTGCTGGATGACCTGAGGCTGACGGAGAAGAGGGACGCCTTGGCTTCCAGCCTTTCGGGTGGCATGAAGCGTCGGCTCAATGTGGCCATGGCTCTCATTCACGATCCGGAGATCGTCGTGTTGGACGAGCCGACTGCCGGTCTGGATCCCCAATCCCGGCTTGTGGTGACAGAGTACATAAGGGAACTCAAGGAAACTAGGAGGCTGACCGTTATCCTCACAACCCACGAGATGGAGATAGCGGACCAGCTCAGCGATAGGGTCGCCATCATCGACCACGGGAAACTCTTGGTCCTAGACACTCCTGAGAACCTGAAGGACCGCGTAGGGAAGGGTGATGTGATGGAGATCGCACTCTACGATGAGGCCAAGAACAAGAGGGCTAAAGAAGCCTTAGAAGGCATGGAGGAGATTCAAGAGGTGAACGAGATAAGGGGGAAACTTGTGGTCAGGGCCCTGGACGCGGCCAGCAAGTTCCCCAAGATCTTCACCTTATTGGAGATCGTAGGAGCAGGGGTTTTGGACGTCTCCCTAAGAAGGAACAGCCTCGAGGACGTCTTCATCACCCTAACTGGCAGAGGGCTCAGGGAGTGATCCCATGACTATGAAGTTCGTCACCATCGCCGTTAAGGGCTTGAAGGAGATGGCCAGGGACAGGGGGCTCCTAGCGATGACGCTGCTCTTCCCCATGGTGTTCATGTTGGTCTTTGGCTTTGCCTTTGGGGCCGGGGGAGGCCAAAACAGACCCTACGATATCGTGGTTCTCAACAACGACACGGGGACCTCTCTGAGCTACGGGGGCTCCGAATATTTCAACTTCGGAGAAAACTTCACCCAGGTCCTCCGGGACCTAAAGTATGAGAACAGCACCGTGCCCATGTTCAATCTCCAAAACGCAACCAGAGAAGAGGCCTTGAACCTTTTAATGAAGAGGGAGGTGGCCTGCATAGTGACGATACCCGAGAGCTTCTCAGATGCCATGGAGGCCACGATCAACTCAACCATAAGAACCACCGTGACATCCCTCGTCGGCGAGGTTGCCATAAAATCCATGACAGGAGGATTCGACAATGCCACATTCCCGGGTGGCGGCATGAACTTCACCCTTCCGGAGAACGAGACGCTGCCGGCACTTCCTGAGGCAAAGAACATTACGGTCACAGTGATGATTGAGGGAGACATGGGCTACATAAACTTTGGCATAACTCAGTCCATAATTCGAGGCGTTTTGTCGAGTTACATAGAAACAATTCGATCCGAAACCAGAAGGCAGATTTTACAGGCCGTTCCAAAGGAGATTAAGATTGGCGAGGAGTTAAAACACGTGTCCGCTGAGATCAAGAGCGTCTCCGGAACCAGAGAGTTTACGGCCTTCGACTATCAGGCGCCTGGAATCATCATCTTCGGCCTTCTCATGGGCACCATAGGCGTCGCTGGAGCCCTCGCCAGGGAAACGGAGTCCCAAACCCTCTCGCGGTTGAAGGTGTCCCTGATGAAATCCTTCGACCTCCTATTCGGTACGCTCCTTCCCTGGACCCTCTTAGCGGTGGCTCAACTCCTGATCCTATTTGGAGTCGCCTTGACCTTAGGATTCCACTGGGTGGGCGGCACGAGCAGCCTGTTAATCGCCATCCTCATAGGCGGCATCGCTGGGGTATCCTGCGTATCCCTGGGGTTGCTGGTGGCAGCCTTCTCCAAGAGTGAGGGCCACGCCGGAACCCTGGGCATGCTCGTCTCGGTTCCCCTAAGCTTCCTCGTCGGAGCCTTCTTCCCCCTTCCCTCCCAAGCTGAGGTGGTGACAGCCTTCCTTCCCTGGCGTCAAGCCTTCACAGCCCTTATCAGCGTCCTCACCTACGGCGCCCAGCTCCAAGACATCATGCCCAACATTACAGCCATGATCCTCGAAACCGCCGTCCTCTTTACCGCTGGCGTGATAGCCTTCGCAAAAATCAGGCTGAAACCTGAGTAAAGTGCCACCCCAAAGTCCCGAAAACCTCCGTTCTATGAGAACATTAAGCTTGCTGAAGACCACCCGCTTCGTATATTTACCATTGCTACGCAACGGTTTAAGGATCGTATCACTGCATAATAACGAAGTGAAGGGGAGTTGGTAAATTGGAAAAAGTAATTCTTAGAAACGAGGACATAAGGAGGGTCTTGATGGGCGTTCCCAGGGCCCATAGGCACCTGCGCGTCCATATCGAAACGAAGAGTGGCGCCCTTCATGTTTTTCAGGAAGCCACGGTAGCGAATATAGTTCGCGTCTACGTTACCCTTAAAACCCATCCGTCCATCTATGGAATTGAATTGATTAGCAAGGAGTATGATGGAAACCTGAAGGAGGGCTACGCCAAGGGCCAACTCGTCGAATCGGGGAAGGGTTCCCAAGAGGTTATAGGGAAGATGGACAAACTGCTCCGTTGAGTTTAGAAGGGGTGGATAAGGGTGCACCTTGAAGAGATGAAGAAGGAAATAGAAGCTCTGGTCCTTGAGAAGGGCTTTTACAACAGGCCCGAGGACATCCCTAAGAAACTGTTGTTTGCCTTCATAGAACTGGGAGAGGCCAGCGACGCCTGGAAGAAGGGCAAGGATGAAAGGATTATCGCCGAAGAGCTGATAGACGTAATCTTCTATGTGTTAGATGCGAGTAGGTTAGCCTGCCCCTCCGTGAATATGGATCAGATGTTCGCTTGGAAACTGGAGAAGAACAGGGGAAGGGAATACCGCTACGGCGAAGGCCACAGAAAAGTGTAAGGTAGGCTGTTCTACCTTTCCTTCATCTTCTCCGCTAGGGTTTTTAGCTTTCCGTGCTCCATGACGCGGATGCGGGTCTCCAACCTAACCCTTAAGCCCAGCTGGCGGAAAAAGGCGAACAGTTCTTCCCCGCTGATTTTCTCCCTCATCCTTCCCTCCAAGACTAGGCGAACTAGGGCTTCTTCAACCCGTTCCGTGACCTGGGGATACTGGTCCTGAGCGGCGTTGAAGACCTCCCAAGCCCGGCCCGTGAAGATTTGGTCCAAAACCCTTTTAGCGTCCACCGCCTCCCCTTTTTGAGCCTCCTTTCTTGTTTTTTGGGCGAGGGCCCGTTTCTGCATCTCCACAAGTTTGCGCCGTCTCAGCAATTCTAGTTCAGTGTCCGCCATGGGGGTAGTCTCCGCGTGGTTTCAAAATGTTGCATGGCAACCACCCTTATTAGCCTTTTTGAGAAAACGATTTTAGCTTCTAAAGGTATAAGTGCAAGTTGAAAAGAATGGAAGTAAAATTTCTAATAAAGGGGAGACGCGGAACTTGCGTGACGTGATAATAATTGGCTCAGGACCTGCCGCTTTGACGGCCGCCATCTACGCCAGCAGGGCAAAACTGAAGACCCTAGTAGTTGCGGGAACCCTGTGGGGTGGACAGCTGATGCTAACCACGGAGGTTGAAAACTTTCCGGGCTTCGCGGAGGGAATTCAGGGACCAGACTTAATCGATAACATGCGAAGGCAGGCTGAACGCTTCGGCGCCGAATTCGTTTTTGAAGACGCCACCGCCGTGGACTTTTCCTCAAAGCCCTTCAAGGTAAGCGTTGGGAACAAAACCTTTGAGGGAAGGGCGATAATCATTGCCACTGGGGCCTTGGCAAAATGGCTGGGCTTGGAATCGGAGGCTAGGCTTAGGGGAAGGGGCGTCTCCATCTGCGCAACCTGCGACGCCCCCTTTTTCAAGGATAAAAAGGTGGTGGTGATAGGCGGGGGCGACACGGCCCTGGAGGAAGCCCTAGCCCTAGCCAAGTTCGCCAGGGAGGTGACGGTGGTGCATCGAAGGGACCAGTTGAGGGCGACCAAGGTCCTCCAGGAACGGGCCTTCAACGATAACAAGATTAGATTCATCTGGGACACCGAAGTCCAAGAAATTCTGGGACAGAACAGGGTTGAAGGGGTCCGCCTCAAAAACGTGAAAACGGGCGAAGAGTCCACCCTTGCCATGGACGCCGTATTTGTCGCCATCGGTCATAAACCCAACACCGAAATTTTCAGGGGCAAGATCGAATTGGACGAGAAGGGATATGTAGTGGCGCGGGACGAGACAAGGACCAGCGTGGAGGGGGTTTTTGTAGCCGGAGACGTTCAGGACTATCGTTACCGCCAAGCGGTGACGGCTGCGGGCGCGGGTTGTAAGGCAGCCCTAGACGCCCAGAAGTACCTAGAAGAGAGTTAAAGGAGGGATAACTTAGATGGTCCACGTTTTCTGCCTAGACGAAGGGTGTAAACGGTTGATCCACCTTGACGATTCGTCCCATTGGAACTTCAAGGGCCGGGTGAAATGCCCGCATTGTGGTTCGATTATGGAAGCAGAGATCAAGGACGGTAAAATCGTCTCTTTGAGAAAAGTTTAGGCTTGTCACTGGCTAATTTAAATAGGAAGGGTTCGTAAAATACTTTGACCACATTTGAAAAAGGGTGATGCTTCATGTTGGAAAAGGAGAGCCTAAAATTCTTGGAGCGCTTAACAAACTCCTTTGGTCCATCCGGCTTCGAGTATGAGCCTGTTCAGATAGTAAAGAATTACGTTGCGCCCTATGTTGATGAAATTTTCTCAGACAAGATGGGGTCCCTGGTTTACAAAAAGGTCGGGGACCCAGATGGTCCCAAGATCCTCTTGCCCGGCCACGTGGACGAGATCGGCTTCATCATCAACGGCATATCCAAGGATGGATTCCTAACCTTTAGCCCCCTCGGGGGATGGTTTGACCAAACCCTCCTAACCCAGCGGGTTTTAGTCAAAACAAGGGAAGACAAGCTCGTTCTGGGGGTGGTTGTGTCCAAGCCTCCGCATCTGATTCCGCCTGAAGACGCTAAAAAGGTGGTGACCAAGGAGGAGATGTTCATCGACGTGGGCTGCGCCTCTGAAAAGGACGTTAACGCCCTTGGGATTCAGATAGGCGACCCAGCCATGCCCGTGTCCCACTTTGAAATCCTGGAGAGAAAACGATTCGTAAAGGAGGAAGGAGCTCCAGAGAGCCGAGAGGAAAACGCAACCTTGGCCATCGGGAAGGCCTTCGACGATAGGATAGGCGCCTTCATCGGGGCGGAGGTGGTTCGCAGATTAAAGGAGGAAAAAATTGAACACCCCAACATCGTGTTTGGCGCTGCCACCACTCAAGAGGAGGTGGGCCTCCGCGGGGCAAGGACCGTGGCCTACATGGTAAACCCCGACGTGGCCCTAGTCCTAGAAGTGGACATCAGCGGAGACATACCTGGAGTAAAGCCGAACGAGGCGCCAGCCAAGATGGGGAAGGGATGCAGCATCCTAACCTACGACAGCTCCATGGTGCCCAATCCCCGCCTGCTAAGCTTTGTCCTGAAAACCGCCAAGGAAAACAACATAAGGTATCAGCTGTCTTCTATAGCCAGGGGCGGAACCGACGCAGGAGTCATTCACATAACCCATAAGGGGTGTCCCTCCGTGGTGCTGGGGGTTCCCACCCGCCACATCCACAGTCACAACGGAATCCTAGACCTAGGCGACGTGGAAATGGCCATAGGACTAACCGTCAGCCTCATCAAAAAACTGGACTTGAAAACCGTCCAATCCTTCACAGAAATTTAACGCCTAATATTTTGGCTTTTGGAGTAACAGATCCACCGTTTCCCCGTTCCACTAGGCGGCCCAGAAGGGGGATTTTTCCCTCATTATTTCCACAAATTCATTTAACGCGCTGAGTTCTTCGGGGGATAGGCGACTTTGAAAACTCGTTAAGAGGGCCTTTGCCTGATCTTCGGGCACCCTGACGTAGAGCGCGTCCCCCTCGTTGATTTGGCGTCCCACCACCGGTTTGTCCATGGAGATGGCCACCTGCATCCCTGCCTTAGCCTCAGACACGGCTTCTCCCCGGTCTTGAATCTGCATAATTTCTCCCACGACGCTCCCGTCCTCCTTAACTAGGGAGTATTTCGGTTTAATCTGTCCCGCCAGGACTTCAACCCCCACAATGGCGGGTTTGGCCCGCCTAAACACATAGCCGGGAAGAAGCCTTATTTTTCCAGGCTTAGTGAGGGTGTCGAACTCCTTTGTGAGGCGGGCTTCCCTCTCGTTCCTCATCCACTGGGTGTATTCGTCGATCAGGTGATAGATGACCTTTTGTTGAAAGATTGGAACTCCGTGGGTTTTCGCCTCCTCCTCGGCGTCTGGCAGAACCCTAACGTTAAAGGCTAAGACGGCTCCGTAGAGGGGTTCCCTCTGCTTAACAACCGTTGCCTCTACTATGTCCCGCTTGGAAACGTCTCCAACATCCGCCAACCTTATGGGAACACCGTCCTGTTTCAAACTGTTGGCTATGGCCTCCAGGGAGCCCAAAGCGTCGGTTTTCAGCACCACTCCCTCCAGGTCTGTGGCTATCCTAAGGCGCTCCACCTCCTCAGAAACGGACTCCACATACCGGTCCACAAGGTCTTCAGATGGGACCGCGTAGAGGGGCGCGCCAGCCAAGGCTTCTTCCAGGTTGGGAGCGGCGATTTTCACCCCTGCCGCCGCTGAAACCGCGTCCACGGAGGAGAACTTGTCCCTGGGGTCCCTAATCTCGTCTAGGGGCTTGGGCAGGAGGACGGCGCGAACCTTGGTCAGAATGGGCCTTTCCCTCCCTCCAATCACTAAGGTGTCACCCTTCTGAAGGACCCCATCATAGATGATGGCGTTGACGGTGACGCCGAGGCCCGTTTCCTCCTTAACCTCCAAAACCGTGCCCTTGGCCGGTCCTTCAGTGACCTGCAAACGCCTTTGCAGGTATTGCTGGGTTAAGCCTATGAGGACTGCCAAAAGTTCTGGGATGCCTTCCCCTGTTTTGGCGCTCACCGGCACCGCGGCCACAGTCCGAGTGAAGTCGGTGATCCTGTCGAAGCGGTCGGCTCGAAAGCCCAGCCTGGAGAAGGTTCCTATGATGGTGTAGAGGCGCTCATCCAGATCCTGTCGCACATAGGGGTCCTGCTCATTATAGGAGTTTAGGAAAAGTCCTCCAGGCTTGGACATCCAGCCTGGAATACGGTCGATCTTGTTCACCGCCACGAGAAACGGGGTCTTCCTAGCCTTAAGGATGTCCAGGCTCTCGTGGGTTTGAGCCTCAAAGCCCTTCAAAACGTCTATGACCAGGATGGCGATGTCTGCGACTCCGCCGCCTCTCCTCCTAAGGTTGGCGAAGGCCTCGTGCCCAGGCGTGTCGATGACCAGCAGACCAGGGATCTTCAATTCGCCCTTTAATCCCGCCAGGAGGAGTCCGCTGATCTGGGTGAGGGTCTCCACGGGGAAGAGGCTGGCCCCGATGTGCTGGGTCATGCCCCCCACCTCCCGGGCCTGAACGCTGCTCTTCCTAATCTGGTCTAGCAGCAACGTTTTCCCCGTGTCCACGTGACCCAGCACGCAGACGATAGGCTGCCTTATGGGCACCTCGCATCCCCGCCTTTTACTACTTATAAAGTCTCCAGGGTTATAAAGATAACATTGAAATATTGAAGCATGTTCCTAAATAGTCGCGCTTCAGGAGAAAATCTGACCAGCCATAACATTCTTTAATACGAGCGCAATTCCATATCCCAAAAGTGCAGGGAACAGTGATGACCCAAAATCAAAAATCTGCGATCTCAATTAGGAAACTGGTTAAAGGCCTTGTTCTGGGATTAATAATCCTCCTGCTTTTAGGCCAACCCTCCACCATCCAGGCCCAACTTGACTCTGATAATGATGGGATACCCGACGCAAGGGAATCGGAGCTCGCTTTACGATATTTTCCAGTCCTACAGTTTAAGGCCGGTGAGAGGTTTTTCCCCGTGGACGTGGCCTACCACCTGAACAACTCCATCCTCAAGCTGAGGTCCGGGGAAACCGTTACAACGGTGGATCCATCTCCCTCCATCAGCACTATATCCACCAAGGGTGAAGACTACTTCTTGGACAACAAGCTGGGAAACCTAACGGAGATAGCGGCAGACTACGGGCAGAGGAGGGAGTCTTTGGGCTACACCGTCTACGCCCGCGTCACCAAGGAATCCGCGTCCATCATCGTTCAGTTCTGGTTCTTCTATGCTTACAATGATGCAGCTCTGAACGAGCACGAGGGGGACTGGGAAATGACAGAAATTCTCTTAGATAACGCGGAGACCCCTGTCTCAGCCGTTTACTCCCAACACCTGCAGGGGCAAAGGGCCCTGTGGAGCGACGTGGAAAAGTGGGACATAACTCACCCCAAGGTTTATGTGGCCAGGGGTTCCCACGCCAACTACTTCCGTCCCTATCAGGGTAGACTAGGCTTAGAGAGCGACGATGTAGGAGCCGACGGAGTCGCTTTGACCCCTTCCAACCTGAAGATGGTCCTCCTAGGAGAAGCTGGGTCTGGCAACCATCCGTCGTTCCAGGATTGGCTGGGCTTTGGAGGCAGGTGGGGGAACTGGGCTAAGTTGGCAGACGCAGCCGTGGGATTTGCAGGCCCCTATGGACCAGGCCACGGAGACAACAGCGCCAAATGG
>Ga0315314_1003443_pt1 | contig 12374 bp, 11 predicted proteins | sample TDP9_MG_FD_203631 | JGI IMG/M metagenome (GOLD analysis project Ga0315314, IMG submission 203631) | Freshwater sediment microbial communities from Lake Towuti, South Sulawesi, Indonesia - TDP9 | ecosystem: Environmental > Aquatic > Freshwater > Lake > Sediment | place: Indonesia: South Sulawesi...
AGATGAAATCAAGAAGATGTCTGGCGGAGAGAAAATCCTCGACTGCATCCAATGTGGTATTTGTGCAGGTTCATGTCATGCCAGGTTCGCGATGGACTACAGTCCGATGCAGATCTTGAAGATGGCACATCTAGGCCTTAAGCAGGAAGTTCTGTCGAGCTCCACAATCTGGATTTGTGCTTCATGTTATACTTGCGCTTCTCGTTGTCCTCGCGGCTTGAACATCCCAGCGATCATGTCAAGCTTCAAGAACATGTCTATGAAGAACAATGTGCCCGCCCCAATAGCGCTCAAACCCAAGTTTCACAAGGCATTCACTGAGATTGTTGGGAAATACGGCAGAATACACGAACCAGAACTACAGATGAAATTGATCAGCAAGACTAGCCCAACCGAATTACTTCGCAACGCTTCTCTGGGTATGCGGCTGTTCAGAAAGGGGAAGCTCAAGCTTCGTCCCTTCAAGATTGATTCGTCAACCCATTTTTCAGAGATATATGAAACGGTTTTGAGTGAGGAAGTGAAAGAGTGAAATACGCATATTTCCCAGGTTGCTCATTGCATGCCTCAGCCAAAGAATACGGTATAGCAGCAAATGCTGTAAACAGATACCTTGACATCGAGTTGATTGAGATACCGAGCTGGAACTGCTGCGGAGCTATTGATGCGGTTTACGCTTACAACCCTCTTTTGTCTCTTTCCTTGTCAGCAAGAAATCTCGCCCTAGCTGAAAATATGAAAATGGACATCGTAACCCTCTGCAGCGCCTGTTTCTTCACTCTATCCCGTGCGAGTAAGGTGCTCCGTGAGAACGAGGACATAAAAAGTAGGGTCGGCAGAGCGATCAATGACGCTGAACTCAAGTTTGAGGGCAATGTCAAAATCAGGCACTATTTGGATATTCTTGCGAATGATGCGGGGTTCGAGAAGATTCGTGGTCACGTGAAGTCGCCTTTGAAGGGTTTGAGGGTTGCCCCGTACTACGGTTGTCTAGTCGTCCGTCCAACTGAAATCCACAGGTTTGACGATCCGGAGCATCCGACCTCAATGGATAAAGTGATAGAAGCATTAGGCGCCGAGACTGTGTACTATCCAGACAAGACCAGATGCTGTGGGGCCTCGCTCGTCATGACGGATGAGGAAGTCATGCTGGAGATGACTAAGGGACCATTGCTTACAGCGAAAGACGCTCAAGCAGACTGCATAGTCACCCCTTGTTGCATGTGTCACTTCAACCTAGACGCCAAGCAGAAGGATATAGAATCCTACTTCGACATTGAACTCGGAATCCCAGTGCTGTACGTCCCGCAACTCATGGGCCTGGCGTTTGGGCTTCCGCCTAAAGAACTCGGACTGAACAGAAACGTCGTATCTCCTGAGAGAGTTTTCGAGAAACTGCAAAAGCGGAGCCAAACAGCACCAATAGTTTCATGATGTCATCTAGTATGCTAGCCTTTACATGCCGGCTTGGTCTCTGAGCGTTTGGCGAATGCACGCACTTTGAGAAAGAACGGTATTCTACGCCTTCGTCGTATTCTCGTGTCCTAAGTCACAGAGGAAAGCAGTAAACAGGATTCCGCCGACTATTGAAGCGGTCCAGCCGATCGGTACCCCGATCAGTTGAAGGGATCTATCCCTAGTTTCATCTAAAGTTTCTTCAGTCGGCTCGGCGGTTGTGAAACCGGCATGAATGTCCGACACATTCCAGAATATCAGGCTTTATCCTAGAATCATCGCAAGAAGCGTCTTTGGTCCTTGTCGTATTGACTTGACAAAAGGCTTCGCTAGGCTTCCTGCAACGCCGCTAACGAATCGGCCAAGCTGTGTAGGTGGTCCATTCTGAATCCCTCTTGCCATGCTTCTTCGCCGTAAGTTTCTCTGAGGGTATCCTCGCAGTACGCTATTGCGTGTCCGTATGTACTCCATAACAGTATGCCAAAAAGTCCTATGACAAATAGGACTCGAAAGGCTTTGTCTTCTTCATGAACTCGCTCGTACTGCTTCCATCCCTCTAGGAGAGATGATTTTTTCTGAGATTTCGTCTTATTTGAGACCCTTGATAATCCTGCAAGAACCTCATCTTTCAGTTTGCAGTGTCTCATTCGCACGTCAGAATTGATCAGTTTGAGCATGTGAAGGTAGACTGAATTGGCAAAGCCAAAGATTATTGCCCCATTTGAACGCCGTTAACTTAGCCGTGGAATATCGTTTCCAGCTATTGCTGCCATCACACAGGGATATGCTAGATATAACGGGTCACTTGCCGCTTGGACCGCGACATTGATCCGATCATGAGGAGAACCCGAAATAGGCCATCTTCCGTATGGTTCAATGATGAGATAGAATGTGCCCGGACATTAGGAAGACGGTTATGTGAACGACCTGTCTCACTTCAATCTTCTGGAAAAACCTTTTCAGTAAAGCTCGAAGGAATTTCTCGGTGACGTATTGACCTTTTCCCGAGGTTTCATGTTCGTACTTCTCTACAAACTCACCTATTGACAATGGATCCTTGTATTTCTGGAGGATTACTGTCGGTGTGAATATCGCCAGCGTCCCGCTTGGTTTAAGTACTCTCTGCCACTCCTTCAGCGTCGTTTCAAGAGAATCTTTTGGGGGAATGCTTGCAGATATTAAAAGGTCGAGGTAACCCTCTTTGAAAGGAACGTCGTCGTAGCCCCCATCTAAGAGCAGTACATCGTCAAGTTTCAGGTCTGCCATTACTGATTTCGGTTTCACTAGGTAGATCTTCGCCTGCGGCACTCCTTTATGAAGGTTATGCATGAACCTCTCATGCATCGTCGAATACTTGGGGGTGACGTATGCGATACATCCCGGCCCACGCAATTGATCAATAAGCGGTTTGCATAGGGCATCAAAGACATTAGATTCTGGTGGAAGATTTAGCAGGTAATCGCCGTAGAAGCTGTGAACAGTCGCGATAGCGTCCAGAAGAATCTTATCGAGCTCCTCCCTTCCCTTTTGACCTATTCGGTACAGCCTCTTTCTCGGCCCGAACTTGCTCTTCTCCCAACGGGCGTCAAGCAAGCCTTCTCTCAACATCTCGTTCAGAACCCCATAGAGGCGACTAATCTCGATCTTGATATCCTCAGACGCCAGCCTCTTGTGGGCCTCATATCCGTAGAATTCTTGACCCTTAAACGTCTTCAGAACGACTCTTTTAAGATCCTCTGTTTTCATGTCTCCTTTGCCACTGCTATGTGACTTTCCGTACTATAGCGAAAATTCCTTATCTGTTTATTAGACGGTGCAATATAAGTCTTGCGCGGAGGGTGAAAAAATGCACATATATACACGCAGATCTTCTTCGCTTTTGCTTGCGGCCATGTTGACATTGTCTATTAGCATCTTCGCACTACCAACCGCGTATGCTCAAGCGGAACCTGCGCCGTCGATAACGATCCTTCCACCTGCAGGACCTCCAGGCATACCTATCACCGTGAAAGGATCCGATTTCACGCCTGGAGCCAACGTAGACCTATATTGGTTTGGATACATCGTTGACATCCCCTACACACGGGGGCATCTAGGCTATTACGCGATAAAAACAGGCATCACAATCGGAGCCGACGGCAGCTTTACCACTGTGATTACCGCTCCATACGATTTCTCCGATGTTCCCCACTTCGTTAATGCCACACAAAACGGTGCAGGAACCGGCATAGTAAACGCCACTTTCCAAATTGTACCGAGCCTACACCTAAGCCCTGAGCCCGCCAAGTACAAGCAAGGTCAGGAGGTATTCCTCCATGTGTACGGGGCCCCAACTGGTTTCTTCCCGGTTCCACCTGAGATGCGTCCAATGGTTCTTAAGTTCACCTACGACAACACGGAGTGGGGATTTGCCACATCCCACCTAGAGACGGAGGGACCTATAGTAACAGGAGGCTTCGGAGTGGGCGGCGTGGGGGATGTCGGGGGAAATATCACGATAAGGTTCAAAGCAGTCGGAGGCCTCGGCAGACACTCTATAAGAGCGTATGTGGGCGGGAGCCAGACACCGCCATACTTGCCTTGTGAAATTGGGGGTGAAGTCGTTTTCGTAATCAAGAGTCTTAGTCAAAGCACAAAGCCCATCCTTACCGCGCTAGACGAGCTAGGAACCTCCGAAGAGACAGTTATGAGTCTAAACAGCGATGTCGGGGCGATCGAAGCCCAGACCTCTGTCACGTCACTACAGAGTTCGGTTGATTTACTGAGCGGTCAGTCAAGTACGATGACAGCGTTATCTGCTGTATCTCTAGTTATCGCGGTGACCGCCATAGGCGTGGCAGCATGGACATCAAGAAAGAGAAGTTAATCTCCACTAACCCCTTCTTTTTTTTGGAGCACGACGATTGGAGAGAAGTCAATGAGTATAAATAGAATCAAACGGAACAGGAGGCTATGATGTGAGTAAGAGACATCTCTCTTTTTTATAATAATGCCATTCGTATGCTTGATAATCCCAACTCAAATCGTCATGGGCGATGAAGAAGTTGTACAACCAGAGGAACCGACCTATGAGTTTGTCACGGGCATCGCAGTACTGATAGCGATTATCGAGATTGTTGCAGTCTCGGCTTTTGCGAGGATAAGGGGGATCGGCATGGAGATGCCAATGACAATCTTCCTGATGTCGGCGTTTCTATCAACAGCTTTGACAATGTTCATGATCGGCTTCCATGAAGGAGTGCTTGGAGCGTTTGAAACTGTCCCTGTGACTTATTTGGCTCATTTACTCAGAGATGGAATGATCGGCTTCGACATGGCCACCCCTATCGCAATACTGGCATTTCCATTATCCCAGAAGATCGTTGGACTGGTCCATAAGAAACCAGTTCAAGAGCACGGATGAGTGGTGGATAGCCGTCAGCCCCTTCAAGGACGTCATCATTGGCGCAGGGCTCGCTGGTCTGACGGCTGCTATAGACCTTGCTGGGATGGGAAGAAACGTCATCGTCTTAGAGAAAGCCGAAGTCATAGGCGGTCACGCCTGTTCCAAGATGACAAACGGCTACATTCATGATATCGGTTTTCACGTAATAATTCCAGATGCAATTCCCCTCTACGAAATGGTTAAGACGGCCGGAATAGAGAACGACCTAACCCGTTTCGACATGAAGTTCGGCTTCCTAAAGAATAGGCGAGCCTACTCCTTCTCACCCGACCCTTTATCCCTCATGAAGTTTAGGCTACTCAGTGTAAGGGACAAGATCAAGCTCGGTTTGCTCATGAAGGGAATAGAGGGGCTCTCAGAGGAGCATTATTCTGATATGACAGCGGAAGAGTTTGTGACGGAAAAAGTGAGTGAAAAAGCCCTCCGGTCCTTCTTTGAACCACTGCTTACTAGATTGTCGGGAATTCCTCTGGAAGCTCTATCAGCCGCATTTCTAATAGCGTTTAGCAAGATGCTTGTACAAGTTAAGAGCTATGAATTATGTTATCCTAGGAGAGGGATCGGTAAACTGGCTGAAGGCATGGCCTCGCGAATCGAAGCGCTGGGCGCAGTTATTAAAACCGACTCGGAGGTGAAGGAAATCGTCACAGACGGGAACCAAGTTACCGGCGTGGTATACAGGCAGGATGAAGTCGAGAAGGAGATCGAGGCTTCAAACGTTGTCTCAACGGTTCACTTTAGAGACCTTCCAAAAATCATCGATCTGCCTAGGGAATATGAGAATAAGTTAAAGGAGATAGAGTACACAGAATTCACAATCGCCTACTTCGGTGTAGACACCAAATTATCCGACTATGATATGGAAGTCATGATCCCGAGGGAAGAGAACTTCTGCATCAACTCGTTTGTAGAAGTCAGTAACATAGCCAAGGAAGTCGCGCCGGAAAAGAAGAGCCTCTTGAGCGTTCTCACGACACCGCACACAATTCAGAAACGATCTAACGATGAAGAGATTCTGGATGCGATAACGGAAGACCTAAGCAGACTCTTCCCAGAACTTGAAGAGAGGATTAACTGGAGAAAACTCATAAGGCAACCGTTCACGGCGATTACGAAGGAATATATGTCGTTGAAGCCTGAGTTCGTCACCCCCATAAAAGGGCTTTACCTTGCCGGAGCCCAAATGTACCCGCTTCAGGACATGGCTACAGCCGTAGTCAGCGGGCACATTGTCTCCGACATAATTAAAGAACGAGATAAGGAACATGCATAGGTGATGGCTTTGATCCTATTAATAGTTTACTGGTTCCAAGTATTAGCTACCAAAATAGCAGAAATTGTTCCAATGGCGTTTTTAACCTGTTTTTGCTCTCGTTTATCAATCAATGATGAGATTAATCAAACATCCTGAAGGGTGGTGGGAATGGATCGAAATGAGCAATCGGCTGAAAAACCGGAAAGAAAAGGAAAGAAAAGCCGACTTCGTTGGTCAATTGGTTTGGGCATCATACTATTCATAGCGATATCCGTGGGTGCTTGGCAACTCCTACGGCCCAGCGTTTCGTGCGGCCCTTCAGGAACTCATGCGCCAGATTTCTCCCTAGAAGATTTGGAAGGAAAAGCTGTTAAGTTACGAGATTTTAATGGCAAGGTGACACTTCTGGATTTTATGGCCACATGGTGTGGCCCTTGCAGAGCTTCGATGCCCGGGCTTAAAGCTCTGTGGAGCCAGTATAGGGAACAATTAGTCTTAGTCTCCATAGGGGTCGATCCCATCTACGATACAGAGGAAAGGCTCAAGAGATGGATTGATGAGTGGGAAGCTGAATGGATACATGCCAGGGACACTGCTGATCCTCCAGTCAGTCGACTTTACGACATAATTGGCATCCCGACGTATGTTATCCTAGACAAAGACGGGTGCATCCGACACAGACATATCGGGCTGACGCCCACTGAGACTCTTTCCAAAGAGATTGCAGCGCTAGTAGAGGAGTAGTGTTGGGCGAAAACATGGGTTTCGATCTGCCAGGCCTAGCCTTTGCTTTTATCTCGGGGATTTTTTCGCTGCTCTCTCCGTGTGGTTACGCGTTACTTCCAGGCTACATATCTTACTATCTGGGGTCTAGACCGTCCCTCGAAAGGACCGTATTTAGCGGCATTGCCTGCACCATCGGGCTTATGACTATATTCTCTGCCATAGGTGGCTCGGCTTCGAGCCTCGGTGCCTTACTTCCCGACCTCATTCCAGTACTTGATATCATATCTGCCGCCATCGTGACATTCATGGGCATAAGCATACTAGCAGAAATAAGGCTCCCCTATGTTTCAATGACACCAAGAATATCAAAGCGAAAGGGTCTTGTTGGTCTATATGTTTTTGGCGTTGCTTACGGCCTGGCGGCAGCGGGCTGCTCTGCGCCAATATTTCTCTCGATCTTACTCTACGCGATGACGAAGGGTCTTCTTCATGGCACAATAACATTTGTGTCTTACGCGTTGGGAATGGGGTTACCACTGACCATAACAAGTCTCTTGGTGGCTGAGGCTAAACAATTTATCATAAGAAAGATTGCTAACGCCGTTTTATGGCTTCATAAGATCAGCGGCATAGTCCTAATCATCGTGGGCGTATACCTCTTCTATTTCTACTACTCAACCTACATGGTGTGAGGTGAAGTTGACCGCTATTAATGGTAGCATAAAAGCCTACCAAACTAAAAAAAGATTTTTTATAGTATTCATATGGTGGTGCGCGCTGGCAAATCAGAAAATGTTAACAATATCTAACTGAAAGAAAGTATTGAAACGTAGGGCTGGTCTACATATGCAATTAATTGTGGCAATAACAGGTGCTAGCGGAGTTATTTACGGCAAACGTCTACTGGAGGTTTTGAAAGAGAAAAACGTTGAAACTCATTTGATTATTAGCAAAACAGGTGAGAAAATCATTGAACATGAACTTGGAACAACTAGAGAGGAACTGGAAAAGTTAGGGAGCCAAGTTTATGATGAGGACGACTTTAACGCACCTCTCACCAGCGGGTCTTTCATAACAGACAGCATGATCATAATACCCTGTAGCATGAAAACGCTAGCTGGCATTGCACACGGATACTCAGAAAACCTCATCTTGCGGGCAGCAGATGTTACTCTGAAGGAGAAACGTAAGCTCATCCTTGTTTTGCGGGAAACACCATTGAATGCCGTGCATCTTCGCAATCTACTAGAACTGGCTATGCAAGGCGTCATTATTCTTCCGGCAATGCCAGCATTCTATCATAGGCCAAAGAAGATCGACGATCTTGTAAATTTCATTGTTGGAAAGGTTTTGGACTCTCTAGGGATCGAGCATAAACTATTCGAGAGATGGTCCGGTAAGCTGTATAGCGGATCGAGTTCTCAGGCCTAAGCAATTTGTCCGGTTAGGTACAGCCGCAGTTCTCTTTTGCTTTGCTATAAGTGTGCCGTTCAAGGTTTCTCTGCGGTCAGAATCGAGTGGGCTTTGTGGGGTATTTGTAGTTCCCTGACATCGACAAACCCAGCATCCTCTATCAGATCGATCATCTCCTCAATGGAGTAGGCTCCAACCATCAGATCGAACAGAACTGCAGATAACGGTCCGGTCTTCGATTCATCGATGATGAAGTCTCTTACTATCAGCAAGCCGGCGTGGTTCATGCTATTGAAGGCCTTTCTCAGTTTCATCTTTGCTTGGCTTCCAGACCCGTGAAGGATATTAGACATCAATACAACGTCATTTCCCTTGCCGAAGTCGTCCCGGTTCCAGTCGCCCGCTCGGGTCGAAATCCTCTCGGACATCCCGAATTCCTCGATAAGCTTCTTGGTTATAGGCATCGTCTCGGGCAAGTCGAAGACTGTAGCCCTCAGCTGAGGATTATGCTCGCATAGGATTATGGAGTAGGTTCCCGCTCCTCCACCCACGTCGAATAGCAGCTTTCTATTTCCAACGTCCACACAGGCTGCGAGCTCCTCCGCTTCTCCGCCGATCGCTATATCATGCATCGCCATAATGAATCTCCGATGTCCATTTTCCCCTTCTTTAAAAACCTTCCTCACGGCTAACCATTTTTCTAGGTCGGTCCATTCGTGCCAGAGATCTGACGTGTGATCGATCCAGTTTCCTTGATAAAGCGGTCTTCCCCTGACGAGATATGTGTCAGCGAGCTCAGAGTTTCGGTATCTCCCCCTTTCAAACTGGGTCAGTCCCAACGCCGTGCACGCTCTGAGAAGTTTTTCCGTAGTTTCTGAGTCGCTCTCGCAACGGTTTGCCACCTCCTCCGCTGTGAGGGGACCGGAGGAAAGCATTGTGAAAACTTCTAGTTTGCTGGCGACTTGCAGAACTCGTGAGATCCGGAAGGCCCAGGCAGACTCTCTTAACTGGTCAACATTACTTATGATGTTCAAGAGCCAAGCCCCGAAGCAGATTAAGCCCTTCTTGCCCGTATTCTTAATCATCATATAAATATAATAGTTTTAGTTGATTCTAATTCAGAGGAGTTTGCACGTGTCAAAGTATCGTTGGATTGTCCTGTTTGCGTCATTCTACGCGTTTGTTACGTTTGCTTTCGCGCTTCAGATAGTCCCCCCGCTGCTCAAGTCAGTAATCAACGAGTTCGGCGTCAGCCATGCGGAAGCAGGGCTCTCAATGTCTATGGTTGTTTTTCCTGGAATTTTCCTAGGCATACCAGCCGGTATTCTTGCAGATCGTTACGGAGTGAAGCTTGCCGGTTCCGTATCGACAGTTGTGATCGCGCTGGGCTGCTTCATAACAGCGATAGCTAATTCATTCAGTGTCTTCCTGGCTGGAAGGCTGATTCTCGGCATTGGGGGAGCCTTCATAATTACGGCAACTCCTCTAATTTCGCAGTGGTTTTCACGGAAGGAGATGGGCAAGGCGATGGGAATATACGGAACAAATATGCCAGTTGCATCTGTTGTAGCCTTCCCATTAGCGAGCCTCCTGATGCTGAGCTATGGCTGGAGATATCCATTCTATGTGAGCACAGCCATAGCTATATTGAACGTGGCCACTTTCACGTTGATGGTCAAGCAGGGACCTTACAGGCCTGACCATAACGAGGCCGTGGATCCTCTCCGAGCCTTAAGAAATGTTGAAATTTGGAAGGTCGGGGTCACGTGGCTCCTCTTCAATGCGGCTGCCATATCATTCACAACATGGGCCCCAAAGATCTTTGAGGACTTCAAGAACATGAACCCCTTCTATGCGAGCCTATTGGCCAGTGTGCTGATGTTGGCAGCCATTCCTTGTGTGCCCTTGTTCGGATGGATCTCAGACAAGCTCGGCAGACGTAGACTCTTGATGATCATTGGTTCTGCTTTAATGGCTGGGGCCTTCATTGCGGTAGCCTACACATCGGCAACATCTATGACGGTTTCAATAGCTGCTTTGGGCATCACAGCCGCCATGGTGCCGCCCATGGTGATGGCTCTATCACCGGAAATCTTAGGGCCTAGTCTAGCTGGTACAGGCTTTGGAATTGTAGCAATCTGCCTAAACATCGGCATAGCCCTAGCTCCGCCAATCGTTGGTTTACTCATAGACACTACACAGTCTCTTGCGCTAGTTTTCTCGGCGATGGCGCTGTTCTCAGCTATGGGAGCAATAGTCGCAATTACTCTAAGGACCCGATAGAGATTCACAAGTTCTTTGCGTTTCAGGCTCTATACCACACAAAATCTAGAGTCCTGAAAAAGATCCCGCCTAGAAATATTGCGAGAATAATCTCGAAGATTGTTATGTACGAGGCTGTTTTCCATCCGAAATCCCGTCTGAGCATGGCGAAAGTGGCTACGCAAGGGACGTAGATCATTGTCACAAAGGTTAGAACGATCATCTGCACGGGAGTGAAGACTGTTGCCAAGTTTGTTGTGTTAAAGAGGATCGACGGCATGACTATTACTAGTTCTTTCCGGACGATTCCAAACAGTAGAAGAACGCTCACAATTGACGGTAAGCCAAGCCAATCAACCGTTATCGGAGCTAGCAACGTTTGGATAGGTTGCATGAGACCAGTTACATGCATTACTGCCAGAATTGCTCCTCCAACCATATAGATCGGGAACACCATATAAAGTATGGATTTCACCCTAGCCCACGTTTGGGCGAGGACGACTCTGCCGGCGGGCTTCCTTAATGGGTGAAGCTCCATAATCAACCCCATCGATTCTCCGGGAAGAGCTCTGAAGGCTATCCTTCCCAGCGCGAAAATCAGGATTAAGTCGATTAGGAGAAGGGCGAAAGCCCATTGTATGTTTACGAAAGATGCGACCAAACCGAGGATTACGATAATGCGGGCGGTACATGGGACAAACGTTACGACAAACGCTGCGATCAGCCGGTCACGCTGCGTCTCCATTATTCTGCATGAGTAGCATGCAGGAACGTTGCAGCCGTATCCCATGATTATCGGTATCACTGCTTTCCCATGCAATCCTATCTTATGCATAACGTTGTCGAGCAGGAACGCAACCCTTGGAAGGTAACCTGAATCCTCTAGTATTGTTAGAAGAAGATAGAAGGGCAAGACGTAGGGCAGAACTAGCGTCACCGCCGCAACAAAGCCGCCCACGATCCCTTCCCAGAGGATCGTCTGTGTATTGCCAAGCGTTGGTGGCCTAAACAGGTCAAAGAAATCCGCGATTGTTGTGGATAGGAAGTCGCCTAAAGTGAAAATCGTATAGAAAACAGAAAACATGATCAGAAGCATTATCAAATAGCCCAAGACCTTATGGGTTATCAATTCGTCGATTTTCTCTGCCAAACTCGCCTTCGCTGATACTGCGGTCCTCTGTACCTCCTTTGCGATCCTGTTGGCTGTCGCGTACCTTTCAGACGAGATGACAACGGAACAATGTTCGCCGTGAATCTGCTCTATCTGTTTTGCGTACTCTTCAGCTTTCTTTACGATCCCTTTGTCGACATCCAGCATCTCCTTCTTGATTTCCTCATCTCCTTCGAGGAGCTTTAACGCAACAAACCGTGGAGGATAATTCAATCTTGCTTCCTTTACGTAGTCTTCCAGTCTTTTTGCTCTCTGCTCGATTTCTTTACCGAATCTGATTTCTCTTAGCCTCGTTCCTACGTCTCCTTTCGCGGTCTCAATTGCTTGTTCGACCAGCTTGTCGACACCTATTCCCTTGATGCCCACTGTGGAGACGACCGGCACGCCTAGGAGTTCACTTAGTCTCTTCTCATCTATTGATATTCCTCTTTCGCCTGCCAGATCCGTCATACTCAGCGCTATGACCATAGAAACCTGTAACTCAATCAGTTGAAGCGTAAAGAAGAGGTTCCTCTCTAGCACACAAGCATCTACTACGTTTACGACCAAGTCCGGTTTCTCGTATGCTATGTACTCTCGGGAGACAAGCTCCTCCAACGAGAACGTGGAGAAGGAATAGATTCCCGGAAGATCGATGACGTCGATGT
>Ga0315314_1003445_pt1 | contig 12369 bp, 14 predicted proteins | sample TDP9_MG_FD_203631 | JGI IMG/M metagenome (GOLD analysis project Ga0315314, IMG submission 203631) | Freshwater sediment microbial communities from Lake Towuti, South Sulawesi, Indonesia - TDP9 | ecosystem: Environmental > Aquatic > Freshwater > Lake > Sediment | place: Indonesia: South Sulawesi...
AAGGGAGGCGGAGCCTCTTTTATATAACCAATTCCCCCTCCCTTTATAAGGGAGGGGGATAAAAGGGGGTGGATTAATAAATATCAAGAGGGGATAAAGGGGATAGGGTTTTCTAAACAACTAAAGGGGGGTGGGTTAATAAACAATCTCACCTATAAGCGGTGAGGGCGGGTGTTTGACACTGACTTAAGCCAGTTTTACAATTTAAAGTAATAAGCTAATGGAAAACAATAGCCATGATTTAGTCGAAGCCGGCTTTTTTGCTTCGGCGGGAAGACCAAAAACGCTGCAAGCGATACAGAGGGTCATGGAGAAAATGACTGCCGATGAACTAAAATCCCTGAAAGACAAGGTATCAATCATCCTTGCCCCGGCTCCTGGAATCGTTGGTCAGGTATTTCTCTGCCAGAGGTCATCCGCCGCCACCAGCGGACAAGCCGAGGAGCAACAGCAGCGAGTCTTGGTCTACTTATCCCCCAGGATTGAACGCCTTAGTCAAAGGCGGATTGAGTCAATTGTTGCCCACGAATTTGCTCACGCCTTGCTCCACGCCCCTAGTGCTCTTGAGGGGTGGTTCATTGAGCAGCAGGCTGACCAGAAGGTCAAGTCATGGGGGTTTAAGGTAGCTTATCCCGACATTCAAGAAAAAAAGAAGTAACACCGATTTGTCCCCTTTAGCTAGTGCTAACCAATTTGGCTTGTTTTCGTTATAGTAACAAGGGAAGTTTATCACCGGGGTAGGAGATGCTTAAAGCGAAATTGTATTTTGGGGTTGTAGTCTTATGCCTATCAGGCCTTCTGCTGGGTTCGTGTGCTAGGGTTGAGGAGGTGGAACTTCGTCGGGCACCTATTCATGAGGTTACGGTAAACATAGCCGAATCGTATCCGCCGCAGGTCTTCGTCTATATCAAGGGGGGTCTTAGCGATGCCTGCACTACTTTTTACAAATTGACCACGGAGCGCAGTGGTAACACCATTTATATTACGGTGATTACACAACGACCAAAGGGGGCAATCTGCGCCGAGGTTTATGGCTACTTTGAGCAAAATGTTAGCCTGGGTAGCAATTTTACTTCAGGCGAGACCTATACCGTCAGGGTAAACGATGTGACCACGAGTTTTGTGATGCAGTAATTTGACTATTACTTAATAAATATATAGGATTATGAGTTTAGCAATTCAAGATAAGGAGGAAAGATGAAGGCAAAGCTAATCCTGATATGTGCAGTTGGTGTTCTCTCACTGTTCTTATTTGCCTGTGCCCCAGCGGCAAGGCAAGCCTCGGTGGAGGTTTCCTGTGATGACTTTTCCCAGCAGAATCACATCACCAGGCAGGTCGCGGTTGCTGCTGGCGGCACATTGACGGTAACCCTGTGCTCTAACCAGACAACAGGCTTCATGTGGTCAGAAACGGCACAGATTAGCGACCAAAGTGTATTGCAGCAGACAGACCACAGATTCGTGTCTCCTGAGGCTGAGGGTGTTGTTGGTGCTGCTGGCAACGAAGTATGGACTTTTAACGCCCTGAAAAAGGGCACCAGCACGGTATCTGTGGAGTATAGCCGGCCATGGGAAGGCGGTGAAAAGGGAGAGTGGACATTTAACCTGACGGTGACTGTTAAATAGAGTCCTCACCGCGAAAATTCGGCTACCTCTCAATCGTGGCAGGCTTGAAGTAGTCCCACCTCCAAATTATAATGCGCTTAGATAGACTGTAAGTTCGTCTACCTATAAAGCGTAATGATTTGTGCTATACTTAGCTAGGGTAGATGAGCGAGTTTATACATAAGCTAAGCCGGGCTTCACAAGGTGGACCCCAGCCTATGGGGTTTAAGGCAGGGCAACCGGTCTCCCCGAGACCCAAGATACTGCTTATTGCCAGTTTGGTTCAGGCTAACGTTGATAGCGTGGCTGACTATGTGGCTGGAGCTGATGCCGGGCTATTACATATTTCCAGATTGACTTCGGGAATGGAAGCCTTGGGCAAATTATCTCAGGCTGTGCCTGATATTCCCTGGGGCGGGTGGCTAAGAGGTATTAGCCAGAAAGAAATGAAGCAGGTGAAGAGGGTCAGCTGTGACTTTGTTGTTTTCCCGGCAGCTAATACCTCACTGGCAATACTTCAAAATGATGAAGTGGGTAAGATATTAGAGGTAGAGGCATCGCTGGATGAAGGTTTGTTGCGGACAATTGAGGAGTTGCCGGTGGACGCAGTGCTTATCGCTGGCGAACAGAAAGAGGATTATTTTCTTACCTGGCAGCATCTAATGCTCTTTTGGCGCTTTGCCAGTTCGTTGACTAAACCCCTGTTAGTCTCGGTGCCGTCATCAGTAGCGGCTAGCGAGCTTCAGATGTTATGGGAAGCGGGGGTGGAGGGTGTGATAGTGGAGGCAGGGGCTGGGATATTGAAGGATTTGCGACAGGCGGTTGATAAGTTAACCTTCCCTTCACAACGGAGGCGGAGGAAGGCAGAGCCTTTGTTGCCTTACATTAGCCCCGGGCCTGGTGTAGCCACTGAGGAAGAAGAGTAGTTTTTGTACTCATCCTTTAACTCAAGGTAGACATTTTTGTATCACATTCGGTAAACCCTCTCTTAAAATCGTGTGGTAATCCCATCGTTTAACCGTTTTTTGATTAGGGCTTGACAAATGGGTTGACTTTTAGTATTATTTTTGGTAGACCTTTAGGAGGAGAATATGGGTAAGCTGATTGTTTATAGTTTTAAGGTTGAGAAAGAACGGCTTGAGCGTGCCAAGAGGTTTTTTACCCGCCAGGAGGCAGCACTTCAGGACAGCTTGCGAGACCTTATTGAGGTGGCGGCTGATTGTGAGGAGTGCTTTGAGCTACATGAAGACGAGGCATCACTTAGCGAGCTGCAGAGTGCTTTTGCTACCCTTCTTGCCCACACTAAGCAGGCATGGCTTCTGACTGGTCTGCTTCAGGGGGCGGTGATGAAGCTTGCCGAGATATGTAAAGTGCCCGTGGACTTTATTATGAATGTGCTGGGTGAGGCACGGCGGATGAAGCCAGTAGTGGTGCGCAAGACTAAGACTTAGTCACTTCGGCAAAACGGCTAAAATGGGACTTTAGTTATTGTTACGGAGGTGACGGTGAACAAAGTAGCTATTATGACTGATACCGTTAGTGAGCTAACCAAGGAATTAGCTGACGAATACAATATCAAACTGTTACCACTGACTATCATTATAGAGGGGAAAGAATATCCCGAGACCGAGCTAGACCGGGAGTGGTATTATGAGCAACTGCCGAAATGGAAGGCAGCCGACAAGGTACCTACCTCTTCATCCATCTCAATTGGTTCTTACCTACAAGCATACCGGGAGTTAAGTCAGCAGGCGGAGGCTATTTTATGCATTACCTACAGCTCAAAGTTTGGCATGACGTTTAATTCTGCCACGCAGGCGAAGAAGATGGCTGAGGAAGAGCTGCCCCAGACCGCTATTGAGGTAGTTGATTCCTGTACTGTTTGTGGTGCCCTGGGGCTTATTGCCATAGAAGCTGCCAGGGCGGCGGCCGCTGGCAAGAGCCTGCCCGAGGTAGTTGAAGTGGCCAACAAAATGGTAAAGAGGGTCAACAATATCAGCCTGATGGACGACCTTTCTCTCTTAGCCAAGGGGGGCAGGATACATAAAGTCCGTCCGTGGGCAGGTTCTAAGGTCACTAACACGGTACTCATAGGGGCAAATGCTGCCACCGGGGGAGAACACAGACCCATAGCCAGGTGTAAGACCAAAGGTCAGGTACTTAAGACATTGTTTGATATAGTCAGAGAGAGGAGCGGAGACAGGAAACTGCACGTATCCATAAATTATGCTGACGCTCTCGTTGAGGCTGAGGAGCTTAAGGAAATAGCCTCATCGCGGTTCCAGTGCGCTGAGGTTTTTATTACTCCACTTTACCCTCTGGTGACTCACCATACCGGAGTAGGGGTTCGTGTCTTTAACTGGTGGAGTGAGGACTAGATAGGGCTTAGAGGCTCACAATAGTTGTCATAGGTGTCTGATTTTATGTTACCGTGGTCTGGCTGATATTGATAAGGAAAAAGTGGCGCTAAAAAGGAGGTCTTATTAATGGGGAAAGTAGCTATCAGTGCTGATTCGGTGTCTCTAACTCCGGAGAAGGCAAGGGAGTACGGCTTTACCTTGATTCCCTGCCCGATTATTATGGATGGGAAACAGTATCTGGATACCGAGGTAGATATAGACAAGCTTTATGCCCGATTGGATACCAAGGAAAACCTGCCTAAGACCTCCACAGCTAATGTGGAGGAATTTTTACGGTTTTTTACTGAACTCAGCCAGGGAGCAGGGTCTATCTTGCATATCTGCATGTCCTCAGTTTTTAGCCCCCAATATCATAACGCGTTGAAAGCCAAGGAGGTGGCTGGTAAAAAGCTGCCGGGGACTAGGATTGAGGTGGTTGATTCGCGGGCAATAGGCATAGGGGTCCACCTTATTGCCATAGCCGCCGCCAAGGCAGCCGCCCAGAACAAGAATATAGGCGAGGTCCTGGAACTGGTTAATCATCTGATACCACAGGTGACTGCTTTGACCGCCCGGGACACCCTTTTCTATTATGACAAAGGGGGGAGGATATTTGAGGCTCATACCTGGGCTGAAGCCGAGGCAGCAAGTAGCTTTAGGTCTATCGTTGAAGTCGACGCTTCCACTGGAGGGACGGTTAAGCCCGTAGCCAGGGCTAAAACTGTAGCCCAGATAATGGATAAGCTGGTTGAGATAACCAAAGAGAGAGGCGATGGCAACAAGCTATACGGTGCTATCGGTTATACCCGGGGAGCCGCTGACCGGGCTGAGAAGTTGAAGGATATGCTCCTCTCCGAGCTTGGCTTCGACTGGCTTTATGTAACTGAAGAGGGGGCGAGTGTAGCCGTCCACAATGGTAAAGGGCTTATTGACTATGCCTTTTCCGTGGGGCTTGATTAGGCGAAATTAAGAGGGTGACAGGATGGTGACACCCAGCCGAAGGATAAGGGTGGCGGTGGATGCTATGGGGGGTGATTATGCCCCCGGTGACATAGTTAAGGGCGCGGTCTTGGCTGCGGAGAAAGGCGATGTTGACATTGCCTTAGTCGGTCCGACTGATGTTGTGGAAGCCGAGCTAGCCAAGTATGGTGCCTCTGGTTTACCCATTCGCTGTGTCCGGGCTGATGAATTTGTCAAAGAGGATGAAAATCCGGCTCTGGCTGTGCGCCGCAAACCCAATGCCTCTATAGCCGTAGCGACCAGGATGGTGAAAGCGGGGGAGGCGGATGGTCTAATTAGTGCTGGTCCTACCGGAGCCATAGTCTCGGCTGCCATCCAGTATCTGGGTATGATAGAAGGGATAGAGCGTCCGGTAATTGGTGGGGCTATCTTTGACCCAGTTCCCAATACAATAATGTTTGATTGCGGGGTCAATATTGACTGTAAGCCAGAGCACTTGTTAACCTTCGCCATTATCGGTTCTGTTTACTGTAAGAAGCTACTTGCTATCGCTAATCCTACTGTAGGGCTATTGAATATCGGCGCTGAGGAGAGTAAGGGCAACCAGCTGACAAAGGAAAGCTATCAACTCCTCAAGAAAAGCGGTTTGAACTTTATTGGCAACATAGAGGGCAACGAGCTCATGAGCGGGCGAGCCAATGTCATTGTCTGTGATGCTTTTGTCGGTAATGTAGTCTTCAAGCTTGTTGAAAAGTTAGGTTTGTTTAAGGATTCACCTGAGAGGGATGATAAGAGTACCTTGGGTGGGGGTCTCATCTTGGGAGTTAATGGCATCGTGCGGAAGGTACACGGGGCTAGCAAAGCCCCTCATGTGGCGATAAAGGTAAACCAGGTCAAGCGGGCGATTGAAGCCGACTTGGTCGGTGCTATCAAATCAGAGTTAGCCATCTTTCTAAAGGAAAGCAAAGTATAAAAGTTGGGGGGTTAATATGAACAAAGTAGCTATTGTTACCGACAGCGGTGCTTCTATTCCTCCAGAATTGATTAAGCAATATGGCATTAAGGCGGTTCACCTGTTGCTTCACTTGGAGGGTGAGACCTACAAGGACAGGGTAGATGTAAAGACCCCGGCTGAGCTATTTGAGCTGGTTAGAAAATCAAGTCAGTTCCCGACTACGGCAGCGCCACCGCCAGGTGAATTTGTTGAGGTCTATCGCCAGCTAGGCAAAAAAGTAAGCAATATTCTCACCCTGACTATGTCGTCAGTTTTGAGTCTGACCTTCGGTTCAGCTACCCAAGCTGGGGAAGTGGTCAAAAGCGAATTACCGGATATTAATATCGAGGTATTTGACTCCAGGTCCACCACCGGTGGACTGGGATTGATGGTGCTAGCTGCCGCTAAGGCAGCAGCTTCAGGTCAAGGTATGCCGGCGGTCGTTAAAGCGGCTGAAGAGGTAAGGTCAAAGATAAATCACCTGTATGTCTTTGATACCCTCTCTTATCTGGCAAAGAGCGGGCGTATCAGTAAAGCGGCTGCCATGGCGGGCAACATGCTCAGTATGAAACCCATTACCGAGATGCCCACCTCCTTGGGCAGGGCGGTGGTGGTGGCCAGACCAAGGACTAAAAAGAAGGCGCTCCAGGTTTTACTGGATATGATAATAGATAGGGTAAAAACAGACAGTCCACTGCACGTTTTGGTGGAGCATGTATGCGCTCCAGAGGAAGCGGAAAGGCTTAAGCAGATAGTCCAGGACCGGTTTAATTGTGCCGAAGTCCTCCTGTGTGAGTATAGCCCAATCTCCTCGTTAATCGTCGGTCCCGGTGTCGTCGGGCTCAGCTTCTATCAAGAATAGTTGCTGTCAGCAGTGGCTATCTTAATAGTTGCCACCATTTTCCTTCAGTGGTGATAGACGGTGCCACTACCATTTCAACCTGGTGCATTTCTTGAATGGTAAGTGCGCCGCAAATGCCCAGTGCCGTGCGAACCGCCCCGATGAGGTTTTGACTACCATCAGTGACTGAAGCGGGGCCGAAGAGAATTTGCTCTAGCGAGCCAGTAGTACCCACTTTTATTCGGGTTCCTCTGGGGAGTGCCGGGTGGGGGTGGGACATACCCCAGTGATAGCCCAGACCTGGTGCCTCTTTGGCTTGAGCCAGGATGGAGCCTATCATTACCGCATCAGCCCCGGCGGCAAAGGCTTTGCACAAATCTCCGCCTTTGCGGAAACCGCCGTCGGTGATTATCGGCACGTATCTACCAGACTCACGCTGGTATTCGTCTCTGGCTGCAGCGCAGTCCATAGTGGCGGTTATCTGGGGGACGCCGATACCGAGGACTTCTCTGGTAGTGCAGGCGGCGCCTGGTCCAACACCGACCAAGACTCCGGAGATTCCGGTTCTCATCAGCTCTAGGCAGGCGCTGTAGCTGACACAGTTGCCAACGATTATCGGCATGGGGATGGACTTACAAAGCTCGGAGAAGATTAGCCCGCGATAGCTTTTGGATATATGCCGGGCACTGGTAACTGTGGACTGGGCGATAAAAATATCAGCTTTAGCTTCAGCAGCTATCGGGGCGAAGCGTTTGGTGTTAGCCGGCGCCACTGAAACAGCACATATTGCTCCTGCCTTCTTAATTGCCTGGATTCGTTCCGCAATAAGGTCCTCCTTAATCGGCTGAGAATAGACCTTCTGGAGCAGGGGAGTAATTTCGGCGTCAGATGCCCGGGCAATTTGGGATAATATTTCCTGGGGGTTATCGTACCGGGTCTGCAGTCCTTCTAGGTTGAGGACGGCGAGCCCACCGAGCTGGCTCATCAGGATGGCGAAGTTGACATCGGTCACGGCATCCATGGCTGAGGCTATGATGGGGATGGAGAAGGTAAGGCCCTCTATCTTGAAATCAATGTCTGTCTGGTCGGGGTTGATGGTTACATCTCCGGGCACTATAGCTACGTCGTCAAATCCATAGGCATGTCGTAGCTGTTTAAACTCGGAGGTAGCCATTTTGCCGTCCTTTCTTAAACAGCAACTATATCAGAGGCGGTATCCAAAGTCAAGGAACTTTAGTTGAGGTTATTTAGCAACCTATCCCCCTGCCCCCTTCCCTTATTAAGGGAAGGGGGAGTAGGTAAGAGAGGGGCTTCGCCCCTCTTAAACACCCTTTAAGAGGAAAAAGGACGAGGCTACTTTCAAACTCCTTTTAAGAAGGGTAAAAGAGGCAAGGCTCTTCTCTAACTTCTTTTAGGGAGAGTCAAAGGGAGGCGAAGCCTCCCTTATATAACTCAATCCCCTTCTCCTTCTCAAGGAGAGGGGGATTAAGGGGGTGAGGTTAATACGACCTCTTTAGTTTAATGATAGGCGTTGGTGAAGCAGGCTAACTATAATAAGATAGCCAAAGAAAAAGTTACACGAGCTTTCTTATCTAGTGACCAAGCTAGTAATTTAGGTTATTATCACGGATGACGGGCTTTCAATCTTCAGCAAAGAATCCCAAATCAATGTATGGTCCGTTTATGATAGCGGCTACTGATGCAACTTCGGTGAGATAGAATTCAGCAGGTTGGAATTCGGACAATATCTTCTCTTTCAGTTCCTTTGCTGTATCAAGCTTATAGGCGTGCCCTAGTAAAGCATGCAATTTCTTGTTGGCGCTTCTCTTCTTCATTATCTCGAGCATATTTTCTACAGCTTTAGCTACGGTTCTATGCTTTGACACAGCCTGTGTCACTCCACCAGTGGAAGCATCTATTTCCAGGACCGGTGCTAGAGGAATCGGGGAGCCAGCCAGGGGGCGTTCCTTACCTAATCTTCCGGACTTATCAAAAAAATAGAGGGAATCTCGCACTGAGAGTGCGGTCACCCGCTTCACCATCTGACGGGCAATCTCTACTACCTCAGGGAAGCTCTTGCCTTGACTCGCCGCTTTTGCCGCCTCAATGGCGATAAGCGCCTGAGCGCAGGTGGTGGTGAGGGAATCAATTACCTCAATAGCGATGCCAGGCAATTCCTTCTCAGCGCTACTTTTAACTCCCTTTGCCCGTTCATATTCTCCGGAGAAGCCGGAGGTCATGGTAATATATATAATAGCCTTTGTCCTCTGGCTTATCTGACTAAAGGCTTCTGACATCTTCCCCGGGGAAGGGGGTGAGACGGTAGGCAGTTTCTTGGTCATAATTCGGGAGTAGAGCTGCTCCTTATCTATGGTGGTGTCTAGGTAATCCTTGTCATCTATAGCAATATGGAAGGGTAATACTGTGATGTCATATTTTTCTGCTACCTCTGGTGGTATTGTGGCAATACTGTCAACTATAATAGCTACTTTTTTCATTATCTTCCTCCCTTGTTGATATAGCTTTTATAATACTAGTAGTCTGATTGTAAACACTGGTAGGTGCTTTGTCAATCGGTATAGATGAGTGATAAAGTATAGGTTATAATAGCTAAGCCGGGGAGGATAAGTTATGCCATCTCTTTATGTTGTGGCTACGCCTATTGGTAATCTGGAGGATATCTCGTTGCGGGCGCTGCGCACCCTGGGGGAGGTGAAGCTTATTGCCGCTGAGGATACCCGCCGGACGAGGCAACTTCTGGCCAAGTATGATATTAAGACGGCGGTGACCAGCTACCACGAGCACAATAAGTGGACTAAGCTTGATTACATTTTAGGTTGCCTTGAAGAGGGAGATGTGGCTCTGGTTTCTGATGCCGGGATGCCGGGAATATCTGACCCGGGCTATGAATTAATTTTGGCAGCCAACCGCCGGGGTATCCCGGTGGTCCCCATTCCCGGGCCTTCGGTGGTTATCACGGCGCTGGCTGTCTCGGGGCTGCCCACAGAGAGGTTTGTCTACATCGGCTTTCTGCCCCACAGGGCGGGTAGTCGGCGGCGGCTTCTGGAATCGGCGGCTGATGAAGATGGCACTATAGTCGTCCTGGAGTCTCCCCATCGGCTACGAGCTGCCATGAATGATATATTACTGGTCCTGGGGGATAGAAAAGTAGCCGTTTGCCGTGAACTTACCAAGATTCATGAGGAGGTCTTCCGGGGGACAATAAGCCAGGCGATAGACCACTTTACCCAGCCGAAGGGGGAGTTTACCCTGGTAATTGAGGGCAGAGGAGGCAAGGAGAAGCCACGGCTGACAGAGGCTGTTGAGGGGAAGTTACGTAGTCTGCGCTTATCAGGAGTAACGGCTAAGGAAGCCATAGCCAGGGTAGCCGGAGAAACCGGGCTGTCAAAGAGGGAGCTGTATCGTGCCTGGCTCAAGCTAACTTGAGGTCTTATATATTAAAATTGGGAGGAGTTATTATATGCGCCGAGGGTGTATATCTCTAGGAGATGTGCGGTGCGATGATTGTCGCCGAATTATACCGCATGCCGGGTGTTATTTGGTTATTGAGGAGGAAGGTAAGAAGTTACGGCTATGTGTGAATTGCAGCCTAAAGAAGGGTTACGCTTACTATAAAGAGGAGAAGGGCGAGCGGATACTAACCTTCTTTCCTGAATGAGTATTAGCTAGAGAGAACTATGGGCGAGAGAATTTTTATTGGTGTGGCTTGGCCCTATGCCGATGGGCCATTACATCTGGGGCATATTGCCGGGGCATATTTGCCCTCGGATATATTTGCCCGCTACCATCGCACCAAGGGTGACGAGGTATTAATGGTGTCGGGTTCGGACCAGCATGGCACGCCGATAACTATTAAGGCTGAGCAAGAGGGTAAGAAGCCCGAAGAAATAGTTAATCTATATCACCAGCAGTTTCTTGATTCGTGGCAGAAGTTAGGCATTTCCTTTGACTTATTTACCCGGACTGGCACTGCCAATCATGCCGAGGTGTCGCGTGACTTTTTCCTCACCCTGTTAAATAAGGGCTATATTTATAAGGCTACGGTATCACAGCCCTTTTGCCCCCGTTGCCAGCGTTTTTTGAGCGACCGCTATATTGAGGGCACCTGCCCGTACTGCCACTTTTCTGAAGCCAGAGGCGACCAGTGTGATGGGTGTGGCAAACCCATAACTCCTGCCGAGCTGATTGACCCCCGCTGCAAACTGTGTGGCACCACTCCCCAGTTTGAGGACTCCGAGCACCTCTTTTTTAGATTGAGTGCTTTTCAGGACAGGCTTTCCGCCTGGGTGAGCGAGCAGAGTCAATGGCGACCGAACGTCTATAATCTTACCCAGCGCTATCTAAAAGAGGGGCTGAAGGATAGGGCTATCACCCGCGACATAGATTGGGGGGTAGCGGTGCCGCTGGATGGCTTTGGGAGTAAGCGCCTTTATGTGTGGTTTGAGGCGGTCATCGGCTACCTGTCGGCGACCAAGGAGTGGGCTAAGTCCAGCGGGGATGAGGAAGGGTGGCGCTGTTACTGGCAGGGTGATGAGGCGAAGAGTTACTACTTTATCGGTAAGGATAATATTCCGTTTCATACCCTTATCTGGCCAGCGATGTTAATGGGCTACGGTGGGCTTAATCTCCCTTACGATGTGCCGGCTAATGAGTTCCTGACTATTGAGGGCAGGAAGCTTTCTACCAGCCGTAACTGGGCAGTGTGGCTACCTGATTACCTGTCGCGGTATGATCCTGACCCGTTGCGTTACCTGTTATCCATAAGCATGCCAGAGACGGGGGATACCGATTTTTCGTGGCGGGAGTTTGTGCGGCGGAATAATGATGAGCTGGTAGCTACCTACGGGAACCTGGTTAATCGGGTGCTGGCTTTTGTCTATCGCAGCTTTGATGGTTGTGTTCCAGTGCCCGGGGAGTTTGACAGCCGTAGTCAGGCGGTTATTGATGTGGCTAAGGAGACGGTTAATACAGTAGATAAGCTTATTTACCAATGCCATTTCAGGGAAGCAATAAGATCGGCTATGTCCTTAGCTCAGGAGGCTAATCGCTACCTGGAGGAGAAATCACCGTGGAAGGTAATTAATGAGGACAGGCAGGCGGCAGCCACTGCTTTATATGTCGCCATCTCGGTAATTTCGTGCCTCAGAACAGTGCTCTATCCCTTCCTGCCCTTTAGTTCTCAGAAGCTGCACCAGTATCTTGGCTTTGAGGGTAGCGTGGAGGGCGACGGCTGGCAGCCGCGTTTTCCATTGCCAGGGCAGAAATTACTTCCCCCTGAGCCTCTGTTCTCCAAATTGGATGAAGGGTTGATAGAAGAGGAGGTCAGCCGGGTGGGGCATGTTGAACACAATTTATGAACCGATTCAGGAGGACTTGGTCAGGGTAGAGGACAGGCTGAGGTCGGTCGGCGAAGTTGATTTTCCCCAACTATCTAAGCTGTTAGATTACAGCCTGAAGAGCGGTGGTAAGCGGATTCGCCCGGCACTTGTCCTTCTATCGGGTAAGTTTTATCACTACGACCCTGATTACCTTGTGCCTATGGCTATGGC
>Ga0315314_1003447_pt1 | contig 12363 bp, 15 predicted proteins | sample TDP9_MG_FD_203631 | JGI IMG/M metagenome (GOLD analysis project Ga0315314, IMG submission 203631) | Freshwater sediment microbial communities from Lake Towuti, South Sulawesi, Indonesia - TDP9 | ecosystem: Environmental > Aquatic > Freshwater > Lake > Sediment | place: Indonesia: South Sulawesi...
GCTGTCGAAAAAAGATTTATAACTTGTTCTGAATCACGTTAAGCTAAGGCATGCCTCGATAGCTCAGCCGGTTAGAGCGACAGATTTAATGTTGTTCGTAATGTCTTTTTAGAGTGTTAAAAATCAGAGTGCAAGTTGCTTAGTGGAAATCTTATGTAGTAGAAGGGTTTACCTTGGGTATAGTTAACTTTTGGAGGGCTTGATTTTATGTCGAAATGCCTTTCTAGAAGTTGAACAAGTTCCTTTAGGAAATCCTCCTCACGTTGTTTCAATTGAACTCTGTTCCTTGTAATAGAGCCATCGGTATCGATTAGTCCTAGCATGTAATGTTTGAAAAGCGTTGGGTTTTCCGCGATTATTGGAGGAACGCTTAGGTTTCTTTTCTTTCCTGTAGGCAAGCCCAATTTAAGAAAGTAGAAGTATATTGCTACGCTGTGAATGTTGATGAGGTAACAATTTGCTTTTCTTTCGTCCTTTAAAACACGAGGCTTGTAGTCGAAGAGTTCTTTAAGTAAGATAGTTAAGTGTTCCAAGTCATCTTTATGACCCGTTATGTTTATCCGGTAATGATGACCTCCCTTTTTCCGTTTGCATACGTTTAGGTTACCATCTCCAGTTACAACGCCTGCAAGATATGCCACCTTAATGTTGATTTCTGGTATCTTTATGCGCGTTCTTCTCGTGCAGATGTGGTTGTTTTGGATTTTATGCCAGACGTGGGCTTGGTGTAAGACCTCGGAAATCGGAGAGATGCCCATCTTTTCTTCGTTTCAAATTCTTAGCTGTTGGATGTGTTTAAAACCTTGAATGCGGTGGAGCCTCCGCCGGGATTTGAACCCGGGACCTTCAGCTTACAAGGCTAACGCCCTACCCATCTGGGCTACGGAGGCAATCTATCGCTGTCTTATCTGTAGTGTCCTGAAAATTAAGTTATTCGGATTAGAAAGGAAACTTGCTAGAGTTTAGCCAGTTCTTCCAATTGCTGAAAATTGTCTTCGCAGCTTTTGAACATCTGCCTTTTCTTCAAGTTAAGAATTAATCGGCGAGTTCCATATCTTTCTCGGAACTTAGACCACTTCCAAAATACCTTAGAGGGAAATATCCAAAACTTCTTCCATTCTTCTCGTTTGCATGCAAAAAAGAAGTTATCTCTTGGTTTAAACTCTTTGACTTCAAAGATTTCCTTTCCAGCTCCATGGGTAACCCGAGTCTTTACTTGAATTTCAATAAAATTTCCTGTCACTGACCTGACAACGCAATCAATTCCTCTGATGTCAGCAATTGGAAGATAAACGTCCAAGTTTCTTCTAAGAAGCTCACCAATAAACTGGTATTCGCCTATTTTGCCCTTGATTTGAGAAGAAGCCTTATCCAATGAGGATTTTTCCGCACCTTCATGAAATTTATTGCTTTCTTTTTCCATGCTCTTCTGACCAACCACATCACTATGTTTGCTAAGAAGTCATACTCGTTAAGATGCTTTTTATTTCTTCCTCAAAAGAACTATATAGGTCGCGGGTTCGAATCCCGCCCGAGGCTCCACACGTCTTCTGTCTTTTTTCTCGTAGTAGCAGTAACGCATCGTATATATGTGGGTTTAATTTTTTATTTTGGGTATGAAACCATACAAACTGCACATTCTTGTTTGCAACGATTCAGACTGCGCACCGAAGGGGTCTCAACAGCTTTACGAGAAACTGAAAGAACTGGTTAACGCCGGGAATCTGAGGGATGAAGTGAAGGTTTCGAAAAGCACATGCTTGGACGACTGCGAAAACGGTCCAAACATCCTCGTCTACCCAAAAGCCACATTATACAACAATGTAGCCTCAGAGGATTTGGAGAAAATCCTAGATGCACACTTAAAGGGCAAGGACGTTCCCAAACTACAACACCGCAAAATGTTGGAATAAACAGAAATCTTCATTCTCATCATTAACGTGCGTTTTTACGTCGATTATTTAATGGGTTAAAGGTTTTTACGAAGGTTTTAAATATCACATTATGGTCGCTTATCTGAAACAGTCGGGGAGAAATCAGGTTGCCAAAAACAGAAAAAGGAAGTTCGCATCAGTCCCGTCCTGTGAGCAAACGCCCTCCATCATGGTTAAGGTACCAGCCGGAAGAAGTAGAGGCGTTGGTTATCAAGTTAGCAAAAGAGGGCAACAGCCCAAGCAAGATAGGAACCATACTCCGCGACAAGCATGGAGTTGCGCTGACGAAGCCTATTCTGAACAAGGCGATAACAAAAGTAATGAAAGATTCAGGCGTCGCACCCGCGTTACCTGAAGACCTGGATGTCCTCTTGAAGAAAGCGTCACGGCTCGCTGTGCATTTGGAGAAGAATAAGGTTGACCAGCACAACAAACGGAACCTGCAAGTCATAGAAGCCAAAATCCATGCGCTCTCAAAATACTACAAACGCAAAAAGGTTCTACCCCCAGACTGGAAATACGAACCCAAAATCGCTTCCCTCACCTAAATTCTAGGGGTTAAGATGGCGATAACCGAGGAGCAAACAAAAACTTTCTTAAACTCCGTCGACCAAGCAGCAAAACTGCTACGCGAACATGCGGAAAAAGACAGTTTCATTCACGTGGTTTCTCACCTTGATGCTGACGGAATCGCTGCCGCGGGCATAATGGGAAAAGCGCTGCTTAAGTTGAACGCAAACTTCCGTATAAGAATCCAGCATTGGGTTGATGAAAAAATTCTCGGCGACGTAACAGCCGACAAGCCAGACCTAACGGTTTTCACGGACATGGGAAGCGGCTACCTCGACCTGCTTTGCAGTGCTTTGAAGGAGCCGAGTATGATAATCTTGGATCATCATCAACCCGTCGGCGAAAACGCCTGTTCACTATGCCAAGTTAATCCTCATTATACTGGCATCGATGCTTCGCGCGACATCAGCGGCTCCGGCGTCGCCTACTTCGTGGCTAAAGCGTTAGACTCGGCCAACGTGGAACTCGCGCCAATCGCAATCGTCGGTGCTTTGGGCGACTTGCAGGACAAGTATGAACAGAAGTCCTTGGGCGGTTTGAACAGAATAATCATTGAAGATGCTGTGAGGGCAGGTTTTCTGAAAGAAGAGAAGGACCTCGTGTTCTTTGGGAGAGAAACCCGCCCGATTCACAAAGCCATCGCCTGCACCACAAGCCCATTCATTCCCGGCATCAGCGGCGAAGAAGACAAGACCTTGGCTTTTCTGGCAAGTTTGGGAATAAAACCGAAGCACGGCGACAAGTGGCGGGCGTTGAGGGACTTGAGTGAAGAAGAAAAAACCAAACTCTGCTCCTCTCTTGCGGATTATTTGGTGGCAAAAGGCTACCCCACCAGCGCTTTGAGCTTGGTTGGAAACGTTTACACGTTGACACGTGAGGAACCATGGACGCCGTTGCGGGATGGAAGAGAATTTTCCGTCCTCTTAAACGCTACTGGACGCTTGGACAAGCCCAGTCTAGGCGTGGCGCTTTGTATGGGCGACCGTGCCGAGGCTTTGGAGCAGGCAAAACAGGCGTTGGATGAGTATCGGAGAACCATCACGAAGTATCTTGGTTGGGTTATGGAGAAGCCCGAACGCCTGGAGGAACTGGACAATGTTTACGTTGTTCGCGGCGACAACTTCATCAACGAAAAAGTCGTCAGCACCATCTCATCCATCCTCTCAACCAGCCTACCAAAACCCGAAAAACCGCTTTTGATTTATGCGAAGGTGTCGGGCGAGGAACTGGTGAAGTTTTCTGCCAGAACCATAGACATGATGACCAACAAGGGACTCGATCTCGGCGAAATCCTACGTGTTGCTGCGGAAAAATATGCGGGTCGCGGAGGCGGACACAACATTGCCGCAGGAGCCCAAGTGCCGATGGAAAACATTGACGCGTTCATCAGGTCTGTTAACGAGCTGGTGAAGCAGCAGCTTGGAGGCTAAAATCCAACTATCCTACAGGAATTCCAGAGAGGCTGAAGCGGTTGCGAAGGCAATTGCACCGGACAACGTTAAGGTGCCGTCGGGGTTGAGAGTAGAAACTACAAGGAGGGGCAACAAGGTTCTAACGCAGGTGGTTTGCGAAACGAGGTTTCAGACTTTCATGTCCACCATAGACGACCTTTTGGAAAGCGTTTCAGTGGCGGAAGACACGTTCAGGGTTGCCAAAAAGTACCGCAAATCGCAAAGTTAGAATGCAAAGTTTTTTGTCTGAAGTTGTGCTTATGAATACAAGTTCTCCTGTGGAGACGCAATGACATGTTGGACATCAAGCTAATCCGTGAAAACCCCGAAATGGTGAGACAAAACCTGAGCAAAAGAGGCGACCCTGTCAAACTGAAGATGCTGGACGAACTGATAGACTATGACAGGAAATGGCGGCAACTTTTAACACGAGCAAGCGAGCTGAGGCATGAACGCAGAAAAATCACCATCGAAATCGCAGAGTTGAAGAAAGCAGGAAAGGACACAGCGGGTAGAATAAGGGCTGCGAAGAAGGTTGACGAAGAAGTCCTCGCCGCCGAAAAGCATGTGGACGAATACCGACAAAAGGCGGACGACATTCTGGTGCGACTGCCGAATCTCTTGCACGAGTCTGTGCCGTTTGGGAAGGACGAGAACGATAACGTTGAAGTCCGAAGATGGGGAAAACCGCCCAAATTCGATTTTGAGCCGAAGAGCCATCTGGAAATTCTCGAGAACCTTGGCATGATTGACGTTGAAAGTGCTGGGAAGGTTGCGGGGAGCCTGTTCTTTTACCTGAAGGGTCCGATTGTTTTGTTGGATTTTGCGTTGCAACGGTTCGCCGTCGACCGTTTGATGAAGGAAGGCTTTCAGGTAGTGTGGCCGCCGTTGATGGTTAACAGGAAGGTCTACGAGGGAATGATTGGTGACCCGTCGGACTTTGCGGAGGCGAGTTATAAGGTTGAGGGCGAGGAGCTTTACTTGATTCCCACGGCTGAGTACCCGTTGGGCGGCATGTTCATAGACACAACTCTTACCCAAGACAGCTTGCCAGTAAAATTGTGCGGAGTAAGCGTCTGCTTCAGACGCGAGGTTGGCACACACGGCAAGTTTTCCAAGGGTTTGTTTAGGATGCATCAGTTTAACAAGGTGGAGTTGCTGGTGTTTTGTTTGCCTGAAGACTCTTGGGATTTCCACGAGGAACTGCAAAGAATTTGTGAGGCGCTTTATCAGCAGTTGGGTCTGCATCATAGAGTTGTGAACGTCTGCACAGGTGACATTGGCGTTAAGGCGGCGAAGAAATATGATACAGAAGCGTGGATGGCGGATGGAAAATTCCGAGAAGTCGGCTCCAACTCCAACTGCACCGACTATCAAGCCAGAAGCCTAAACATAAAGTACCGAGAAAAAGAGGGGCAACCGCCCAAAGGTTTTGTGCACATCCTGAACAACACCGCCCTCGCAACCAGCAGAACCATGATAGCCATTCTTGAGCAGTATCAGCAGAAGGACGGCAGTGTGATAGTTCCTAAGGTGTTAAGACCGTACATGGCTGGGATGGAGAAACTGGAAAAACAGTAAACGTTTTAATATGGGACTTGAGATTTGTGGCTATCGCACGGTGAACAATTTGTCGTCCAAGAGCGCTAGGGGTGTTCGTGACAAGTGGCGAACCAAAGCATGGTACACAGTGGTGTCGCCGAACTATTTCGGAAGCGTAGAGCTTTGCGCGATACCTGCTGATGATCCGACAAAGGTTATGGGGCGCAGGATTGACTCTACTTTGTACGAGATTACGAATGATTTTGCGCATCAGTATTTGAAGTTGTATTTTCAAGTCGTCGAAATCGACGGCAAAACCGCCAAGACAGTGTTCAAAGGACACGAATACAGCCGAGACTATTTGCGTAGCCTCGTGCGGCGAAGGACAACACGCGTTGACTCTTTGCTGAACATGACAACTAAGGACGGGTTCAAGATTCGTCTCGCTGTTTCGGCTTTTTCTCTCTCCAGAATAAAGACTTCGCAAGAGAACAGCATACGTAAAATCATGCAGAGAATAGTCGAAGAAAAGGCAGCGGCATTGTCTTTTGACCAGTTCGTGCAGGAGGTTGTGCTGGGCAAAATAGCCTCGGACATTTACAACGAAGCCAAAAAAGTCGCACCAATACGACACGTGGGCATTAGGAAGTCAAAACTGGTTCAGCAACCCACTCCGACCGCTGCGTAATCGTTTTTTTACGTTTTTGAAGGGTTGTCTTGACAGGAAAGCGGACAAGTTTAAAAGTTAAAGTGGCACTGGAAGCTGCCTTGCTTCTCTACTCGGGGCAAGAGAAAGAGTATAAACAGGCAAAACTCAAAGCAGCAAAAACACTAGGCGCACGTGTTCTTCCCAGCAATGCCGAGGTTGCCGATGCGCTAGATAGTGTTGCGGAAGAGAGGGAAGGCGAAGAAAGGAAGAGACGGCTGGTTTCCATGAGAGAAGAGGCGCTTCAGATAATGAAACTCTTGCAAGACATGCACCCCGCGTTAATGGGCAGCGTCTGGAGAGGAACCGCACACAAAAACAGCGACATAGACATAGCAGCCTTCAACGACAACCCCGACACTGTTTTGCAGAGACTAGAACAAAGCGACTACAGAATCACGAAAACAGAATGGCAATCAGTGACTAAACAGGGCAAGAAAATCCAAACATTCCACGTTCACCTAACGCTTCCATCAGGCAACAAAGCCGAAATAATCGTCCGAGACCCAGAAAGGCTTAAAATAAAGGAGAAATGCGAAATCTACGGCGACGTACAAACAGGACTAAACACACAACAGCTTCAACAACTGCTAAAGACGAATCCGACACAAAGATTCACGCCGACCTAACTGCACTTTCAGACAGGTTTGAGTTTTCCCCTGCTTCCCCAAGTTATCCTGATTGGGGTTCTATAGCATTTTGCATGAATAATGATACCTTCGGCGTAAAGGTTATGTTGAAGTGGCACATAATGTAACGCCAAGGAGAAGGGAGAATTGAAAAATAAAGCAATTTCTGGAATACTGTTGACGCTACTATTGATTAGCATCTGCTACGCAGCGATTGGCATAAAAACAGTCAAAGGCTGGAGCAATGGTGGCTACAGCCCAGACCCGCCGCCGTTTAGTCCTGTGTATGGCACACATGACTGGATTGCTGAGCACGCTCTAGACTGGCTACCAGCAACAGAAAAACAGTACATCACGGACAATTTAGCCCAGTATTTGTACAGTACTGAGTTGCCCGACAACGCTGGGGCTCCTCACGGCATAGGAGACACAGCGTTGCATCACATATACTACTGGTCAAGCGGAAGCTTACAAGATGATGCTTCAGCCGCTCGAGCGCAAACCGAATACAACAACGCTGTTGGCTATGCAAAGTCTGGCGATGTTGCGATGGCTGTGGAAACTCTTGGCATAATGAGTCATTACATAATCGACGTGGCAGTGTTTGGTCATGTGATGGGCTCCGGAACCGACTGGGGCGCTGAAACACATCATTCTGACTATGAAACCTACGTGAATGAACGAACCAACACTTATTCCGACGAATTCAACACGTACCTTGTCTTTGACAACCGCCTCGACAAGGTCTCCGCCTCCAATGCTGCGAAGAACCTCGCTTACGACACGACGTTTGATGTGGACGGAGACTTCACTTGTGTTTGGATGGACCTAAACTACGACTGGAACAATCCTACTTTCAAGAATCGAGCAGGAGAATCCCTCAACCTCGCTGTCAACTATCTCGCTGACGTCTTGCACTATTTCTACCTACAGGTCTATTATGTCGGAGGCGTCGTTATTCCCATCGACAAGCTAAACGTATTAGCACCGTACATCGGTTTAGCCTCAACTATCTTGGTCACAGCGATCGCAGCCACTCTCTACGTCAACCGCAGAAAAGAGAAGAAGTAAACACTTCAACACCCCTTCATCTTCCCATTTTTGTCAAACCAAAGCTGAACGAGTCATAATCTATTTAGAACGAATTAAAGCGAAAGAGAAATGCGAAATTTACGGCGACGTACAAACAGCACCGTTGCATGATAAAGCGAGGAAAACTTAAATTCTGCATGCCTCATAGGGAGTATTCAGAGGAGAAGAGGATGGAGGGAATAGTTTCTAGAACCATGCTGGCACTGTTACTGGCGTGCTTGGTGGCATCTGCTTTTAACATTGGAGAGGTTTTTACTCTGTTCGAAACCACTCTGTACGTAGACCCACCAGTCACTCAGGTGACGCTGAACAACGACTTTACCATCGACGTGTCCATCACGAACGTTATAGACCTCGTCGCTTTCAAATTCTATCTCAGCTATGACACTGCAATCTTAGATGCGTTAAGCGTCGTTTTCCAATTTCCTTTCGACGGGGTCTTCGAGATTAACGAAACCGCGGGCTACGTGAATGTTGAAAGTATTTACATCGGCCCACCCGTCATTGGCGGAGGCCGGTTGGTGTCGATCATTTTTCATGCAGTATCTTTGGGAACCAGCCCACTGCATCTTTATAATACTGAGCTTCTGGATTCATCATTCACTCCGATTCCTCACGTGACAATAGACGGCGTAGTCAATGTAATTAATCCACATGACGTTGCGGTCACCAGCATAGCTCCATGGAAGAGAGTAATCGGGAAAGGCTTCTGGACAGACATAAGAGTTACCGTGGAGAATCAAGGCGCCAACACTGAAACTTTCACACTAACGCTTAATGCCAGCACAACAGTCATCGGTACAATGACAGACATAACTTTGCCAAGCGGAGAATCCACAACCCTAATTTTCACTTTGTACACGAATGACTTCGAATACGGCACCTACACCTTAATCGCTTACGTGCCACCCGTTTCAGGCGAAACAGACACGGCTGACAACACTCTCACTGACGGCACTGCGAAAGTCACAATTCCCGGCGACATCAACGGCGACTTCATCGTCAACATCCAAGACGCATCACTACTGGGTGCATGGTGGCTCATCATACTGATTTATCCGCCGCCACCGCCTCCCGCACCACCACCAGAAGCCGACATCAACTGCGATGGAGTAATCAACATAAAAGACGCCGTAATACTGGGCATGAACTGGCTAAAACACGCCTAAACACAGAGAACCTCCCTCATCTCCCCCATCATGTTTGCGGCATATTTGGATCATACAGTGAACGAGGGTCTAGAGCTGCGCCGAGAACACAAAAAACTGTGAAAAACCTAAAACTCTATGCCTTTCCTAGCCTTGGCTCCTTGCTTGTAAGGATGCTTTATTTCCCTCATTTCTGTAACTAAATCTGCAAGCTCAAGAATTTCCGGCGAGGCGTCGCGTCCGGTCAGAACAAGTTCCACATGATTTGGCTTGTTTTTGATGAGATTAACCACATCGTTTACGTCGAGCATTTTTAAATGAAGCGCCACGTTAACCTCGTCCAAAACCACAAAATCATACTCGCCACTCTCCACAACTTGTTTAGCCAGGGCAAACGCTTCTTTTGCAAGTTCCACATCCTTTTTGCTCGGCGGCGTTTTAGTGATAAACTTGCCTTGGCCAAACGCCCTCAAAGTTATGTTAGGAAGATGCTTCACCGAATAAAGCTCACCGTAATCAAACCCGCCCTTGATAAACTGAATCACATAAACCCTAAAACCCCTCCCCACCGCCCGCAACGCAAGCCCAAAAGCCGCCGAAGTCTTGCCCTTCCCGTTTCCGGTATAAACTTGCACCAAACCCTTCTCCAAACGTTCCCGCATAAAAACACAACCTAACTTCGGCCAGTTTTCAATTTCTTAGCGATTATTTTTTCCGCGGCTGAGTAAGGGTCGATTTCGCGCGTCAGAATCCTCTTGACAATCGTTTCCAACTCATGCTTCTGCATCAAATCAGCCAGAATCGACTCTTCAATCCTTTGCCTGAGAGCCTCCAAAAGTTCAGTTTCAACCTGTTCTCGTTGCTTCGACTCGAAAGCGCCCGTGCCCAAGTATTTCTTGTGTTCTTCAATTTTTTCGATAAGCTGGCTTGTGCCCTCGCCTTCTATGGCGATTGTCTTGACGACAGGCGGCTTCCAACCCTGTTTCTCACCATTCATCTCTAGCATCGAGCGAACGTCAATTACAGCCTTGTCAGCGTTTTCCCTGTCAGACTTGTTAACCACGAAAATGTCGCCGATCTCCATGATTCCTGCCTTAATCGCTTGAATCTCGTCCCCAAGCCCAGGAGCCAAAACAACAAGAATCGTGTGCGCAACTTTGATAATGTCAACTTCTGACTGCCCAGCGCCAACAGTTTCCACGATAATCACGTCCTTGCCCGAAGCATCCAAAACACGCACAGCATCCTTTGTCGCCCTCGCAAGACCACCGGGACTGTTGCGTGTCGCCATGCTTCTGATGAAAACCCCTTCGTCGGTACTGAGTTCCTGCATACGGATTCTGTCGCCCAAAAAAGCGCCGCCCGTGAACGGACTTGAAGGATCCACCGCAACCACACCCACTGTCTTGCCTCGACGCCTGAACTCTTTGACCAATTTTTCAACCAGGGTGCTTTTGCCACAGCCGCCGGGTCCTGTTACGCCGATTATGTGGGCTTTTCCTCCGTGCCTGTAAAGCTGAGAAATTATTTGTTGCGCTTCGGGCTGTTTGTTCTCTATCAAGGTGATGGCTCTTGCGATGGAACGGCGGTCGCCTTTAAGCACGCCTTGGACGAGTTCACTGTAAGCCAATTGTATCAGCTTTTTAGGCTAAGGTTCTTTTCCGCACGGTTTCCTTCACGTATTTTACCAAGGTTTCTGTTGGAGTTCCGGGTCCGAAGATTTCTTTTATGCCCAGTTTCTTCATTTCGGGAACGTCTTCTTCGGGTATGATTCCCCCAGCGAACACCACGACGTCGTTGAGGTTTTTTTCCTTGATGAGCTTCATGATTCGCGGAAACAGTGTAGTATGCGCGCCAGAGAGTATGCTTAAGCCGATCACGTCGACATCTTCTTGCAACGCGGTTTCCACGATCTGTTCAGGCGTTTGTCTCAAGCCAGTGTAGATGACTTCCATCCCTGCGTCTCTCAAAGCTCGGGCGACGATTTTTGCTCCTCTGTCGTGGCTGTCAAGCCCGGGTTTTGCGACTAAAACTCGGATTTTTTGTTCCTTGTTCATGGATATTCCTCATGTTTTATATGACTATTAATTCTTTGTATTCGCCATAAACGCCCCTCAGCACGTCGCAGATTTCGCCCAGCGTGGCGTAGGCTTTTACGGCGTCTATTATGCTGGGCATTAGATTTCGGTCTTTTTCCGCATCGTCATGCAGTTTGTCGAGGATTTGTTTTACTTTCTTGTTGTCGCGTTCTCTTCGCGTCTTTTGCAGTCTTTTAATCTGGTCTTCTTCAACTTTTGGGTCGATACGTAACAGTGGAATGGTTATGCATTTGTTTGCGATTTTGTAATCGTTTACGCCTACCAGCTTTCTCTTGTGAGTGTCGATCTCTTGTTGGTATTTGAAGGCGCTGTCGGCAATTTCTTTCTGGAAGAATCCCTTCTCGATTGCGGGGTAAACGCCTCCCATGTTGTCGACTTTTTCGATGTATTCCGTGGCTTTTTCTTCCATCTCGTTTGTCAAGGCTTCCACGTAATAGGCGCCTCCAACAGGGTCAACGGTGTTTGCCGCGCCGCTTTCGTGGGCGATTATTTGTTGGGTCCTTAGGGCTACGCGTACGGCTTCTTCGGCTGGTAAGCATAATGCCTCGTCAAAGCTGTTCGTATGCAGTGACTGCGTGCCACCCAGCACCGCGGCTAATGATTGAATAGTTACTCTGATGATGTTGTTCAGCGGCTGCTGTGCGGTTAAGGTGCATCCTGAGGTTTGGACGTGCATGCGCATCCACATAGAACGCGACTTTTTAGCGTGGAACCTTTCTTTCATAATTCTTCCCCACAACCTGCGTGCTGCGCGGAATTTGGCGATTTCTTCGAACAAGTCATTGTGCGAAGCGAAGAAGAATGAAAGGCGTGGTGCAAAATCGTCAACGTTTAGCCCGCGTTCTAAGGCTGATTCTACATAAGCGATTCCGTCATAAAGCGTGAAAGCGAGTTCTTGCACGGCGCTTGAGCCTGCTTCGCGGACGTGGTAGCCGCTTATGCTGATGGGGTTCCATCTTGGCAGGTTTTTTGTGCAGTATTCGATTATGTCTGTGACTAGTTTTACGCTTGGTTTGGGTGGGAATATGCAGAGTTTTTGGGCGAAGAATTCTTTGAGCATGTCGTTTTGTGTTGTCCCACCGAGCATAGTTCTTGGGACGTGTTGTTTGTCTCCGATGGCGAGGTACATTGCTAGGAGCACGGCTGCGGGTCCGTTTATGGTCATGCTGGTCGTGACTTTATCGAGGGGAAT